>JACCDN010077366.1_pt1 | contig 77386 bp, 68 predicted proteins | sample 7441691 | NCBI WGS metagenome assembly JACCDN01 (sample SAMN15323439, study PRJNA562643) | freshwater metagenome | isolation source: river surface water | place: USA:Blue River Watershed | collected 2017-08-16
ACTTTCTTAAACCTAGTTTTTCAATTAGAGCACGATAGCCCTGTAGGTTATGCTTTTGCATATAAGCCAATAAGCGCTTACGCTGACCAACCATCATCATCAAACCACGTTGTGAAGAATGATCGTGTTTGTTAGCTTGTAAATGCTTAGAAATATGGGAAATACGTTCAGTAAGTATTGCTACTTGACCTTCGATTGAACCCGTGTTAGTGGCTTTTCCACCATACTCAGCAAAAATACTTGCTGTTTTTTCTTTTGTTAAATGCGACATTTCAAAATGTTTAAATAAGACTCCGTAATTGTTTTCTTCTATTTTTTATCGGCTGCAAAGGTAGGTATTATAATGTAAAAAGGATAAATTTGGGCATCTTTTTACGCCATTTCCCCATAAATATATGTTTGGAGTGACCATTTTAGGCAATAATTCGGCCCTTCCGGCCTACGACAGGCATCCAACTGCCCAGGTTGTAAGCATTCAGGATCAATCTATTCTGATAGATTGTGGGGAGGCTACCCAAATACAAATGAGCCGCTACAAGGTAAAAAGGAGTAAAATCAACCATATTTTCATATCCCACCTCCATGGCGACCATTATTTTGGCCTGATTGGGCTCATCACCAGCATGGGACTTTTGGGTCGAACCACCGAATTAAGCATTTTTAGCCCTCCGGGCCTCAAAGAAATTGTTGACATGCAATTAGCTGTAGCCGGGTCAAGCATACCCTACCCTTTGCATTTTCATACCATAACAGAGGCAGGTATTCTCGTAGAAACCCCCAAATTTAAAGTAAGCTGCTTTCCTACCCAGCACAGAATACCCTGTTATGGATTTACCATTGCTGAAAACAAAGCGCCCCGAAAAATTAATAAAGAAAAAGTGATTGCCGCAGATGTGCCCTTTAGTTTTTACGACGAATTAAAAAAAGGAAGCAATTACCAAACAAAAAATGGGACCGTTTTATTCAATGAAAACTTAACTGACCCTGCAAGCCCTAATAAAAAATACACTTATACCGCCGATACTATTTTTGACATGAATTTGGTGGCGCATGCGATGGATGCCAATTTACTCTACCACGAAGCCACTTACTTACAAGACCAAACACAAAAAGCTGCAGAACGTTTTCATGCCACCACCACGCAGGCCGCAACCATTGCCAAAGAAGCGGGCGTAAAACGCTTACTCATTGGACATTTTAGTAGTAAATATGAAAGTATTGAAACTCATGTACAGGAGGCCCGCACGGTGTTTGCAAACACAGATCTTGCCCTTGAAGGCGTTACTTTTTTAGTGCAATAAAGAGTAGCTTAATCTAATATCTCAACGTCTTTTGGGTACTTTGCTTTGTTAAAAACAAAGATTGCGTTGTCTAGTGCTTTATTTGAAACCAAATTGCTAAAGCTTACTTGTAACGTATTGTTACTTTTATCTAAAATAACCGCTTTGGTAATCATTGATTTTGCATTGTCTACAAAAACACTCACTTTAGAAAAGTTTTTGCGTGGATCGATAGGCTTCATTTCAATTTCACTTTGCCCTGCTTTGTTGCCAATTAATTTGCAAACAAAATCTTTAGCATAGTCGCCAGATAAAATCTTTTGAGGGCTTAGGGATTGAGCACTTTCTTCTAAGCTAGTAACCGTAATGGTTTTGGCACCATCAAAATTGTATGTTTTAACGCCATCACAAATCACTTGCATTTTGCCTTGCGCTAAAACATATTTAGCGCCTTTGATAGATATTACTCCCGATTTAACGCCGTTGTTTTTTCCTTTACTAGAAACAGAGTTAATAGAAAAATTTGCAGTGATAGTGGTAAAGCTTTTTACTTTAGCACTAACCATATCCAAAATCTTTTTGGCATTTGGATCGTTTTGTGCCTTTGAAGTAAATGCAAAAAGAACAACTATAAAAAGAGAAAATAACTTTTTCATTAAATTTGATTTGTATAGGCTAATTGCGGGCAAAGATAGGTTTTAGAGTGTTTCTAAAAACATCTCTAGTTCCGAATCGGTTTTAAAGCGAACCTCCCTGGCCTTGCTACCTTGGTTAGGCCCTACAATACCTGCCGCTTCTAATTGATCCATTAAACGGCCCGCTCTGTTGTATCCAAGCTTCATACGGCGCTGAATAAGTGAGGTAGACCCCATTTGGCTTTGTACAATTAAACGAGCTGCATCTTCAAATAAAGGGTCTCTATCGCCAGAGTCAAAATCACGACCTTCCATTTCTTTTTCATCCACGTATTCTGGCAGTAAAAACGCTTGAGGATAGCCTTTTTGATCCCCAATAAATTCACACACTGCTTCTACTTCAGGGGTATCAACAAAAGCACATTGTAAACGGGTTATCTCTCCATTATAGCTCACAAGCATATCCCCTTTTCCAATTAATTGCTCGGCACCGCCTGCATCTAAAATGGTACGGCTATCTATTTTACTGGACACTTTAAATGCAATACGCGCCGGGAAATTGGCCTTAATGGTTCCGGTAATGATATTTACAGATGGGCGTTGTGTGGCAATTATTAGGTGAATACCCACCGCTCTAGCAAGCTGTGCTAACCTGGCTATTGGCATTTCCACCTCTTTACCGGCAGTCATAATTAAATCGGCAAACTCATCCACCACCAGTACTATAAATGGAAGATACTGATGCCCTTTTTCTGGATTTAATTTTCTAGCAGTAAACTTCTCATTGTACTCTTTAATATTTCTACAACCCGCTTCTTTTAGTAAATCGTAACGGTTGTCCATTTCAATACAAAGTGCATTGAGGGTATTGATTACTTTTTTAGTATCTGTTATAATAGCATCGTCTTCACCAGGAAGTTTTGCTAAAAAGTGTTTTTCAATAACGCGGTATAAACTCAACTCCACTTTTTTAGGATCTACTAAAACAAACTTAAGTTGCGATGGATGTTTTTTATAGAGTAACGATACAAGTATTGCATTTAAGCCCACCGATTTACCCTGACCAGTAGCACCCGCCATTAAAAGGTGTGGCATGCTAGCAAGGTCTACGATAAAGTTTTCGTTGTCAATTTTTTTACCAATTGCAATGGGTAAAGAATAATCGGAAGTTCTAAATTTATCACTCGCTAAAAGAGTTTTCATACTCACCACCGACTTTCTAATATTAGGCACTTCTATACCAATGGTACCTTTACCCGGAATAGGCGCAATGATACGAATACCTAGTGCAGCAAGGCTTAGCGCGATATCGTCTTCGAGGTTTTTAATTCTACTAATACGAACACCAGGGGCCGGAACAATTTCGTAAAGTGTTACCGTAGGACCTACTGTTGCCTGAATTTTTTGGATAGCAATATCGTAGTTTTTTAAGGTAGCAATGATCTGATTTTTGTGCGTTTCCAACTCTTGAGGATCATGCACAATTTTTTCACTACCATGTGTTTCCAATAAATTAATACTTGGATACTTATAGCTTTTTAAATCAAGTGTAGTATCGTATTTAGTATTGAGTTTGCCAATGCTTGCTGCAGGAACAGCTTCTTCTACTGGCGTTTCATTGATTTCTAAAGACAAATCTTCGTTGTCTTCTTCTTCAATTTCTTCTTCTTCGAGTGATTCGTCTAAATCGAGCGGATTTTCGCCACTCATATGTGGCGTTAATGCATCCGGCATGATTTCTTCAGGTGCATCAGGCATAATAATAGATACAGCCTTTCCTTCCGATTTTAATTTATTGCCGCTAGCGATCACCGGCACTACTGCCGTTTTTTTTTCCTCTTCTTCGTTATCAAGCTCGTCTTCTTCTAACGGTGCATTAGGATCTGGCACAAGTGCACCTGCTTCGTCCCATGCTTGCACAACAGGTTTTTCATCATCAAGGGTAAAAGGAACCCCTAAATCGGAACTGTCGTTTTTATTGCTCTTGAAATTAAAATTAGGTGCTTTAAATACTGGATTAAACCGCCAAATAAAATAACTAAAGGCTGATAAAAATAAGATAGCACCTGTCCCAAAGCTACCTGTCCACTTTTGCAAGAAGGAAGTAAACAACTCTCCTACTGCGCCTCCCCATGAAAATGAACTTGCTGACGCTACAAAAGCAAAAGCGGTACTTAAAACAATGATACCAACAAGCACATAACGTGCGTTACGCCAAAGGCTAAATATTTTTTTACCAAAAATTAAATTAACACCTAGTACAAAAAAGAAAGTGCAAAATAAATAAGAGGCAAGACCAAAGCCTTTGTAAAATAAGGAGTGCGCTACATAAGCACCAAGCACGCCAAGCATATTGCTAACGCGCAAACCATTTTCGGCAAATATTTTGATGCCAAATTGGTGCACTTTATCTTGGTCTTCCTGCCAAGTAAATAAATAAGATGTAAAGGCAACAAATAAGAACGCTGCAAACAGCAAGGTTACAGCACCCATTATTTTAGTAGTTCGTTCGTCTTTGACAACTTCCGTAACGGTTACTTCAGTTTCCTTATCTGGCGTTAACTGCTCAGGATCTGGAGGAGTGGTTGCTTTCTTTCTTAAACTATTTGCCATGGAAACAAATATAAGTTAAGGCGCCCGGTATAGAACGGGTTAAGGGCTGATGTGCAAAAATGCTAATCGGTCTTGGAGTTTTCCACGCCTGGCAGTTGAGAGAGTCCTAGTAGCACCCATGCAATGATCCAAAGTAAGCCACCCATAGGTGTTATAATACCTACCCATGGTAAACCTTCGATACCCAAAAAAGGCTTTGCTACAATAAAGTACAAGGAACCCGAAAACAGCACAATGCCATCCATAAAAAACAACCCAGCCCTACTTAGCATCTTTTGTTGCTTAGGCAGCGTTGATTTATTATATAAAATGCCCGCAATCAGCAATGCCACCACATGATACATCTGATAACGGACCGCTGTTTCATAGGTGGTAAGTGCCGCTGGCGATAATACTGCTTTTAAAGCGTGGGCGCCAAATGCACCAAGGGCTACTGTTAATGCACCCAAAAAAGCAGCAATTGAAATAAAATATTTAGATAGCATGATTTATAATTTAGCAAGTGCTTTTTTAAAACTGTCTGCAGTAATAGTATCTTCTTGCAAATGAATTTGTGCTTCATTATAAAATGGCAACCTACTTTCTCTTTGTTTTTCTAAAAAAGATACCAGCTCCGCGTCCGATAGCTTTGCAATTAAAGGGCGGTGCTCTTTTTCGGGAGCAAGCCTTGCCGCAATAACAGGTAGCGGCTCATCTAACCATATGGTAACCCCTTGCTTATTCATCCATGCCATATTATCAAAAAAACAAGGAGCACCCCCGCCCGTGGCAAGCACGTAGGTCTTTTTTTGATCAAACCATTTAAGAACGGTAGACTCTACCTTTCTAAAATACTCTTCACCGTCCTCGGTAAAAATTTCGGCAATGGTTTTTTCTTCTTTTACTTCAATTAAATAGTCTAAATCATATCCGCCGGTCTTGTATTTTTTTGCCAACTGTTTTGTCCAATAACTTTTTCCGGACCCCATTAACCCTACTAGAAAAATTTTCATGCCTACCTATTTAATTTCTTCTTCCACCAACAGCTGCCTTATTAGACTGCTCCATTTCTTTGGTCATTTCTTCTATTTCTGTTTCTGATCTTCCTGTTTTGTCTCCAAGTAAATGTTCTGCAAAATAATCTGCTTGACGCCAAAAGAAATATTCTGTCATATCACCATAACCGTGTCTTTGACCTGGCAGTAAAACCAAATCAAATCGCTTGTTTGCTTTAATTAAAGCGTTGGCCATTCTAATGGTATTACTAGGGTGCACATTATTGTCAATATCACCATGAGAAAGCATTAAATGACCTTTTAGGTTTTTAGCCAAGTCCGGATTTTTTTCGATGTTGTATAAAAAGCTGGTATCCCCTTTATCACCAATCACTTCTTTAACACCATGGTGCTGTTCACTCCACCAACGGTTATACACGCTATTATCATGGTTACCCGCCGACGAAACAGCTACTTTAAAAAAGTTTGGATAAACAAGCATTGCAGCGGTACTCATAAATCCTCCGCCCGAATGACCATGAATACCTACTCTATCGATATCTATAAATTTAAAACGGTCGGCTAATTGCTCCACTGCTGCTTTTTTATCGGCAAGTCCGTAATCGCGTAAATTGCCATATCCATAATTATGGTACCACTTGCTTCTGGCAGGATGTCCACCTCTGTTACCAATGGTTACCACCACAAAACCCATCTGTGCTAAACGGTCTATGCGGTCCATTCCTTTTGTAAACGCTTTGTTTACAGCCTCAGTTTGAGGACCAGGATATACATACTCAATGATTGGATATTTTTTAGTGGAATCAAAATCAAAAGGCTTGTACATCACGCCATATAAATCGGTGATACCATCATCTGCTTTTACTTTAAAAGTTTCTGGAAACTTGTAGCCAGTAGCCATTAATGAAGATAAATCGGCAGTTTCAAGATCCATAACCTTTTTACCTTCAGCGTTGTAAAGAACCGATGCAGGCACGGTGTTTACACGTGAAAAATTATTAACAAAAAAAGTATTGTTGTCGTTCATGCGCATGGCATGATCAAAATTTCCTGGATTTAAAAGTTTTAAACCCGTTCCATCAAAGTTTACACGGTATGCGTGTAATAGGTATGGATCTTCACCAGCTTCCTTTCCATTTGCCGAAAAATACAATACACGCTTTGCTTCGTCAATGCCTAAGATTTCTTCGCAATGATATGTGCCTGATGTAATTTGATTTTTAAGCTTACCATTTTCATCGTGTAAATAAAAATGCGCCCATCCATCCTGCTCGCTCCATTTAATAAGTTCTTTACCTCCATTAACAAGTCCTACTCTTTTGTTTTCGATATAGGTATTAAATGTTTCAGTAATTAAAGGATTAACAGTGGCTGTTGCAACGTCTACAGTGCAAACATCTATACGCTTTTGATCACGACTGGTTCTTGTAAAATAAAATTTACTGTTGTCACCAAGCCAAACAGACGCTCTAAAATCATCGTCTCTGGTATTAATTTTTCCTGGGTCAGACCATACTGCAACGCCCTGATCTTTAAATTTAGATACGTTTAATTCTTTACCGGTAGCGGTAGTGATGTCAAATACATACAAATGATCTACCGGCGCTTCTTTTTCACCTGGCATCCAATATTTATAGGTTTCAAGGGTTGGTCTTGCACCACTAACGGCGTTAATCACCCACAAATCTTTAACCTTGGTATTGTCTACTTTTTTAACCACAAAATATTTAGAATTAGGCGACCACATTACATAGGCACCCTTACGCTTCTTTTTATCCTTTTCTTTTTCTTCGTCGGTTTGACCGGTACCTGATAAATTGTTATCATTAAAGTAGCCAAAGTTTTCGATACCGTCTTTGGTTAACTGCTTTTCAACAATGGTAGAATCGTTTTCATTGATTAAGGCTTTTTCATAAGAAGCCTTATCCATCCAGTAAAGATTGTTGCTTCTTCCAAAAACAATATTATTGCCGTCTGGAGAAACGTTGGCCCAACTTGGCTTACGCTTAGGCTTTTTTAATTCTGGAAGCTCTACAAGCTCTGCAGTTTGCAAATTGTATTCAAAATAAAATACCTTCTTTTCTTTTACAGCTGGTGTACCTTTTTTAGCGGTCGTATCTTTCTTTTCAATTTCTTGGGTACTTTTTACCTCAAACTGAATCCAATTTTCGTCTCTTACAAAACGCATACTATCGATAGCTAAATGCTGCGCATCAAAAGGATCTTTTACAATGCGTGTGATTTTTGCAGCCAAATCGGCGTTATCAAAAAGTACTTTCTTTTCTGCTTTAACCGGATCTACGATGTACCACTTTTTACCTTCGGTCGTTTCATACATATACCAAAAGCGATCCGATTTTTTTAGAAAATGCGGATCCACAGAGGTAGAAAAAATAAGCTTATCTACTTTTTTAGGTGAGAAACGTGCAGCGAGTGCATAATTGGCTTTGGTAACAGGAATCTGCTGCGCGTTAGCCGAACTACAGATTGTTACTACTGCAATTAAAAAGCATACAATGGATGTACAATACTTCATAGAATTGGTTTTATAGAGGAGATGAAAATAAGCATTCTGCTAAAATATTGGCCATTCTGTTACACATTTATATATAAAAATGACAACCGGATGAACCTTTGTACACAAGGGGCGTTAACTTTATAATATGTATCAGTATTCTACCGCTTATAGTGCGTCACAATCTTTTGCCGCCAGCATGGACGCAAATGATCCGCTTGCACATTTTAAAACACAGTTTCATTTCCCCAAACATGGCAATCGTGATGTCATTTATTTTTGCGGGAACTCGTTGGGGCTTCAGCCTAAAATTGTGGCTACTGTCATTGATACCGAACTTGCCAGCTGGAGAGATTTAGCCATTGGCGGTTATTTTGGAGGTGCAAATCCTTGGCTTAATTATCAAGAATATACGAGGGCAGCCCTTGGTAATATGATGGGCGCCAAAGAACATGAAATTACTGTTATGAACGCCCTAACAGTAAACTTACACCTCTTAATGTTAAGCTTTTATAAGCCAACATCTACCCGTTTTAAAATTATCATGGAAGCTGGTGCTTTCCCTTCCGACCAGTACGCCGTAGAAACAATGGTTAAGCATTTTAACCTAGATCCTGAAACCGCTATTATTGAAATTAAACCGGAAGCGGGTAAAAAAACGCTAGAAAACAGCGCCATTGTTTCGGCCATTGAAGCCGCTGGTGATTCACTTGCCATGGTTCTTTTTGGAGGCATTAATTATTACACCGGGCAACTTTTTGATATCAAATCTTTAACAGAAGCTGCACACAAAGTAGGTGCCATAGCGGCATTTGATTTAGCACACGTTGCAGGCAATGTACCGATGCAATTAAACGCTTGGAATATAGATTTTGCGGTATGGTGTTCTTATAAGTATTTGAACGCAGGACCAGGTGCCGTGGGTGGCGTGTTTGTTCATGAAAAACATGCAACTAATATAGACACCCCTCGCCTAGGTGGTTGGTGGGGCAATGATGAAGCAACCCGCTTTAAAATGGAAAAAGGCTTTGTTGCAAAACCTACTGCATCGGGTTGGAATATGAGTACTTCGCAGGTATTTAATACTGTTTGTTTAAAAGCATCTTTATCCATTTTTGAAGAAGCAGGTATCCAAAATTTACGCAGTAAAAGTATCGCACTTACTGGCTACTTAGCATACTTACTTGAACAACTTTCCGCTCTATCTTTTACCTTAATTACACCTTCAGACCCTAACCAAAGAGGCGCACAACTTTGTTTGTTTTTTGAAGAAAAAGGAAAAGAAATTTACCAGAAAATGAAGGATCATGGCATTGTAGTTGACTATAGAGAACCAGGTGTTATTCGAGTAGCACCGGCTCCACTTTATTGCAGCTTTGAGGACGTTTATAGGTTCTACGAAATTTTAAAATCATTTTAATTTAGGCACTATGCACCCTACTTATTTAGCACTTGGCGACTCTTATACCATTGGAGAATCGGTACCCATACATGAGGGATTTCCCTACCAATTGGTGCAACAACTAAGGGCCAAATATCCAGGTTTTATGGCGCCAGAAATAGTGGCAAAAACAGGTTGGACCACCAACGAATTGGCTACCCATTTGATCCATACTTTACTCCAAAAACAGTATGATTTTGTTACACTTTTAATTGGGGTTAACAACCAATACCGGAATTTATCTATCACCGAATTTGACCAGGAATTTACCTTTTTATTACTCAAAGCTTTGCAGTATAATGGGCATCAAAACAACCGTGTTTTTGTGCTTTCCATACCCGACTGGGCACATACTCCTTTTGCGCAAAATAAAGCGCTAGAAACTGGGATAAATTTGACAGAAATTAGTGCACAAATTGACGCCTTTAATGAGGTCATAAAAAAGCGCTGCGCAGACATGGAAATTGAGCTTATTTACATTACTGATTTTACTAGAAATTGTGCACCAGAAATGATTGCACAAGATGGTCTTCATTACAGTGCCAACATGCACAAAATTTGGGCCGAAAAATTAGCTCAAAAAATAAAATTATAGATTCAAATAACCAGCCATTTCTGTAGCATATTTTTTTGCAGCCTCAGCAGCAGCTTCTGCAAAATCTTCACCATTGCTGGCAAAAATAATGGCCCTACTTGCAGCTACCAACAACCCACAATCTGGGGTGGCGCCATAGCGAGAAACTTCTTCTAAACTACCTCCTTGTGCACCAACACCTGGCACCAATAAAAAGTGATTAGGGATGATATTTCTGATGCCTTCAAAATCACTTGCTTTGGTAGCACCTACCACAAACATTAGGTTGTTAGGCGTACCCCAACTTGCTACTTTTTCAAGCACAACTTCGTATAATTGTTTGCCAGAATTTGCAAGCGTTTGTTGTTCAAAATCTTGACTACCTACATTGGATGTTAAGCCCAAAACAATGGTCCATTTATTTTGATATTCTAGAAAAGGACGCACGCTATCTTCACCCATATAAGGGGCTACTGTTACCGCATCAAACTGCATGGTTTCAAAAAAAGTACGGGCATATTGGGCCGAAGTATTGCCAATATCCCCCCGCTTTGCATCGGCAATTGTGAACAAATTTTTGGGGATATATTCTAGTGTTTGCTGCATAGTTTCCCAGCCTTTTACCCCTTCAGACTCGTAAAAAGCGGTATTTATTTTATACCCAACACAGTAATCTTTGGTTGCGTCGATGATGGCTTTATTAAACGTCAAAACCGCGTCTGGCTTGCCTTGCAAGTGCTTTGGCAATTTAGAAACTTCGGAGTCTAAGCCCACCAATAAATATGATTTTTTAGCCCTGATTTGAGCCAACAATTGTTCGCGCGTCATACCGCAAATATACAATAAGTTTTGGGGGTAAACTGTGGGTAGCGCAGGCTAAAAATTGCTTTTCTTTGTACCACGTTTAACCCTATGGAAAAGAAGGCTTTATACTACGCAGACTACCTACATCTAGACAAAGTTTTAGATGCGCAGTATCCTGTTAGTTTTACGGACGGTCACGAAAAAGCACACGATGAAATGTTGTTTATTGTGATTCATCAGGCCTACGAACTTTGGTTCAAACAAATCATTTTTGAACTCGATTATGTGTTGGATGTTTTTGGCCAGCCCGCCATCAACGACAATGCCGAAGACATGAATTTGGTGCGTCATCGTTTACGCCGAATTATAAAAATTTTACAGCTCCTAAACGATCAAGTTAATGTACTTGACACCATGACGCCGCTCGACTTTTTAGCGTTCAGAAATTTGCTTACGCCGTCTTCTGGATTTCAGTCTAAACAGTTCAGAATGATTGAAGCTAAACTTGGTTTAGAAATTGACAATAGGCACCAAAAAGAATATTACAAACGAACCAACGAAGGTGGATTTGAAAAACCAGATTACGATCAAATTTCTAACGCCGAAGCCGATAAAAATTTATTAACCCGCATTAACGAATGGCTCGAAAGAATGCCGTTTTTTAATGACGAATTTGGCGCTAAATTTTGGAACGAATATCGAACTATTTATGAGGCAGGATTAACGCCTCGCGAAGAGTCAAAAATTGACGATTTTGACTACGTCTTTTTTGAGAAAATTCCGGCGGACTCAACCCCCGAAATTTTAGCCAATTTAAGAGGGTCATTTTCACCAAAAGCGATGGGTGCTGCGCTGTTTATTATGCTCTACCGCGACTACCCTATTTTTCAAACTTCGTATCAGGTGTTAGACGCCTTAGTTGAGATCGATCACCTCATGAGTAATTGGCGTCACAAACATTTAATTATGGTTCGCCGCATGATTGGTATGCGCGTTGGAACAGGGAACACTTCGGGAGCTGGATATTTGGAAGGCGCCCTCAACAAACATTTTATTTTTAGAGACCTTTCGGGCCTCTCCACTTATTTAATTGAAAGAAAAAAAATTCCTGCACTCCCTAAAAGCCTAATTGAAAAATTAGGGTTCTCATTGGGGCTTCATTACGCAGGATAAAAAATAGAAACTATGAAACAAAGCATCAAACATTTACTACTTATTTTACTTGTTGGTACTTTTTTTGTTAGTACTGCACAAAAACCAACAGATGCAAAATTACCTGTTGATTCAAAAGTAAAAATTGGCAAACTTGCAAACGGACTCACTTACTACATCAGAAAAAATGTAGAACCAAAAAATAGAGCCGAGTTAAGACTTGTTGTTAACGCTGGTTCAACTTTAGAAACAGAAAACCAAAGAGGCCTTGCGCACTTTGTAGAACACATGTGTTTTAATGGAACCAAAAATTTTAAAAAGCAAGAACTCGTAGACTTCTTAGAAAAGAGCGGTGTAAATTTTGGCGCTGATTTAAATGCGTATACAAGTTTTGATGAAACTGTTTACGAATTACAAGTTCCTACCGACAGCCCAATGGTGTATAAAAAAGCCATGCAGGTTTTAGAAGACTGGGCACACCAAGTAAGTTTTGAAAATGCTGAGATAGACAAAGAGCGTGGCGTTGTTACCGAAGAGTGGCGTTTAGGCAGAGGTGCAGATGCCCGTTTAAGAGACAAGTATTTCCCTATTATATTAAATGGTTCTCAATACGCAAAAAGACTTCCAATTGGTACCAAAGAAAGTATCAATGGCGCTCCTTACAGTGAGCTTAAAGGTTTTTACAAAGATTGGTACCGTCCAAACTTACAAGCTGTGATTGTCGTGGGAGATATAGACGTTGCTGAAACCGAAAAAATGATTCAAGCGCATTTTGGCAAACTCACCAACCCGGTTAACCCTAAACCTCGCACCAAATTTGGCATCCCTGCTTTTACCGATACCCGTATTTCTATTTTAACGGATCCGGAGCAGGCATACAATGTGCTTCAAATGTTTTACATGCTCCCTGCTGTTAAAGAAGCTACCACCGAGGGTGATTACAGACAAGGCATGGTACGCGAACTCTTTAATCAAATGATGAGTAGCCGCTTAGACGAACTAGCACAAAAACCAGAAGCGCCGTTTTTATTTGCAAGCAGCAGCTACGGCGAATTTATTGGAGACAAAGACGCTTTTACTCTTTTAGCCGTTCCTAAAACAGCTAAAGAAATGGATGCGGCCTTTAATGCCATCTTAACAGAAAACGAAAGAGTAAAGCAGTACGGATTTGTTCAATCTGAATTAGACAGAGCGGTTAAAAACGTAATGTCTCGCATGGAAAATTCTTTCAAAGAAAAAGACAAAACAAAATCGGTTCAAATTTTACAAGAATATGTAAGAAACTTTTTAAAAGGTGAAGCCATCCCTGGTATTGAAAAGGAATTTGAAATGTACCAGCGCTATCTTCCTACCATTGCTTTACAAGAAGTAAACGCACTTATTAATCAGTGGCTCAACGTAACAGGTAAAACTGTTTTAGTACTTGCACCTGAAAAAGAAAAAGCAAACTTGATTACAGAAGCCGGTATCAAAGCTATTTTAGCAAAACCCATTGCTAAACTTAGCCCTTACCAAGATAAAGTAGCTTCTGGACCACTTTTACCAAAAGCGCCTACTGCTGGTAAAATTGTTTCAGAAAATAAATACGATAGCATTGGCACCCGCGTTTGGACCTTATCCAATGGCGCAAAAGTGATTGTAAAACCTACCACTTTTAAAAATGATGAGATTCAGTTTTCAGCTATTAGCTGGGGTGGATCATCACTATATTCAGATGCCGATTTTGTAAACGCCTCTAACGCGGCAATCGTTGCAGCTTATGGCGGCATGGGAAACATTGACTTTCAAAGCATGCAAAAAATGTTTGCAGGTAAAAACTTTGCTATCAATCCATCTATTGCCGAATATATGCAAGGCTTTACAGGAAGCAGCAGTCCTAAAGATTTAGCTACCGCACTTGAAGTATTGCATGGTTATTTTGTAGCACCTCGTAAAGACGCACAAATATTTCAATTTATTTTACAGCAGTACAAAGTGCAGCTTACCAATAAAAATAACGACCCCGCGTCTGTATTTTCAGATACCGTTGGTTATGTGATGGGCAATTACAACCCAAGACGCAAGCCATTAACTGTAGAAATGCTGGACCAACTTAATTTAGATAGAAGCTTTGCGATATTTAAAGAACGCTTTAGCAATGCTGGTCAGTTTGTATTTACGTTTGTTGGTAATGTAAACCTTGATAGTTTAAAAACATTGACTGAAACATACCTTGCATCACTACCTTCAACTGGTAAGACAGAAAACTATAAAGATTATGGTGCTGCCTACCCTACTGGCAACATTTCAAAAACCATTAAAAAAGGTAAAGAAGCAAAAGCAAGTGTGCAATTGTTTTACACCGGTAACCTAAGTAGCATTGGCGAACTAGACGAGCTTCAATTAGATCAACTTACCAAAGCGATGGGTATTAAATTAAGAGAAACCCTTCGCGAAGACGCAGGTGGTGTATACGGCGTAGGCATTAGCGGTGGTATTAACAAAGAGCCTAAAAAATCATACAGCATCAATGTAAGATTTGGTTGTGCTCCAGAAAATGTAGAAAAATTAATTGCACTTGTAGAAGAAGAAATCAAGCAAACAAAATTAAATGGCGTAGCACAAATTAATATTGATAAAGTAAAAGCTGAACAAACCAGAAGCTTAGAAAATGATGTAAAAGAAAATAGCTACTGGCGTTATAGATTAGAGCAAGCGATTTTTAGAGGTTCAGATCCTACTAAAATTTTACAGGCTCCGGCTCGTATTAATTTGATTGATGTAGCTACCACAAAAGCATTAGCTAATAAATATTTTAACGACGCCAATAAAGCAAAATTTGTTTTATTGCCAGAATAATAAATACTAGATCTCTATAAATAATTGTATTATGTCAATTGGAACTTTTCATTATCCGCAACCCGCTAACGAGCCCGTATTAAGTTATGCGCCAGGAAGCCCAGAGCGTGCTGCACTCAAAAAAACACTTGCTGCCTTAAAAAAACAAGTTATCGATGTACCTATGTACATTGGAGGCAAGGCAGTTAGAACCGGCAAAAAAGTGGCCATGCACCCGCCACATGAGCGCGCTCACGTGCTTGGACATTTTCATGCGGGTAATAAAAAACACGCCATAGACGCCGTAAATGCAGCACTCAAAGCTAAAGATGCTTGGGCTGCGATGTCTTGGGAAAATAGAGCACATATATTTTTAAAAGCTGCCGATTTACTCGCTACCAAATACCGCTACCATATTAATGGTACTACAATGCTTGGTCAAAGTAAAAATGCTTTTCAAGCAGAAATTGATGCAGCATGTGAGCTTATCGATTTTTTACGTTTTAATGTTCACTTTTTAAGTGAGATATATAAGCAACAACCAGCATCTGCACCCGGCATGCACAACCGCCTAGAATGGCGTCCACTAGAAGGATTTGTACTTGCAGTTACTCCTTTTAATTTTACCGCGATTGGTGGTAACCTTCCTACTTCTGCAGCCATGTGTGGCAATACCGTTGTTTGGAAACCTGCCAATACACAAATTTATTCGGCGCAAATGTTTATGCGCATTTTAAAAGAAGCAGGCCTACCGGATGGCGTTATCAATTTAATTTATGTGGATGGACCAACCATTGGTGAAGTTTGTTTTTCACACCCCGATTTTGCGGGCGTGCATTTTACAGGTTCTACCGGCGTGTTTAATAATATGTGGAAAGTGATTGGCGAAAATATTCCTAAATACAAATCATACCCGCGCATTGTTGGTGAAACAGGTGGTAAAGATTTTGTAATGGTGCATAAATCTGCAGATGTTGATACTGTAGTAACTGCACTTGCTAGAGGCGCATTTGAATTTCAAGGACAAAAATGTTCTGCTGCTTCAAGGGCATATATCCCTAGCAACCTTGCTCCTGCTATTAAAACTAAACTAGTGGCAGCCGTGCAATCCATGAAAATGGGAACCGTAGAAGATTTCTCCAATTTTGTAAATGCGGTTATTGACGAGAAGTCATTTACCAACATTGCAAAATATATAGACAGGGCTAAAAAAGACAAAAAAGCCAAAATACTCGTAGGGGGCAATTACAGCAAAAAAGACGGCTATTTTGTTGAACCAACCGTTATTGAAGTGTCCGATCCTAAGTACGTAACCATGTGCGAAGAGATTTTTGGCCCGGTTTTAACCATTTACACCTACAAGGCCGAAGCCTTTGAAAAAACCCTCGATTTGGTGAATACCACTTCAAAATACGCTTTAACTGGTGCCATACTATCGCAAGATAGAGCTGCTGTAGAGCTGGCTACCAATAAATTACGCCATGCCGCAGGTAACTTTTACATCAACGACAAGCCTACAGGGGCTGTAGTTGGCCAACAGCCCTTTGGAGGTGCCCGAGCGTCGGGAACCAACGATAAAGCTGGCAGTTTAATTAATTTATACCGCTGGTTAAGTGCGAGAACCATAAAAGAGACCTTTAATCCCCCTGTGGATTACAAGTATCCGTTCTTAAACGAAGCCTAAATTTTTAATGTTTAACCCGTATATTTGCACCTCAAAATTTTGACTAGTGCCTACTAAATTTTCAAAAGAAACCTACCTCTACTGGTACGAGCTCATGCAGCTGATTCGCCAGTTTGAGTTGAAAGCAGAAGAAATGTATAAAATGGCAGGTAAGATCCGTGGATTTTTCCACGCTTACATTGGCCAAGAAGCAATAGCAGCGGGCTGTATGACAGCTACCCAGCATGACGATCCGTTTATTACCGCCTACCGCGACCACGGTTTAGCACTTGCAAAAGGTGTTACCGCAGACGCATGTATGGCAGAATTATACGGTAAAGCAACTGGTTGCGCAAAGGGTAAAGGTGGTAGTATGCACTTCTTTAGCCTAGAACACCGCTTTTTTGGTGGACATGGTATTGTGGGTGCACAAATTGGTACTGCCGGTGGTTTAGCTTTCGCTGAAAAATACAAAGGCACAGACAATGTGGTTCTTTGCTATTTTGGTGATGGTGCCGCGCGTCAGGGTATCTTACACGAAACATTTAACCTTGCGATGCTTTGGAAATTACCTGTAGTATTTATTTGTGAAAACAATAATTACGCCATGGGTACTTCTATCGAGCGTACTAGTAATGTAACAGATATTTACAAATTAGCAGATGCATATGATATGCCTGCCGATGTAATTGATGGTATGATTCCTGAACTTGTGCACGAAGGTGTAGCAAGAGCTGTAAAAAGAGGTAGAGATGGTGAAGGACCAACTTTACTAGAAATGAAAACCTATAGATACAAAGGACACTCTGTATCAGATCCGCAAAAATATAGAACCAAAGAAGAGGTTGACGAATATAAAAACCAAGATCCAATTACTAAAGTGCGTGAAACCATTTTAGAAAACGGATACGCCACTGAAGCAGACTTACAAACCATCGATCAAAAAATTGATGCGATTGTTGAGCAGAGCGTAAAATTTGCTGAAGAAAGCCCATGGCCAGATGACAGCGAAGTACTAAAAGATGTTTACCTAGACGAAAATTATCCGTTTATTGTAGACTAACCCCATTAAAAATTACAAGAAAACAAATACCATGTTAGAGAACGAAGTAAAACACACAACCAACGAAGGCCTTGATAGTGCAACTGCATTTTGGAATAAGAGTGGCAAAAAAATTGCTACTGCAGCTGCCGTTATTTTAGTAGTGGTGGGTGCTTGGTTTGGTTACCAAGAATACATTGTTAAACCTAAAGAAGAAAAAGCATCTGAAGCGATGTTTAAAGCGCAAGAATATTTTGCGATGGATTCTTCTAACTTAGTTTTAAATGGCGATGGTGTAAACAAAGGTGTTTTATATATCATCAACAATTACAGTGGCACTAAAGCTGCTAACATTGCTGGCTACTATGCTGGTGTTAGCTACTTAAAGCTTGGTGATTTTAATAACGCAATCAAATACCTAAAAGATTTTTCTACAGACGCTAAGCAAATTCAAATGTTAGCGATTGGTGCTTTAGGTGATGCAAGCGCTGAGTTAAATAAAAAAGACGAAGCTATTGATTACTACAAAAAAGCAGCAGCTAGTTTTTCTGAAGACGAAAACAATGCTGCCGAATATTTATTTAGAGCTGCCCTACTTTCAGAAACCACTGGAAAAAATGCAGAAGCTTTAGCTCTTTATAAAGAAATCAAGGAAAAATATCCTAAAACTGATAAAGGCTTTTTAGCTGATAAATACATCTACCGTTTAGGTGGTGAAAAATAAATAAATGAACGTACAGTTATTTATTCCTTGCTTTATTGATCAGCTCTACCCTCAGGTAGCGTTTAACATGGTAAAAGTGTTGGAAAAAGTGGGCTGTACAGTCAAGTACAATCCCAACCAAACCTGTTGTGGCCAACCCGCATTCAATGCTGGTTTTTGGTCAGAATCAAAAAGTGTTTGCGATAAATTCTTAGATGATTTTAACGGTACCGATTATATCGTAGCCCCTAGTGCTAGCTGTACGGGCTTTGTACGTAATTACTACGGCAAACTCTACGAAAACTCAGCTCAAATAAATATCGCTAAAAAAACATCGGCTCGTATTTACGAACTCTCTGATTTTTTAATCAATGTTTTAAAAATAGACGACGTTGGCGCTACATTTAATGGCAAGGTAACCTATCATGATAGTTGCGCTGCCCTTAGAGAATGTAATATCAAAACCGAACCTCGTACCCTTTTAAGTAAAGTAAAAGGTTTGGAACTCGTTGAGATGAATGACGTAGAAACCTGTTGTGGATTTGGGGGTAGCTTTGCCGTTAAATTTGAACCTATTAGTATTGCAATGGGCGATCAAAAAACAACCAACGCAGCAGCTACAGGAGCAGAATATATTATCAGCACCGACATGAGTTGTCTCATGCACATCGATGGTTGTTTAACACACAAACATTCGGGATTAAAAGTGCTGCATTTAGCGGATGTACTCGCAAGCGAAGCGTAATAAAAGCATATTAGAAGCATACATATTTTACTACTTAAATAGCTTTCCAAATGAATTACTGGCTTATCAAATCGGAACCTTTCAAATACAGTTGGGATCAGTTTGAAAAAGACAAACAAACATTTTGGGACGGCGTTAGAAATTATGGCGCCCGCAATAATTTAAGATCCATGAAAAAAGGCGATCTCGCTTTTTGGTACCATTCTAACGAGGGCATGGAAATTGTGGGTATTGCTAAAGTAGTCAAGGAATCTTACCAAGACCCTACCACTCCCGATCCAGCATGGCTTGTAGTTGATTTTAAGCCTTTTAAAAAGCTTAAAAAAACAGTAAAGCTTGCAGATATCAAGGCGCATGCCAAACTTCAAGATATGGACCTTGTAAGGCTTGGCAGACTATCGGTTCAAACCGTAAAGCCCGCCGAATGGAAAATAGTCATGGAAATGGCTGGCGAAAAAGTTAGCTAAAAAATACATAGCCAATTAAAATGGCTACTACTACCCCAATTAAATCGGCTAATACACCGGCCCAAATGGCATACCGCACTTTTTTGATACCCACGCTACCAAAATAAAGGGCAATGATATAAAAAGTGGTATCTGCCGATCCCTGAAAAGTAGACGCTAATTTTCCTACAAAAGAATCTGGTCCATTTGATTTCATAACGTCAATCATAAGTCCTCTCGCGCCACTACCACTAAATGGTTTCATAATAGCTACTGGTAATGCAGGTGTAAATGCAGTGTCAACACCGGTTAAACCAATCACCCAGCTAAGTCCATCCACCATATACCCAAGTGCACCGCTGTCTCTAAATACGCGAATGGCAACAAGCATGCCTACTAGGTATGGGATGATTTTTAAAATCACATCAAACCCTCCTTTTGCACCGTCAATAAAAGCGTCAAATACGTTTATTTTTTTTAGCATACCGCCTACAATAATGAGCACTACCAGTAATAGTAAAATCATATTGCCAGTTACCCTACTAAATATTTCTTTTTGCTCGGCGTTCATTTGCTGTACAAAAAAAAGCATTCCCGCCACAACCACCACAAGCCCCAATAACCAGGTTAAAAGCACTTTATCCCATTGTAGTTTTTGCTTGAGGCCTACAATAAATATAGACGCAAGTGTGGTGCAAATTGTAGCCAGCACACATGGTATAAACACACTGGCTGCTTCGGTGGAACCAGCTGCTAAACGGTAAGAAATAATCGTGAGTGGAATTAAAGTAAGCCCACTCGTATGTAGCACCAAAAACATGATTTGCGCATTGGTTGCTTTTTCTTTATCTGGATTAATCGATTGCAAACTTTCCATGGCTTTTAAACCAAAAGGTGTGGCTGCATTATCAAGCCCAAGCATATTGGCGCTAAAATTCATCACCATTTGCCCCATGGCCGGGTGCTTATCGGGCACTTCTGGAAACAACCTCTTCATAAAGGGATTGAGTAAGCGAGCAATCCAATTAATGGCCCCTGCACGCTCTGCAATATTCATGAGTCCTAGAAAGAAAACCATGGTGCCAGCCAGCGGAAACGCCACGTCCATCACAGACCCTTTAGCACTGTCAAACATCCCATCTACAAGGGTTTTAAACACTTCTGTGTCATGTAAAAAGATAAACTTATAAAGGGCAATTACAAAAGCCACAATAAAAAAGGCGATCCATACAATATTTAGTGCCATCTGGGTTAATTTATGGGGTGAATATAAAAAATATTGGAGCTATATTTGCACCTTAATTAAAAAGGTTTCAATTATGGCTTTAAAGGCAGGAATTGTAGGACTACCAAACGTAGGAAAATCAACACTATTTAATGCAGTAAGCATTAACGCTAAAGCACAGGCTAGCAACTACCGTTTCTGTACCATTGAGCCCAATGTAGGCCTTGTAGACGTTCCGGATGAGCGTTTAAATAAGTTGGCAGAACTTGTAATTCCAGACCGCATTGTTCCAACTCAAATGGAAATTGTTGACATCGCCGGCCTTGTAAAAGGAGCTAGTAAAGGTGAAGGTCTTGGTAATAAATTTTTAGGTAATATTAGAGAAGTAGACGCTATCATTCATGTGATTCGTTGTTTTGAAGATGAAAACGTATTAAGAGAAGAAGGCGCAATTAATCCAGTAAGCGACAAAGAAATTATTGACACTGAACTACAATTAAAAGATTTAGAAAGTGTAGAAAAGAAAATGCAACGCGTAGAAAAAATGGCGCGTGTAGGTTCCGACACAAAAGCTAAAGCAGAATTTGAAATTTTAACGCGTTGTAAAAATCATTTAGAAACGGGTAAAAGCATTTATTCGTTAGGGCTTTCTAAAGAAGAAAATACAGCCGTTGCAGATTTATTTTTACTTACTGATAAGCCTGTCTTATACGTTGCAAACGTAGATGAGGCTAGCATGCATACGGGCAATAAATATTCTGAAATGCTAACAGCAGCAGTTGCTTTGGAAGGTGCTCAGGTAATTGTAATGTGCAATAACATTGAAGCTCAAATTGCAGAATTAGAATCTAGCGATGACAAGCAAATGTTTATGGAAGAATACAAAATGACAGAGCCTGCACTTAACCGTTTAATAAGATCTGCCTATAAATTATTAAATCTAGATACTTATTTTACAGCAGGTGTGCAAGAAGTAAGAGCTTGGACCATTTTAAAAGGCTGGAAAGCCCCTCAGGCTGCTAGCGTAATACATACAGATTTTGAAAAAGGTTTTATTAAGGCCGAAGTTATTGCCTACGATGATTTTGTAACTTTAGGTAGTGAATCTGCATGTAGAGACAATGGTAAATTAAGAATTGAGGGCAAAGAATACCTTGTTAAAGATGGTGACATCATGCACTTTAGATTCAACGTATAAGTCAACCTTTCAAGCATGAAAAAGCTGATTGCCTATTTTATTGTAGCCACTGTTGTGCTTATTGGATGCCAATCATCTGAAAACAATTCAAGTGAGGAGGCTGCTCCTGCAAGCGCCATACCAGCGCCTACTGTTGGCACGTATAACATTGTTCAAATTTATCCGCACAATACCAGCTCTTTTACGCAAGGGCTTATTTGGTTCAACAATACACTCTACGAAGGAACGGGGCTCACCAACCAAAGTAAACTTTTAAAAACCGATCTTGCTACTGGCAAAGCCCTACAAACGGTTTCGCTGGCAGACAGTTTATTTGGAGAAGGCATTACGATTTACAACAATAAAATTTACCAACTTACCTGGCAAAACCATAAGGTATTTGTGTACGATGTAAATACGTTTAAAAAGGAAAAAGAATTTAATTGGACCTATGAAGGTTGGGGCATTACACATTTTAATAACCAACTCATTATAAGTACAGGAAGTAGCAATTTATATTTCGTAAACCCTACTACCCTAGCCATCGAAAAAACACTTGGCGTATATGACAACAATGGTTATGTCGCATCTCTCAATGAACTTGAAATGATTGATGGAAAAATTTTCGCCAATGTTTGGGGTGAAAATAAAATTATTGTTATCAATCCTGCAAGTGGTCAAGTAGAAAAACAATTTGATTTTACAGATATTTTACAAAAATCAAACCAGCCCATTACCACAGAAACAAATGTGCTTAATGGAATTGCGTATGATAGTGTATCAAAAGCGGCCTATATCACTGGAAAAAATTGGCCTGCTATTTTTAAAGTTACTTTACAATAGCAGTTTTACTTTAATTGCTTTTTTTAAAAGCATAAATCACCGAACTACACTTATTAACGTCTAGTAATGCCGTCATATTGGACCAAAGGCCCACTAGTATTGCCTTTAAAAGGGATCCGCCTTTATGCTGCTCTGTTAACATAGCTACATAAAAGGCATCAAACCACATCGCTTTTTTTGCTACAAGCTTAAAGCCTTGCGCATTTGCAAGGAGTTCTATACTTGCCGGAGAAAAATGATATAAATGCCTTGGCGTATCGAGTGCCGCCCAGTGGTGCCCATAAATATTTGCATCGGTACTGGTGTAATTAGGCACAGCAATAACAAGTACGCCACTTGGTTGTAAGAGTTCACCAAATCTTTTAAAATAACCATGTAAATCATGCACGTGCTCTAACACATGCCACATGGTAATGACATCAAACCCTTGATTTCCCAGTGTGTAAATAGTATCTGCTGGCGCTAACTGAATATTATATTTTAAAAAGGCCTGATTAGCTGCCGTGGCATCAGGTTCTAGTCCCGTTACCTGCCATCCTCCTGATTGCATGGTATGCACAAAAGCACCCGTACCCGCTCCAATATCTAATAAAGTACCTGAAGTTTTATGCGCAAGCGTGTTTACCAGTTTCTTTTTAGTAATTAGTGAGAAGCGTCTCACCTTATGATATATACTATTGATAAAGCCTTTATCGCTGTCTGTGTGTGAAACATAAGATTCAGCAAAGTAATAAGGCCCAATAGTAGTCGCATCCGGAACATTTTGGGTAAACCCTCCACTACATTTTGCACAGCGCCAAACTTCAAATAATTCACCAGAAACAGTATGGTCTTTGGCTATATACAACTTCTCAATTGATTCGGAAGCACAAATAGGACAAGCTTGATAATGAATGGTAGACGCCATTTAAAGGACTTATTAAAATTGATCGTTTAAATTAAAATGATAATTCACAATGGCAACGGTTCCTGCCAGCGCAAGTACTAGTGCTGCAATCCACCAATAAGTGTCCATCATAGACATTGGAAGTTCTTTGATGAAAAACCCTTTTTTAAACGACCATTTTAATCCTGTTGGAATGGCTATAGCCTCTTGAGGTGCATATAAAGGTTCGTGGGGTTTAAAAGAAATTCCTGCCCCCTCTTTATAAAAACTACCAACACTTGCAATAACTACTTGCTGCTTCAAATGAATACTTGATGCTAAGTCCTGTAAGGCTAATTGTGTTGTTGACGTTGCTGTATCAATATCTAAATGATCAATAGCTGCTACCCATGACATAAAAGAAGGATCCGTAATATCACTGCCGGGGGTAAATGAAACTTTTTCGAACGGTGCCGCAATATTTTCACCACTGGCATCTACAACTGCCGAAACTCGCTCCAGATAGAGTGTTCCAATACCAGCCAATTGTAGCTTTTTGTGAATGAGTAAAAATGGGTAGATATAATCTAACATGCGGCTATTGTTTTCCAGAGAACGAATATACAAATCCCGCCACAACATTTCGGCCAAAAACTTCATATTGATTCCAACGCTCGTACTTATTATTAAGTAGATTATTGACCTGAAGCCAGAATTTTGCATTTTTAACAACGGCTAATGTTGCCCCAACACTAAAATCTGCGGCGGCAGGTAGCTTTTTAGCCACTAATTGCGCATTCATAGATTGTGCACCATCCCATGCGTAAACGCTAGAGGTAAACGAAAGCTTATTGGAAAATTTCCAGTGCATGGATCCATTTAATTCAAGTGGTAACAATCCCCAAGCCTCTTTTTGTACCGTTAATCCAGAGTACTTTTTAATTCGAATACCACCCAAAATATTTAATTTATCTTGAAGGGTATAACTCATATTGGCATGAAATTGAAACGCACGCATGTTAGGTTCAAAAAGCACTTTAAACAACCTTCCATCTGTAAATGAATTGACAAAGAGTGTCTGGTTTTCATATTCAAATAAAGAAATTGTAGCGCCATAACTAAAATGATCACCTACTGGTATTTTAACGCCTAGATATTGCTCAACAACTTTAGTGTTAGAAAATGTATTAGGAATTCGAACCCAAGGATTAAAGGCCACCAAACTTCGTAAATTGTTTTTATCAAAACGACCGGACCAACCAATTTCAAACCTTACTGGATTATTGGGTAAAACAGCTACTGCCTTTACATCAGGCAAAACTGCATAGACGCCGTTGTTACTTGTAGGCGCTGCACCCAAATGAACCTGAAACTTACTTGTAATCCAGCTAAAGGTACTTGGCATCGAAAACAAATTATTGCTAAGCGTAAGATTATTAGGAATCAGAGGAAGTATCGTATTAGAAAAGCTAACAGTTGGCTGTAAGGAAATCTTAAATTCGGTGCCTAAGTTTTTGGAAACAGGCGCTGCGATGCTTGTTTCATATTCCCTTTCTTCTACCCCAGACTGTAAATAGTTAAACGAAATACTAGGCGCGTAATGAATACCAAATAAGGCATCTGTTTTATTGGACAAGAGAACGGACACCCCTGCACTATTGTACTTGTTTAAAATATTATCCTTGGTGTACGGGATGGTCGTTGGCCTAAAACCATAAGCATAACGCGTGGTTGAACCTGTTGTAAATTTGACACTAAAATCGTGAGACGCACCAATTTGATGCACACTATGAATTGAAAAATTAACATCGGAATATTCTTGTGCAAACAAAGCCCCTTTTATTTTTTGTAACCCACCTGTTATAAAAGTATTGTTTTTAATACCATCCCCTACATTTAAGCCTGCCTCTGCTATCATGGCATTGTAATTACCAAGCCCTACCTTGATAAAATGATTTCTCTTTTGTGCTTTTGTAGAATCTGCAACATATGCCAAAGGCGTTACCGCAACTGCCTGATAGCCAAATGAGATATTTTGAGCAGGCACTACATACTGCATGGTTACCTTGCTATTATCAATAAAGGGTGTAGCTGCCGAAAAATTAATTTTTGAGCTAGGGCGCAAACTTGGCTTAAACGCAGAAGTGATGGTCACCACTTTTGAGGTGTCGGCCGTATTTTTAGAATCCGTTTGTGCACTTATTTGCTGAGCAAATAAAGCCATCAAACATACAGGTAGCAATACTTTTTTCATCTATGCAGATTTTTTATTTTTTTGCTTTTTCAGCAATGATTAGCACTAATTTTTCTTGTGCTTCTTTTTTTAGATCCTCAAATGTAGCGTTGGCAACAATACTCTGGAAAGTAGCTTCTGCGTTAAAATAATCTTTTTGCTTACCATATATATCGCCAAGCAATAGATAGGTTTTTGTTACCCAGTACTCATAAGAACCCCAACCTTTAATTTGTTCAAACGCAGATTTTTCGGCAGCTTCTAATTGGTTTTGTAAAAATAAAATTTGGGCTTGGCGGTATTTTGCTTCGGCACTAAATTCAGATTTACCCGAGGCTATTACTTCTTTGTAATATACAAGGGCTGTATCTAGTGATGCAGCAGTTTGCTTGGTTTTTGCCATCACAAAATTGGCCATCATTTTATCGTCAGAAGGAGCGCCTGTCATGTTTAAAATTTGGGTAGCAGCAGGCAATGCTTTTTCCCAATTGGAAATTTTCGAGGCACTTCTTATTAGGCCACGTACCGCTTCTTTTTTAATAGCTTCATTGGTAGCCGTTGAGTCCAGAAGAGAATAATAAGTAGTAGCTTTTTCATAATCGCGGAGTTCGAAATAATAAGCCCTAGCCAAATGCAACAATGCATCGGTGGCGTATTTATTTGGCGCCTTAGATGCTAAATAAGAAAGGTATTTAATGGCAGCGGCCGTGTTTTTTTCTAACTCATAAATACTAGCCATAATCGAATGGGCTTCTAAAATATGTTCCCCATTTGTAAACTTATCGATGTAGGCACTTAATCCATTTTTAGTGCCCGCAAAATCTTTTTGCTCGTAACGGAGCATTGCAGCTTGATACGTTAATGAATCGGCTTCTGTGTCTGATATAGCTTTTCCATTAGCCTCCATAAAAGCAACAAAGTCTTGAGGCTTTTGGTTTTCAACAAAAATGTTTCGGATATATTCTATAGAAGACTCTGCCTCCGAAGTGTTTGGAAACTTAGCCAGTAAGGTTGTAAAAGTGGCAAGGGCTTCTGTGTTTTTATCGATGTTAAAATAAGCAACTCCTGTTTTTAAATAAGCTGCCGGATGCCATGCAGCAAGCGCAGCGTTAGAAGTAATTTGCTGCAAGGGTGAAACTGCCAAGCTATAAGACTCCGCTGCTAAATAGGTATTGGCCATTTCCATATACACATCACCAATAAGCGACGAGTTTGGATACTGCTTTACAAACTTTTGAAGTAAGGTTAGTTTTTCTTGTGTTTTATTTGCTGCACCAAGGATAATTGATTTTTGAAAATACGCATAATCTTCGGCGTCATAGTTACGATCAATAACCTGATCATAGAGTGCTAATGCTTTAGCAAAATCTTTTAGCATGAAATAGCAATCCGCCTTTTTAATGACCAAGTCCTGAAAAATGGCAGCGCCCGTTTTTACAGTTGCCGATGCCTTTTCAAAACTTGCTACAGCTGCCGTATACTGCCCCAATTGCATTTGCGCAAACCCTAAATTATAATAAGCGTTACTCAAATTAACTTCTGCGTTAACTGTCGGCGCAGCTAAATATTTATTTAAAAAAACAATGCCATTCTCAAACTGACCTCGTCTAAAAAGCATTTCAGACTTCCAGAAATAGGCTAACACCACTTGATCTTGGTTGTTAGGCTCAACTAATAATTTATCCAATAAACTATCTGCAGCATCGGTGTACTGGTCATTAATAAGTTCTACCGCTCTACCATAGAGTAAGGAAGGATATGCTTTTTGCGCAAGTACAGATGGGCTTTTTATACCCGCATATAAACGAAGCCCCTCTTTAAAATTACTGGTTCGGGCTAGTGTGTTAACGAGCAAATCTGTTGCTTCAGATAGGTAACTAGAACGGGGATAGTTTTTAACAAACTCCTGAAACCCTTTTAATGCCTCATTAATAAGCCCCTGTTCAAAAGACAATTTAGCTACAGAAAAAGTAGCTACTTCTTTTTGAACTTTATTGCTGTTGTTTTCGGCACAAAACAAAAACGCAGTTCTGGCGCTCGACTTATCTCCTATTTCCAAATAAGCTTTTGCAAGTAAGTACATGCTATTTTGTGATAACGAATCTTTGCCAGTAGTTAACTGCTTAAAACCAACAATGGCTTTGTCCCATTTTTTTTGTTCGAAATAACAAAAAGACAATTCATACAAATCTTCATTAGAAGGCTGTTTCGTTTTTGAAACATATTTTTCGAGGTATGGCAATGCGCCAGTAAAATCATTTTTTGCAAATAGTAATCGACCAACAAGTTGCTGCAACGGAAGTTCATAATACTGTCCGCCTGCTTGTAAGGCAGCAAGTGCAGTAGACAAAGCCTTTTCAGGACTTCCGGTAAAATAATAAATTTGGGCATTATAAAAAGGGATGAGTTTGTTGTAAGCTGCTGCCGATTTTGCAATCTCAAAACAACTTAATGCCACTGGATAATTTTTTTCTTTAAACGCAATAAAGCCGTAATAATAATTGGCGTCTACGTAGTATACATCCTGCACTGTTTGTCGAACGGCATCGAGGGGCTGCTTGGCTTTTTCAAACTGACCCAAACTAAAATAAATATAGCCGAGTAAATATTTAACTTCCCCTATTTGCGCATTGGACAAATTAGCCAGCTTGGTATTTTCTAAATAAGATAAACTTTCATTGAACTGTTTATCTCTAAAATAATAGGTGCCAACATAAAAAGACATCATTTGACGTAGGGCCGGATCCAAAGCTGCTTTTATATATTCACTCGCCTGCTCTACAATACCTTTTTCATGTAATTGAAGCCCACTTACCAAAAAATAAAAATCGATGCGCTCTTTAATGGTTGCGCTGTTTATGTATACAGGGCTGTGCTTTAATTCCTTTGCTAATTGATAGCTACTTACATATTCTTTGTTGGTAAGAAAAGTTTGCAAATCATTGATACTTGCATCTATCGAATTGGGCAAATTAGTGGTTTGAGCGATCCCTGTATTTGCTAAAAAAAATAAACAACCCGCTAAAATATAAGTATGTAGTTTCATAAGTATGAGCCGCTTTGTTACAAAGGTTTGGCTTTCTTTCTTAATAAAAAGCGAAAACCATTTTAAAGGTAGCATTAGCCCCCCGTAAGGACCTTACTTAAGGGCATTTGTGGAAAAACAGATAGATGACGTAAGTTTGTCAACAAAAGCCGGAAAACTATGTATGAGCATCAAACAAGCATTCGTGTTAGATACGCCGAAACAGACCAAATGGATGTGGTATATTATGGCAACTATGCCCAGTATTTTGAAGTGGGTCGTGTAGAAGCCATGCGTGCTATTGGACTCTCCTATAAAGAAATTGAAAAAATGGGGATTCACATGCCTGTTGTTACCATGGAAACCAAATACATTAGACCCGCGCATTACGACGATTTATTAACCGTAAAAACCACGGTTCCTGAGCTCCCACTTGAGCACCAAATCAAGTTTATTACCGAAGTATACAACGAAGAAGGCAAACTACTTACCCAGGGTAAAGTAGTACTTTATTTTATTGATGCCGCCACAGGCAAACGCGCCATCATACCAGATACCCTTAAACAAAAGTTAGCGCCGTTTTTTATCCCTCAATAATTGCGACAAACACTTATTGATACATGTTGTATATGAGGTATTGGATTTTCCAGCCTTCTTTTAATTTAACAAATTGAAAGCTATCAATGCCTCTATGTGAAAATTTTCCGTTTAGGTGAAACGTATAAGGCGCCCATGCTGTAGCCAGTTCACGGTCGATATAAATAATTTCATCAAAAGAACGTTCATCAAGAGCACCAGGCTGTTGCTTTCCAATATTTGCAATAAAATCTGCGGCTTTGTTGGTTCTAATGATTACCGAATCTTTTTGATTTTGCATCACTTGCATAATGGCCCCAGGGGCAAAACATGATTTAAGTAATACAGTATCTGCAGTAATCATCGCCTTAAATGTTTGCTTGATTACATTTTTTACGGCTTCTTTTTCTGCGTCATTATTAGATGCTGTTGCAGATTGTGCTGTAGCATGCATACTAAGTATGCACATAAAACAAAGCACCCAAGTAAGATGTTTCATACGATTCATACATTTATACGCGGTAAGTATCTTCTTTCCAATTAGTAATTGACTGTTTGATTTCTTTGCTGCCTAAATTTTCTGATGCAGCTTTAGCAGCTAATCCCACAAATTCTTCATCAGCAGCAAAACGAAGTGCTACAATTTGACCAATGCGTAAACCAGCAGGTAACAACTTTCCGGTCAATACAAAATGTCTTAAATTTTCTTCGGCTCTGATTGCTCTATCCTGCGCTTTTAAAGCAAACATGCGAACAAAAAGAAAAAGGCATAAAAAAATAAAACCTGCCACGCATAACAGAGAGGCACTGTATAATTCGGGGCCATCAGCGTGTGCTAGGTTTACAAAACTGCCTATCCAAAAGGCTAACATGGTAAAAAATGTAAGCCCGTGCCATCCGGCTACTAACCTACTGTGGTTGCTGTAATTTTGCGTTTTCATAGAGTGCAATATATTTATATTTGCCTGTTTGTGCTTACTATATTTACTTCGCACTAAATTTAAGACCCACCCATGGAAAAAGTCTTTGCTTCTATCATCACTATTGGAGACGAATTATTGATTGGTCAAGTCATTGACACCAATAGTGCGTGGATAGCCCAAGAGCTTAATAAAGTGGGTGTCACTATCAAAAACAGAGTGGCGGTTGGGGATGTTTGGGAAGATATTTGGGCTGCACTGGACGCAGAAAGCAAGAAGGCTTCCTTGGTGCTTATTACGGGTGGTTTAGGCCCTACTTCTGACGATATTACAAAACCTTTATTGTGTGAATATTTTGGCGGAAAAATGGTTGTAGATGCCGCAACACTTGCGCATGTTACAGATATTTTTGAACGCATTTTAAAGCGCCCCATGATTGAGCGTAACGCCAAACAAGCAGAGGTTCCCGACTGTTGCACGGTTTTATTAAATGAGCGCGGAACCGCTCCAGGTATGCTTTTTGAAAAAGATGGCGTCATCTTTATATCCATGCCAGGTGTACCCCACGAAATGAAATGGATCATGGAACATCATGTAATTCCAATGATTCCTAAACGTTACAAAACGGGTATTATCAAACACAAAACATTATTAACGGCGGGCATTGGTGAATCATTTTTAGCAGAAATGATTAAAGAAAATGAAGCTGCCCTTCCTAGACATATTAAACTTGCCTACCTACCAAATTATGGCATGGTTCGCTTGCGATTAACGATATCAGGTGACCCTCAAAATGAAACGGGGTTAGACAAAGAATTAGATACCCATTTTGAAAATTTAGCCACCGCAGTTAAGGACTATTTGGTGGTGAAAGAAGATATTCCAATGGCAGAAGTGGTGGGTCAACTCCTATTAAACCAGCACAAAACCCTTTCAACCGCCGAAAGCTGCACGGGTGGGTATATCGCCCATTTATTAACAGCTAAAGCTGGTGCTTCTGCCTATTTTAAAGGGTCTGTGGTAAGTTATGCCAATGAAATCAAAGGCGATTTACTTGACGTTTCTAAAGAAACCATGGAAACCGTGGGTGTGGTAAGTGAAGAATGTGTTCGAAAAATGGCCATTTCGGCCCGAAAACTGCTCAAAACAGACTATTCTGTGGCAGTTAGTGGCATTATGGGACCAGGAGGTGAAACACCCGAAAAGCCTGTGGGCATGGTTTGGATGGCCGTAGCATCGGAAAATGAAGTGCGCGCCCAGGTATTCCACTTTAGATTTGATCGTAAGCGTAATATTGAATTAACCGCCAATAGTGCCCTTAATATGCTCCGACTGCTAATTGTGGATAAGAGTTAATCCTATTTTAAGCGCATAACGTACTTTTGTACTGACTATAAACCTCTAGCAGTCTATGGCAATTGTTGATTTAGTGATGCCCAAATTGGGCGAAAGTATTATGGAGGCCACCATTTTAAAATGGAACAAGCAAATTGGAGACAATATTGCTGTGGACGAAACTGTACTTGAAATTGCTACCGACAAAGTAGACACGGAGGTCCCTGCCCCATTTGCAGGTAAATTAGTTGAAATTTGTTTTCAGGTAAATGATGTAGCACCCATAGGAAGTGTGCTTGCAAAAATTGAAGTAGCCGGCGAAAATAATGTGGTTGAAACCATTGTGGAAACACCTGCTCCTACACCTATTCAAGAAGAAATAGAATCTATTCCATATGTTCCTGCTGCGCCAGTAAATACGGCACCTCAAGAAATAGCAAATAGCGAACCTCGTTTTTACTCACCGCTTGTTTTAAACATTGCACAAAGTGAAGGCGTAAGTTTAAGTGATTTAGAAAAAATACCTGGCACTGGATCTGGTGGAAGGGTTTCAAAAAAAGATATTTTAAACTGGGTGGCAGCTAAAAAATCTGGGACAATTGCTGCAGTGACCACAACGGTTGCAACAGCACCAACCCAAGCGCCATCTACACCTTCTATTTCGACTCAAACGCAATCAGCACCAATAGCTCCAACAGCTAGTAGCCCAGCGGGTGTTGTATTAAGTGGTGCTTCAGAAATTATTGAAATGGACCGCATGCGCAAACTGATTGCCAAACACATGGTAGACAGTGTGCAAACAAGTCCGCACGTAACAAGTTTTTCTGAAGCGGACGTAACCAATTTAGTGCAGTGGAGAAATAACAATAAAGCTGCTTTTGAAAAAAGAGAAGGTACCAAATTAACATTCACGCCGCTTATTGTAGAATGCTTGGTAGCCGCTATGAAAAAGTTCCCACTCATCAATTCTAGTTTAGACGGAGATAAAATTATTATCAAAAAGGATTTTAATATTGGAATGGCTACAGCACTTCCAAATGGTAATTTAATTGTTCCTGTTATAAAGGGTGCAGATCAACTTAATTTAGTAGGCTTAAGTAAGTCTATTAATAATTTAGCGGACGCTGCACGAAACAATAAATTAAAACCGGACGACACGCAAAACGGCACATTTACATTTACCAATGTGGGCACTTTTGGAAGCCTCATGGGTACGCCTATTATCAATCAACCACAGGTAGCAATTATTGCTGTTGGTGCTATTAAAAAACGCGTTGCCGTTATTGAAACACCAAGCGGAGATAGCATGGCCATCAGACACATGATGTATCTATCACTTAGTTACGATCACCGCATAATTGATGGCAGTGTTGGTGCTAGCTTCTTAACAGAAGTAGCAAACCAACTTGAAGCCTGGGATTCTAACAGACCCGTTTAACACAAATTATTTTAATCCCCAATCCCTTCCTTTCATGGTTGCAGGAACACCGTTTGCAATCCAAGGTGCTGGCTTCTCTCCTTTTAATAGATAATCAAAGAATTGTTGTTCTCTAATTTGAATATCTTTTCTATTTTTTCGCTCTACTAAATTATGCGCTTCATTGTTGTAATTGAGCATCCATACTTTTTTACCAAGGCGTCTAAGAGCCGTATAAAACTCAATACCCTGATACCAAGGCACAGCATCATCCGCATCATTGGCCATAATCACAAGCGGCGTAGTTACTTTAGGTAAATGGAACAACGGAGAATTTTCGATGTATAAATTTGGTTTCTCCCATAAAGTGGCACCAATTCTACTCTGCGTTTTTTCATATTGGAACTGACGGTTCATACCAGGCCCCCAACGAATACCACCGTATGCACTTGTCATATTTACAACCGGTGCACCAGCCCATGCTGCTGCATATAAATTAGTTCTCGTAATGAGGTGCGCAATTTGATAGCCTCCCCAACTTTGTCCTTGTAGTCCAATTTTAGTACTATCGATATATCCTTGTTTTACAACTGCGCGTGTTCCACTTAAAATATAATCGTAAGCTCCCTGTCCAGGATACCCTTTTTTATACCAGATATCTGGAACGAGTACCACATAACCTCTACTTACAAAAAATGAAATATTTAATCGAGAAGCCGTAGGTGTTGGAGGAATATAGTTGTACAAGGTTTGATTGTTGCGTTCGTAGAAATAAACAATCATTGGATACTTTTTAGTTGCATCAAAATTTTCAGGCTTGTACAAAATACCTTCTGTTAATTTACCCGTGTATGCTTTCCAAGTAAATAGCTCAGCAGTGCCCCAATTATATTCATTTTGTTGTGCGTTGGTTGCAGCTAATTTATTGGCCTCGCCACCATTTACACTAGAAGTAAATAATGCTGGAGATTGCACATAGGTTTCTTTGGTATAAAGTAATGCATCAGCATCTTTTGCTTTTTGTACAAGCGGGCTAAGTGCTGCTTTTTCTTTGAACAATAGGGTTAATGCGTTAGAACCATATACTAGTGTTGCTAGCCCCGCAGTTTTATCTTTTTCGTCAAAAACGCGTAATAATAATTGTTGTCCAGTTTTTACAAATTTTTCGTCGCGGTCGGTAGCGATAAAACGGTAAGAAATTTTATTAGCACGGCCAGCTGTTAAACAAGTAGATTTTTGTTTCCCTAGCGGATCCACCTGCCAAATATCATACCTGTCATAAAGTAATACATACTGGTCATTCTCGGTCCATCGCATTACACCATAAGGATTGGGGTCATCGGGCATATCATTTTCTTCATCATAAAGTGCAGTTGTAATATCTTTTGCAATTTGCGTGGTTACACCCGTTGCATGGTTGTACACAAAATATTTTTTAGCCGGCTCGTCATAATATAAGAGGAAATTACCCGACACACTTGGCTGCACATTACCAGATTTTAAATTGGCTTTAATGAGTTTCGAAGATCCATCTAATGGATTAATTCCATACACATCATTGATGGTATAACCCTGCCACTGTGATGCAATTCTTTTGCCTTCATCGGTGGCTGCATAAAACATAGCACCATCACCATCATTTGTTTGAATTACATTTCTAAATTTAGTAGAACCTAAAGGCACAACGGTATTAGATGCAAAATCATATCTAGCGGTGTACGCTCTTTTTAATTCCGTTTCTGCAGACCTTAACTGCATCGGCATAATTTGATCATCATTGTAATGCCAAATATCTACACTCACACGGTCAAACTCTGGTAAACTGCTATCCTTTAAAGGCCATAAAGGCGCTGTTCCAAAAAACAATTGACTGCCAGATTTACTAAAACTAACCGCTTGGTTTTCACTAATCATATGACCTGCTGGAACGCCTTTGGATAATTGACTTGCAATAGCAACTGCCGAATCTTTACCATCCGCATAATAATACAATTGATAAAATTTACGAAGCGCTTTAGCAGCACTATCTCTTTCGGCTACAAAAGCAAGTTGCTTACCAGCTTCGTCTAATCTAAATAATTTGGCATCATTAAATTTTGTCAAAATTATTTTTGACTGCAGATTTGACAAATCCACTTTAACTATGGTTGCCGCAGAACCATCCAATCCATTTTTCTTTGTTTTTTTAAGTACCAGTGTCGTTCCTTTTTTATTAAAATAAAAATCACTCACCAAAGGATATTTTGTTTCGGTACCGGTATTTAAATTCATAAGAGCCAGTGTTGTACCTTCTTCAATATTTTCATCCGCTATTTTAGCTGGCACTGCTGGTGTTTGTAATACAGACATTCCTTTTGCAGCAGCACTTGTTGCTTTTAATCGAATACTATCTGCTACGCGCACTAAACTATCGGCCATGGCAAACATGGATTTTAATTTTGCAGCAGAATCAAGTGCGGCTTTTTTTGGAGCTTCAGCAGGTTCTTTATCTAACAAATAAGCCAACCATCCACCTGCATCATCTGGTAATTTAAATGATTTAAGACGGGCCGTTTTTAACACCTTATTATCCCCAAGCTTCACAATGGCTAAACTATCTTTAGGCATTTCATCTGGCCTTTTCTTTTTAATTTTTGCATCACGCGTTTGCGCAAACGTGGGCTTGATTCGGCAAACTGCATATTTACTGTCTTCAGAAATAACAACACCAGCGCCTCTTGGAATCACCAGCTTATAACCACCCTGCACAGACTGTAACACAAGCACACCATCACCCTCTTGCGGATTAATGGCATAGGCAACATATTTACCATCATTGCTAATGGCACGGTCTGCAAAAGACTGCCAATTGTCATACACTGTATGGTCTAAAGGTTTTTTTTGAGCCTGCACAGCAACTGATACTACAAGCAAAAATAAGATAGAGAGGTAACGCATATAAAGGCATTAAATTAGTTAAATAGACTAGCAATTTAATAAGCGATTGAGCAGAAATACTATAATAGCAATAGTCATATTCTACATTTTATACCCATAAATGAACAAAAAGAGGGCTAGCGGGTCAAAAGCGAATTTTGGACCCTATATTTTCTTTAACTTTCTTGTATAAACCTTTTTCATGAAAAAAAATTTACTGCCGCTAGCGCTTTTATTTGTGAGCTTTATTAGTACAAGTGCACAAAAAGCAACTGTTCAAAAATTGTGGGCCACCGATACCATTTTAAAAGTACCAGAATCAGTACTCGTAGATGACAAAGAAAACTGCATTTGGGTTTCTAATATTGACGGCGCTTCTACTGCTAAAGATGGCAAAGGAAGCATTAGTAAATTATCAAAAACCGGTACACCTATAAATTTAGAATGGGTTACTGGATTAAATGCGCCAAAAGGAATGGCAAAATATAAACAAGAGCTCTATGTAGCAGACTTAACAGAACTTGTTGTAATTGATATTAAAAAAGCAACCATCATAAAAAAAATTCCTATCGAAGGGTCGGTATTTTTAAATGACGTTACCGTAAATAATAAAGGAGCCGTATTTGTTTCAGATAGCAGAACAGGAAAAGTACACCGCTATGAAAACAATATTGTATCACTTGAAATTGAAAATTTACAAGGCCCTAATGGACTTTTAAGCATCGAAGACCAACTCCTAATATTAGACAAAGGATCTTTACTATCACTTAGCCCAAGTGGCACCATTTCAAAAATAATGGATGGCATGGACCCAAGTACAGATGGCATCGAAAGAGTTGCCCCCAATCAGTACCTCGTAAGCTGCTGGAATGGCATCGTGTATTACGTAGTTGCAGGTGCTCAAAAAACTACTTTATTTGACACAAGAACCGAAAAAATTAATAGTGCCGATATTGGATATGATGCAAAAAATAAAATTATATACGTACCTACGTTTTTAAAGAACTCGGTGGTAGCGTATCAATTGCAAATTCAATAAGCCTACAAAATTATGTTTCGTAATTATTTATTTAGTGGGATTATTTGCCTATTAGCATTATCAACAATAGCGTCGGCGCAAACAAATAATACAAAGCGTGCAAAAAATGTACTCATCATTTATTCGGACGATCAAAGTTTTGCCACCATACATGCTTTAGGCAACAAGCAAATAAAAACCCCCAACCTAGACAAATTAGTAGCAAGAGGTCTAACGTTTACCCAGGCCCACGTAATGGGTGGACACCAAGGTGCAGTGTGTATTCCAAGCCGTGTAATGCTATTAACGGGCAGGTATATCAACAGACTGCCGGCCGATGGTGGTAAAATACCAGATAGCTTAACCGGGCTCCCAGAAGTTCTACAACAAAAAGGATATACAACATTTCATACGGGCAAATGGCATTCCGACAAAGCTTCGCATCACCGTTTTTTTAATAGCGGTAACCATATATTTTTTGGAGGCATGCACTTCGAAAACAATGGCGGTCAGTTTCATCCAACGGTCAATAATTTTGATCCAACTGGTGTATATGACCAAAAAAATAGTTGGAAGAGCGATACGTTTAGTACTGAATTATACGCCAGCACGGCCATTCAATTTTTGAGCAGCAAAAAAGCAAAAGAGCAGCCGTTTTTTTGTTATGTAGCTTTTACATCTCCGCATGATCCCAGAACCCCTCCTACCAAATATGATGCTTGGTATAACCCCGACACCATCAATCTTCCACCCAATTTTTTACCGCAACACCCATTTGACAATGGCGATTTAGCCGTAAGAGATGAAATGCTACTTCCACATCCACGCTCGCCTGAAGCTGTTAAAAAAGAAATAGCACATTACTATGGCATGGTGTCCGAAATGGACGCACAGCTTGGGCGCATTCTAGCAGCTCTTGACGCCGCGGGTCTCACAAATGAAACACTGATTGTTTTTGCAGGCGACAATGGACTGGCGGTTGGACAGCACGGCTTACTAGGCAAACAAAATTTATACGAACATAGCATTCGCGTACCGCTAATAATGGCAGGGCCTGGCATACCAGTAAATAAAATAAATAATGGATTTACGTACTTGAGTGATATCAACCCTACTATATACGAATACCTAGATATCGCGCGCCCAGGCAGTGTAGAAGCCATAAGCCTTATGCCTGCTTTTAAAAATCCAGGAGCAAAAATCAGAACGCAAATTTATAATGTATACGGGCATTGGAGCAGGAGTATAAAAACCAGTGATGGTTTTAAACTTATTATTTATAATGTTAAAGGGGTGCTCACCACACAATTATTTGATTTAAATAAAGACCCCCACGAAACCAATAATTTAGCGGCAAACCCTAGCATGCAAGAAAAAATAGCCAGCATGCGCGCAGCGTTAAAAAAAGAAATGCTTGAAAAGCACGATACTTTAAATATTGATTTACCAGACTGGGGACGTTTACCCAATCAAAAAAGCTTTGGTAGCTAAAAATATATTTTATGAAAAAACAATTTGCATTAATTTGTACACTACTGCTTATAGGTAGTCATGTTTTACTTGCCCAAAAAAGCGGTAGTAAGCCTCCCAATATCATTGTCATTTTTTCTGATGACCATACCCAGCAAACCATTAGTGCTTATGGCAAAAGCCTCATGCAAACACCCAATATAGACCGTATTGCCAATCAAGGTATGATTGCGAAAAATACATTTGTAACCAACTCTATATGCGCCCCAAGTAGAGCTGTATTATTAACTGGCAAGTACAACCATTTAAATGGACTAAAAGATAACAGCCCGCGTAGATTTTTTGATGGCAATCAACAACAGGTTCAAAAGCTACTCAAACAAAAAAATTACCAAACTGCATGGATTGGCAAGTGGCATTTGCAAACACTTCCTTCGGGGTTTGACTTTTTTAGAATACTCCCCGACCAGGGTCAGTATTTTCAGCCCAATTTTATTAATATGCCTAACGACACAACACCGTACAAAGGCTATACCACTAATTTAATTACTGAGTTTTCTACCAATTGGTTAGATAAAAGAGATACGAGCAAACCTTTCTTTTTAGTGGTCGGTGAAAAAGCTACACACCGCAACTGGATGCCAGATGTAGAAGATCTTGGCGCATTTGATAATATTGATTTTCCTTATCCTGCAAATTTTAAAGATAGCTATACAAACAGAGAAGCAGCGCGCTTACAAGATATGACTGTCGATAAAACCATGGTTTTACAAGACGATTTAAAAATCAATGTCAATTGGGACAAGGTTGGCCCTGGCATGTTTGCAAGACTAGACCCTATTCAAAAAGCGGCTTACAAAAAATATTATACAGCGGTATCTGCACAGTATGAAGCCGTAAAAAATGACAGCGCTGCCCTACTTAAATTTAAATTTGAAAGATACCTGAAAGATTATCTAGCCACTGCAAAGTCTTTAGATAGAGGCATTGGAAAAATACTAGACTATTTAGCTACCCATAAATTAGACCAAAATACGGTGGTTATTTACGCATCCGACCAAGGTTTTTACATGGGTGAGCACGGATGGTTTGATAAAAGGTTTATGTATGAAGAAAGTTTAAGAACACCTTTTGTAATGCGCTATCCAGGCCAAATTAAACCAGGCACCCAGTTACAAGAAATGATTGTCAATATTGATTTTGCGCCAACTATTTTAAATATTGCAGGTATTCAAACACCTTCCGATATGCAAGGAAAAAGCTTTTTGCCACTGGTTGCAAAAAGTACCCCTGCTGCTAAAAAATCTTTTGCAGCAACATGGCGCACATCTATGTACTATCATTATTACGAATATCCCGAGCCGCACCATGTAGCACCACATTTTGGTATTCGAACCACAAGGTATAAACTCATTCGCTTTTATGGACCGCACAACGATTGGGAATTATTTGATTTGCAAAAAGATCCTACCGAAATGAAAAATCTCATTCAGGATCCTACGTATGCAAAAACAATTGTGTCGCTTAAAAAGGAGTTAAAAGAATTAATGGAACACTATCAAGACTTTGAGGCCCTAACTACTTGGAAGACAACCGAAACAACAATGCAAGAAATGCCTAAATAAAAACTAGGTCCTAATTGTTTGTTTTCTTGGTATACTAAAAAGGCAAGTAAGATGCCGTAAACGGGTTCTAAATTGAGCGTTAGATTTTGCGTAAATGCAGATACTTTTTTAAGTGCCTGTAGTATTAAATCCATAGCAACTACCGTACAAAGCCAACTTAAAATTAAGAGCCATCCTATATCGGATAAGCTAGGAAATACTTTTGCCACATTAAAATAACTGAGGTAAAATGGCATGAGCAGGGTTAACAAAAAAAGCCCGCCCGTTAACTCATACACCATCATCATTTGCGCAGGCTGCTTATCCACTTCTTTTTTATTGAATACCGAAAAAATAGAAGCAAGAATTGCAGATACAATGCCTAGTCCAATACCAAGTCTATAGCGTGCGTCAAATTTGAAAATTAAAAAAATACCTAGTAAACTAAGTGCGCCAAGTGCTACTTCCGGCCACTTGATTTTTACTTTTAAAATAATAGGCTCTAAAAGCGCAGTAAAAATACCTGCTCCTGCAACACAAACAAGCCCAATAGAGACATTGGCAAATTTAATGCTCCCATAAAAAAATACCCAGTGTAATGCAATGAGCATGCCTATGCCAAACAATTTTTTTACTTGCGCAAAAGGCAAGTTTTGCCATTTTTTACCAAGTACCAAAAGCGCAAGTAACGTAACCACTGTAATGGCCATGCGGTACCAAACCAATAAGCCTTCATTTAATTCAATGAGAACACCAAGAATGCCGGTAAAGCCGGCTAAAAAAACAGATGCATGAAGTTGAAGTAAGGCTTTTCTCACATTTATTTTTTTCGAAGCCTATCTGCATAGTGGTGAAATAAACTCTCCCACTGCATTTTTAAAACGCCTAAAACGCCTTCTTTGATAATACCCTTACTCATTTTGCTCTGACCTATTTTACGGTCTACAAAAGTGATAGGTACTTCAATAATTTTAAACCCTAATTTCCAAGCACTAAATTTCATTTCAATTTGAAAAGCATAACCAACAAAACGTATTTCATCTAAATTAATCGTTTCTAATACTTTTCTTTTGTAACAAACAAACCCTGCAGTTGGGTCATTTACCGGAAGCCAAGTAATAAGTTTGGTATAAAATGCGCCGCCCTTGCTATAAATGTGACGATCCAGTGGCCAGTTTTCGGTTCTTCCGCCTTTCACATACCTACTACCCACTGCAACGTCTGCGCCAATAATATTACATGCTGCATATAGCCTTTCTAAGTCTTGAGGACTATGTGAAAAGTCGGCGTCCATTTCAAAAATATATTGGTAGCCTTTAGCAAGCGCCCATTTAAATCCATGGATGTACGCGGTACCAAGCCCTAATTTACCAGAACGTTTTTCTATAAAAAGTTGCCCCTCGTGGGTCTTTATTAAATCCTCTACAATCGCAGCCGTTCCATCGGGCGATCCGTCATCAATAATCAAAATATGATAACCTGCTTGCAAATCAAATACAGCAGCAATAATAGCCGCAATATTTTCGCGTTCGTTGTAGGTTGGTATGATTACTAATTTTTCCAAAGTCTAGGGGGTATGTAGAGGGGCTAAAATACAAATACTAACGGATTTATATAACAGAAAGCTCCAATACTTATATAAAACGGCGTTAATTCCGGTAAATTGATAGATCTAATCCCCAAAAATGCATGTTTACGCCTTAGTAACAAGGGTTCTATTGAGTATTTCGGTAAGCTTTTGCTTGGTATTCATGGCAAAATCACCTTTCATCATCCAGTCGTAATACTGAGGCTCTTCTTTTAGTACTTGGGTAACAGGCTTACCCTTATGCTTCCCAAAATTAAATATTTCGGTTCCGTTTACTTTTACAAAACGGCGGGCAAAATCAACAATATCTTCTTCGCCGGTAATTTTTACAATGCTTTCTACGGTGTCGCCTAATTGAGGATACCTATCAAGTTGTGCTTCGAGCACTTCCCATGTGGCGGTAGCATCTGCTTCTGCTCCATGCGCTCCTTCTAATACTTTAGAACAATAAAATTTATAGGCAGCACTTAAAGTACGCTGCTCCATCATGTGAAATACTTTTTGAACATCTACTAGTTTTGTTCCTTCGATAGAAAATTCGATACCTGCTCTTAAAAATTCTTCGATAAGCATAGGTATATCAAAACGGTTGCTATTATAACCACCCAAATCACAATTTTCTAAAAACTGTTTTACCTCATTCGCAATTTGCTTAAAGGATGGTGCGTCTTTTACCATCTCATCTGAAATACCATGCACTGCCGAAGCACCAGCAGGAATGGGCATGAGTGGATTTACTAATTTTCTTTTAACAACTTTACTGCCGTCTGGACTTATTTTTACGATTGCAATTTCTACAATTCTGTCTGTACTAACGGTAACGCCCGTCGTTTCTAAATCAATAAATGCGATGGGTCTTGTTAATTGCAATTTCATAATCGGTGTTAAATTAAAGTTGGGGCAAAGGAAGGTAAATCAATTCCATCATAATTACCACTACTCATTAATACTAAATTGGTGTTGGAATAATCTTGTGTACGTAGCCAAGCTTCCAATGCGTTTTTATCCGTCATTACCAATAATCCATTTTTATCAAACCCTTCTACCACATAGCTTTCAGGAAGTTCAGGTAGTCCTTTAATTTGGAGTGCATGTTTCGAATAAAAAACCACCGCGATATCTGTTTTTTCAAGCGCCCCTTTATACTGATGCATAAACTCTTTATTGAGGCTACTATAGGTATGGAGTTCTAATACACCTATTAATTTTCTGGAAGGAAATTGTTGTTTTACTGCTTCGATGGTGGCAATAACTTTACTAGGCGCATGCGCAAAATCTCTGTATATATTACAGTGCGCATTGTTTGCCAACAACTCGAGTCTTTTAGAAGCACCTGTAAAATTAGACATGGCTCCCACAAAATCTTTAGCAGAAATACCTAACTCGGCACAAGCATAATAAGCCGCTTGCATGTTAAGTAAATTATGATCACCAAAAACACTTAAAGGACCTTCTGCCCCATCTAAAGTGATATAGGTTTGACCATTTGTTATTTGATGCGCAGGCACTTTGTACGGAATGTATTTAATATCACTACGTTTATTAGAAAGCACCAATGTATTAAGTACTTCATCCGTTTCGTTGTAAATTAATACGCCACCCGCTTCAATTTTATTCATGAATATCACAAACTGCTCTAAATAAAATTCGAAAGTTGGAAACACATTGATATGATCCCAAGCTATCCCCGTAAGTATCGCAACATGCGGAAATAGAAAATGAAACTTAGGTTGACGGAGTAAGGCACTCGCTAAATATTCATCACCCTCACAAACAATGGTGGGGGCATTGGTTACTTTTACAGACTGTTCAAAACCAGCAAGCTTTGCGCCCACTAAGTAATCAAAGTCTTGATGGCATGTTTTGAGTACATGCATAATCATGCTGGTTGTAGTGGTTTTGCCATGGCTTCCACCCACAACTACCCGCTTTTTTTGCTGGCTTTCGTGGAAAATATACTCAGGAAAAGAATAAATAGATAAGCCTAGTTCTTGTGCCTTTATCAGTTCAGGATTATCGGCCTTGGCGTGCATCCCCAAAATAACCGCGTCCAAATCTGGGGTAATAAGGTCTGGCTGCCAGCCAAAAGTGTTGGGTAACAGGCCTTTATCTCTTAAATGCGTAAGTGCTGGCTCAAAAATTTCATCGTCGGTACCGGTAACCTGGTAGCCTTTTCCTTGTAATGCAATGGCCAATTGGTGCATCACACTCCCCCCAATGGATATAAAATGAACCTTCATACTAAAAAATTAAACTTTTCGTTTATATATTTAACAGATCTATATCTCCCAAGAGGCATCATTTGAAACCAAATAAGTATCTTTGGAGTAATAGAGCACAGAAACAAAACGCATAACCTATCCTTTTAGTATGAAAAAGACCACCGCACTTCTTTTTTTATTGTTAGCCGGCGCCACATTTATGGTTTCTTGCAATGCTTCTAAAAGCAGAGGTTGCCCTACAACCAATCCTCGTTATTTTAGACCTTAATTGGTAAACCGTTTCTCGCAATTTATGGATTGGAAACATCTAACTAGTATTGATCAACTCGAGGCCATTGCCGCCGATTCTTTTAATACACCCCAAGTACTTTTTAAGCATAGTACCCGTTGCAGCATTAGCTCTATGGCACTAAATAGGTTAGAAAGCAGCACACAACCAGCTGGAGTTGACTTTTATTTACTTGACTTACTACAACACAGAGATATTTCTGCAGCAATTGCCGAAAAATTTAAAGTACACCACGAATCTCCTCAAGCACTTGTTATCATTAATGGTGAGTGCACTTACGACGAAAGTCATATGGGTATTTCGATGGATGAAATTATAGAGCAAACAGCTTAACAATTTACTTAGCAATTTTCTATTACAACGGCCGTAGCGCCTCCTCCTCCATTACAAATTCCAGCAGCACCATATTTTCCAGAAGCATCTTTTAATGCATGAATAAGTGTTACCACAATTCTTGCACCACTGCATCCTAGTGGATGTCCTAACGACACAGCCCCGCCCTTTATATTTACTTTTGCAGGATCTAGCTGCATGATTTGCGTATTTACAAGACCTACCACAGAAAATGCTTCGTTAAGTTCTATACAATCCAAATCAGACACCAATAAGCCGGCTTTTGCAACCGCTTTAGGAACAGCTAATGCAGGGGTTGTTGTAAACCACTCTGGCGCCTGCTCGGCGTCGGCATAACTTTTTAAAATAGCAATGGGCTTAATGCCAAGTGCTTCTGCTTTTTCTTGACTCATTAAAACAACAGCTGCTGCACCATCGTTCATGGTAGATGCGTTGGCTGCAGTTACAGTGCCATCTTTTATAAAAGCTGGTTTTAAACCTGGAATTTTTTCAAACTTTACATTAAAGGGTTCTTCGTCTTTTGAAAACAAAACAGGATCACCATTTCTTTGCGGAATAGCTACAGGAACAATTTCTGCGTCAAATGCGCCAGATTCCCAAGCAGCCCTACTTTTTGTATAACTTGAAACTGCAAATGCATCCTGATCTTCTCTTGTGAAATTATATTTACTGGCACATAATTCTGCTGCGTTACCCATCGCATATTTATGGTACACATCCGTTAAACCATCTTTTGCAATACCATCCGTTAAAGTAGTATCACCATATTTATTTCCCCACCGCATAGCACCCGCATAAAAAGGAACGCTGCTCATATTTTCCATACCGCCCGCTACCACCACCGATGCGTCACCTAACAATATAGCTTGCGCTCCTTGCGTAATCGCTTTCATACCGCTAGCACAAACTTTGTTTACCGTGGTACAAACCACCGTATCTGGAAGGCCAGCAAATTTTGCAGCTTGACGCGCAGGCGCCTGACCCAAATTTGCTTGTAGCACACAGCCCATTATCACTTCGTCTACTTCAGATCCATCAATACCAGCACGCGCTATGGCTGCTTGAATGGCAGTAGCACCAAGCTTTGTAGCAGAAATATCTTTAAGGGCTCCGCCAAAACTTCCAATGGGTGTTCGCACTGCGGAAACGATATAAACAACTTGCTTTTTCATGCTGAATAACAATTATGATTCTAATAATTTTATTCCTGTTTGTGTAAATTCTATTTTACGTTGCTTGTATAAAGTTCCTGTTGTCATTTTAAATGACTTTTTACTCATGCCAAAAAAGTTATAAATTTCTTCTGGATCAGATTTGTCATGATACGGTAGGTAGCCATCGTTTTCTTGCAGTAAGCGAAGTATTTTTTCCTGCTCATCTTCTACTCTTCCAAAACCAGGCTTACCTAGTACAACGTCTAGTTTATTTTCAGGCTTAATGGCTTTTACAAAACCTGTAAGCTTATCGCCAATATTTAATTCTTTAAAAATTTCATTGCTGTGTAAAATAGCCGTGTGTTTATTGTTTACAATCATCACATACCCAAGTTCCGATTTACGGTATACAATCAAATCCACAACGTCTAATTCTTTAACCGTTAATACTTCGTTGCTTAATAGCTGTTCTATTTTTTCTGTGGCTGCAACCCTACCGGTCATTTCGTCGAGGTACAACTTTACGAGGTACATACCACCTTCACGCATACCACCTAACTGTTTAGATGTAGGCACAAATAAATCTTTCATTAAACCCCAATCTAAAAAAGCACCTTGCCTTGTAATGGCTACTGCTTTTAAAAGTGCTATTTCACCCACCGAAGCGTTGGCTACCTGAGTTGTTGCAATAAGTCTATTATCTGAATCGTGGTAAACAAACACCTTAATGGTATCGCCAATTTTGAGGGTTGAAGGCGCAAAACGTTTGGGCAATAAAATACCTTCTTCACCATTATCTAGGTAAAATCCAAAATCAACCTTACGGTTTACCACTAAATCATTGTAACAACCTACTAAAACGGGCTCCATACTTCTACTTTGTGCAAAAGTAAGTTAGTTTAGCCAAACAACTCAGGTTGTGCATTAGGGTCGCTAAGACGCGATTCCCACTGCATTTCAATGGTTTTACTAAAATCGGTGAGTTTAGAGCCTACAGCCTTCCAACCCGTAACATCCACCATTTTAGCAATTTTAAACTTAGCAGCTCGCACCTGAGTGCCCCTGCCAGTTTGCACTTGTAATATGGGCTCTTGAATGGTTGTAACAGCTTCTAGCTTGTTGCCTTTACCTTCTTTGATAAATAAAAACTCTGTTTTTAGCGTGGTCGTTTCAATTTTAAAACGCTTTACGTTGTACTGCATTTTATCATTGTCTAAATAAACAGCCGTGATAATTTTTTCTGGTACAAACTTTTCGATGAGCATCACTTTTTCTGGATCAAAACGTTGGGCAAGTTCCGTATCTGTTAGTTCGTAAGTACCCTCTTTTGTAATGACAATGAGTTTTTCATCTTCAAAGCTGCCTAGGTATTTACCTTTTTCTTCGGTGTTTAACCTGCCAAATTTATCATCAAACCAAAGTTTGCGACCGGCCAGTGTACTCTTGCCAGCTTCCTTAAACTTAACCGTTTTAATTGGATACTTGGTTACCTGATTACCCATACTTGAACGGCCTTTGATTTCAATTTCTTCGAAGTAAAAATCAAGTTCTTTAATACGTGCTGTACAATTAGGACTTAAAATTAATTTTAGCGTTTCTGCTTCTCCATTTAAATTGGCTGTAAAATAATGTACGCGTGTTTTATCGGTGCCTTTTGTTAAATCATATTCTTTATCACGGGTAACACCTGTTACATTAAAACGCTTAGCATAGGTAACTCCAGAAGCGCCATCTACATAAATCATGTTGTAAGTGGTACGCTCATCATTTTTTTGGAATACCGCTGCGTATAAAATGTCTTTCCCAATAAAAATTTTATCAGAAACCTTTACCACTTTCATGGTGCCGGCTTTTGTAAATGCAATGATATCGTCATAATCAGAACAGTCACAAAGGTGCTCGTCTTTTTTAAGACCAGTACCAATAAAACCTTCTGCCCTATTGATGTATAGCTTGGTATTGGCAATCGCCACCTGTTTTACCTGAATGGTATCAAATGCTTTGATTTCGGTTTTACGCTCTTTATTTTTGCCGTATTTTTTTAATAAATTTTCAAAATAAGCAACGGCATATTCTGTTAGGTGCTCTAAATCAAATTTTACCTGCTTGATCTCTTCTTCAATACCTCTAATTTGTTCTATTAGTTCATTGATATCAAGTCTATAAATACGGCGAACTGGCTTTTCTGTTAATTTTAAAATATCTTCTCTTTCAATAGCACGCTTTAATTTTTTCTTAAACGGCGTAAAAGCTTTATCAATTGCTTCAATTACATTTTCCCAAGAAGCATGTTTTTGTTCAAGCTCTTTGTATATTTTTTCTTCAAAGAATATTTTTTCAAGTGACGTATAATGCCATTTGTCTTCAAGTTCAGAAAGACGAATGTCTAATTCTTTGCGCAGTAATTCTTTGGTATTATCGGTGGCGTCTTTTAAAAGCTCCTGCACACCAATAAAGTGTGGCTTATGATCAATTACCACACAGGCATTGGGCGAAATGCTCACTTCACAATCTGTAAATGCATAAAGCGCATCAATGGTGATATCTGGCGAAATGCCCGGCGCTAAATCAATATGAATTTCAACAGCAGCTGCTGTTACGTCCGTAACTTTTTTAATTTTTATTTTACCCTGATCGTTGGCCTTGGTAATACTTTCCATAAGTTGGGTTGTTGTAACCCCGTATGGAACGTCTTTGATAACAAGCGTTTTTTTATCTAGCTCCTCAATGTGTGCACGCACCCTAACTTTGCCACCGCGCTTACCTTCGTTATAACCAGACACATCCACCATACCGCCGGTTTGAAAATCAGGGAAGATCTCAAACTTTTTACCTTTCAAATATTTGATAGAAGCATCTATGAGCTCACAAAAATTATGCGGTAATATTTTGGTTGACAAACCTACAGCGATACCATCTGCTCCTTGTGCCAAGAGTAGTGGAAATTTCATCGGAAGTGTTACCGGCTCATTTTTACGTCCATCGTAACTTAATTGCCATGTGGTTGTTTTTGCATTAAAGGCAACTTCAAGTGCAAACTTAGATAAACGTGCCTCGATATAACGTGAGGCAGCTGCCTGATCTCCAGTTCTTACATCACCCCAGTTACCCTGTGTATCAATCAATAAATCTTTTTGTCCAAGGTTCACAAGCGCATCTCCAATACTCGCATCACCGTGTGGATGGTACTGCATACTTTGTCCAATGATGTTGGCCACTTTATTAAAACGGCCATCATCCATTTCTTTCATAGAATGTAAAATCCTACGCTGTACCGGCTTTAATCCATCTTCGATGGCTGGAACGGCACGCTCCAATATTACATAAGAAGCATAGTCCAAAAACCAGTTTTTATATTGGCCCTGAACCCCTGTTTCATTATCACTTACAATATATTGATGTTTCTCTTTCGCCATTTTTTGCTACCCAATTTTAATTTGCCAATTTAACACTCCAATCTTTCCAACCCTTTTCAATGTTGCCAATAATTTCTACTTTGCCAAGCACCGCAAGCGACTTAAGCCTATGTACAATAAATGCATCGCCTGTTTTAACTTTTAACTTGGCTAAAATATTATGTATGGCTTTATTTAATTTAACCGCCTCCCCTGTAAGCCCAGATAAAATTTCTTTGTCAAAGAAGTTTTCTTCCTTGCCTACTAATTTTTTACCCCCTTCTAAAAAACGAACCATCGAACCTTCAGATGAAATCTTCTTCCATTCGTCGGGATCTACTTCAAACTCACTAAGTGTAATTGGACGCGCTAATTTTTTTGCTTTTAAAAATTCTTTAGGCTGAATTTCATGTAGGTATACTGGATAAAATATTTGCCCCTTTTCATTAATAAAAGGAAGGTTGTTTAAGTATAGTACTTGAATACGACCAGCGTATTCTTTTAACTGCGTCATGAGCCAGTAATAACCACAAACATCATGTGCATTTTGCGCCATCCAAAGCCATACTTCCTCTTCAGGGTTTTCTTCTAGAGTGGTAAGGAGCTGATGTACCGTTAATTTATCATCAACAATGGCAAGCTGGTCTGTGTAGGGTGAATTTTGAAGTACCCCTTCCCACCACTGCTTACGCTCCTGGTAACCTTCCGTTTCATAGATAGCCCCTAATGGACCCACCATATAGTCATCCTTAATTTCAATGATATTCCCTTGCAATGTTTCGTCTATTTCTATTGCCCCTTCTAACACGGCCACATTTGCATGATCAAAAACAACGTGAATCATAATGTATATCTTCTAACTGATGATTAAATATTATTCGTTAACGAGGTCTAATTCAACTTTTAAATTGTTGATAATAAACTCCTGGCGCTCCATGGTATTTTTCCCCATATAATATTCTAGTAAGTGCTGGATATGATCGCCCACTTCTAAAATAACGGGTTGCACACGCATATCAAGTCCAATAAATCGGCCAAACTCTTCTGGTGAAATTTCACCCAGTCCTTTAAACCTTGTGATCTCAGGCTTGTTGCCTAATTTTTTTACAGCCGCTTGTTTTTCTGTTTCGTCGTAACAGTAAATGGTTTCCTGTTTATTACGCACCCTAAATAATGGCGTTTCTAAAATATATACGTGACCTTTTTTTACGAGGTCTGGAAAAAACTGCAAGAAAAATGTCATGAGTAGTAACCTAATGTGCATGCCATCCACATCGGCATCGGTAGCGATAACAATATTGTTGTAACGGAGCCCTTCTAGTCCGTCCTCAATATTGAGCGCGTGCTGCAAGAGGTTAAACTCTTCATTTTCATACACCACTTTTTTAGTGAGGCCATAAGCATTAAGCGGTTTACCGCGCAAACTAAATACGGCCTGTGTATCTACGTTTCTTGATTTTGTAATACTTCCACTTGCACTATCACCCTCTGTAATAAAAATGGTAGAATTGTTTTGCAGTACAATAAACTCTTCCTTGTTTTTACCAGGCAGTTCATCATTTAAGTGCACCCTACAATCCCTTAATTTTTTGTTGTGGAGGTTTGCTTTTTTAGCGCGCTCGTTAGCTAGCTTTTTAATGCCAGCGAGTTCCTTGCGCTCTCTTTCACTTTGCTCAATACGCTTACGTAACGCATCAGCCACTGCCGGGTTGCGGTGTAAATAGTTATCAAGTTCTTTGGCTAAAAACTCTTCTATAAATTTTTTCATAGAAGGTCCACCTTCAAAAACATATTGAGAACCTAATTTGGTTTTTGTTTGGCTTTCAAAAACGGGCTCTTGCACACGCACAGAAACCGCAGCTACAATACTGGTTCTAATATCAGAAACGTCGTAATCTTTTTTAAAGAAATCACGAATTACTTTTATGTAGCCTTCTCTAAATGCCTGCTGGTGCGTACCACCTTGTGTGGTGTATTGACCGTTTACAAAAGAAAATATATCTTCTCCGTAATCATTGTTATGCGATACGGCAATTTCAATATCCTCCCCTTTTAAATGGATGATAGGGTAACGAAGTTCGTCGGGATTGGTTTTACGAAGGAGCAAATCCAATAAGCCGTTTTTACTCACATACTTTTTGCCATTAAACTGCATGGTTAAACCAGCATTCAAATAGCAATAATTCCAAAGTTGTGCGTCTAAGTATTCGTGTATGAAATGGAAATTCCTAAACACCGTTTCGTCCGGAATAAATGAAACGAGTGTTCCATTGGGTTCCGAGCTTTTGGTTTCTTTTTGATCGTCTACCAAAACACCTCTTTCAAAAATGGCTGTTTTTTCTCTACCATCTCTAAAAGCGGTTACTTTAAAATATTGACTTAATGCATTTACTGCTTTAGTACCTACTCCATTTAAACCCACACTTTTTTGGAAAGCTTTACTATCGTATTTAGCACCCGTGTTAATTTTACTTACCACATCCACCACTTTACCTAGAGGGATACCTCTACCGTAATCTCTAATGGTTACCGTTTTATCTTCGATGGTAATTTCAACTTGTTTACCATGCCCCATGGTATGTTCATCAATACAGTTATCAACCACTTCTTTGATGAGTACATAAATACCATCATCGGTAGCTGAACCGTCTCCTAATTTACCAATATACATACCAGGACGTAGCCTAATATGTTCACGCCAATCTAATGACCTAATCGACGATTCGTCGTATGCACTATTGTTTACTTTCTCAGCCATTTTTTCTCCTACTTTTTCCTATAAAAGATTTGACACCAAATCCTCAACCCGCAAATCTAACCACCTCATAACCAGCCCCAATTTTACTTTTCTACAAATGGCCAGTTTATGTGGATAAATCGGCTTTTTTGGGGTTTTTATTTAAATAAACGCTAGAAATGTACCTTTAGACCATCAAAGAAGCAGACAAATACCTAGAAACCAACCTTGATCGGCTCATTGTAGCGGGTCAAGAAAATGAGTTGGCCAACCAGCAATTTGCTCAATTTTTATTGCAAATGGACCCTGCATTGGTAGACCAAAAAGTGCATACTTTAAATAACAAAATTGCACCAAAAATTGACTGTACGGCTTGTGGCAATTGTTGCAAAACATTACTCATCAATGTCAACGAAAAAGAGGCGGATGCGCTCAGTGAACACTTAGATCAAACCAGAGAAATATTTGATAACAATTATCTCGAAAAAGGAATGAATGGAGCACTACTAATCAATGCAGTTCCCTGTCATTTTTTAAAAGAAAATAAGTGTACGGTATACAATTACAGATTTGAAGGATGTAAAGAATTTCCAGCCATGCACCTGCCCCATTTTAACAAAAGACTTTTCACAACCTTCATGCATTATAACAGATGTCCCATCATTTTTAATATTGTAGAACAGCTAAAAATAGAAACTCAATTTGTGCTAGAACCTAAAAGTGAAACCCTATGATTTGTTTTGGCGTAGATGAAATTATTTTTCAAAATCCTGCATGGAAAACAAAGGCTATTGGTCTTGTTACGAGCGATGCAGCTACTACCAATACGGGCATACTTTCAAGAACGGCACTTGTACAAGCAGGATTTAATATTGTTTGTTTATTTTCTCCAGAACATGGTATTTCGGCAAAAGCGCCAGATGGCGAAGCCCAACAAAATGGCATCGACCCCATTACTAACTTACCTATTATTAGTTTGTATGGAAATAAATGCATGCCCACTGCACAGGATGTAGAAAATATTGACTTATTACTATTTGATATCCCTGACATTGGGGCCCGTTTTTACACCTATTTGTGGACCTTAACTTATGTCTTAGAGGCAAGCGCGCTTAACCAAAAACAACTAATTGTTTTAGATAGACCCAACCCTGTTTCTGGAAATTTTGATGCTGCAGAAGGCCCTTTTATGGATGATGCAACCTCATCGTTTATTGGTCGCTGGAATATTCCTATCAAACATAGTTGCACCCTTGGAGAGCTGGCACTTTATTTTAACAACACAAAAAATATTGGTGCCAACCTTTCTATTGTTCCGGTAAAAAACTGGGAACGAAATTTATTTGTAACAGATTGGGGAACAAATTTTGTGGCTACTTCACCAGCCATACAAAGCCCTAACAGTATGCACTTATACCCTGGACTATGTTTACTCGAAGCCACCAATGTTAGCGAAGGAAGAGGCAGCAATTTTAGTTTTGAAACTGTTGCAGCACCATGGTTACAAACAAATGAAATAGTAAGTTTTATCAATCAAAGTTTTGGCGATGAAATAAAAGCAAGTAGTATTTCATTTACGCCTACATCAGGTAAATATGCGCAAACACTTTGCAAGGGTATCCATTTTGAAGTGATTGATCCTGCCTATTTTAAACCCGTATTTTTTGGACTGCTTATTGTATATATGATTCGTGCAAAACACCCACAATATTTTATGTGGGCACCTTATAAAACGGCTGTAAACCCTAGTGGCGAAGATCACCTCAGCAAATTATTAGGCATTCCAAATGCCCAGCAATTATTTGATTTACCGCTTCCACAATTTATCGCAAACTGCACAAAATTAACACACTGCCCCGGTTGGCAGGAAGAGATGGAATCCTATTTACGCTGTTGATTTTAAGTTGGCCAAATCTCTAATAACAACGCTAGCTGTGGTACAACCAAAAATAGCTGGCATATAAGAAAGTGTTCCAATAATTGATTTTTTAGGAAAGGCTTTTTCGGTTTCAATAATTTTTGACTGGTCTACTATTTCTGGGCTAAACACAACCGTAAGTCCTTTGTAAATATCTAATGCATGTAATTTTTTACGAACATATTTTGCCAAATTACACTGATAGGTTTTTGAAATATCCGTCACTTTTATTTGTGAAGGGTCCATTTTTCCGCCAGCCCCAAGTGAACTTACAATCGGAATTTTTCTGTCAATACAAGCTTTTATAAAATATACTTTAGGTGATAAAGTGTCTATACAATCTACGGCGTAATCAAAAGCACCATTGTCTAAAATTTCTCTGGTTCGCTCCTCCTTAATATATTCTGTTAAAACCGTTAAGTCTAAATCCGGGTTAATATCTTTTAACCGCTCGGCCATTACTTCCGCTTTTGGTTTTCCAGCTGTAGAATGTAGCGCCGGAATTTGCCTATTCACATTGCTTAGATCTACAGTGTCGGCATCAACAATGGTCATTTTACCTACCCCAGCGCGGGCAATCATTTCTGCGCAAATACCGCCAACGCCTCCTAGTCCTACCACGAGTACATTTTTAGACATAAGCGCATGTATGGGTGCATCTCCAAGCATCAACTGCGTTCTACTCATCCAATACGGTATCATCAATATTATTTTTTTGGGTATAAAACTTGTTCTAGATTTATTCTAGTTAACTATGCAAAAATGTACATCCTATGCGGTTTATAAAAATATTTTATTCTAGCGTTGTTTTATTGCTCTTAACAAGCACGGAAGCTATCTCGCAAAATCAGATTCAACTTTCTGTAAAACCTACACCAGACGTCAGTATTAGCCTACTTAGTTCAAGTAATAAAGTAAGTATTAGAGGGCTGAGCGTGGTAAATGATAACCTATTTTGGGCCAGCGGTTCGGGCGGGATGGTTGCAAAAAGTATAGACGGCGGCAAAAATATAGAGTGGAAGCAAGTGCCTGGTTTTGAAAAAAGAGATTTTAGAGACATAGAAGCGTTTGATCAAAACACCGCCATTATTATGGCAGTAGACCAGCCCGCCATTATTTTAAAAACAACCGACGGAGGCAATAGTTGGAAAAAAGTTTTTGAAGACACGACTACTGGTATGTTTTTAGACGCCATGCAATTTGAAAAAGTAAATGGGAAATTAGTAGGCATGGTTGTAGGCGACCCTATCCATAACAAAATATTTTATGCCAAAACTTTTGATGGCGGCGACAGTTGGATCAAGCCATCTAAAAAAGAATTAAAAAATGTACCTACCGTACCAGATGGTGAAGCCATGTTTGCTTCAAGCGGAACCAATATTGCTATCACAAATTTTAGTAAAGATGCACCATGGCTCGTTGTTACAGGTGGCACCAAATCTCGATTAAAAGATTTCTTAAACCAATCTTTCAATGATTCGCTACCACTACTTCAAGGATTTAGCTCAGCGGGTGCCAACTCCATTGCATTTAACAATACCATTCAAAAAGGAGTTATTGTAGGAGGTGATTTTGCACACGATACCATTAGCAGATTCAACTGTATTTTACTTGCTTTTGAAAATGGCAATAGAACTTATACAACCCCCATTGTTAATCCACATGGTTACCGGTCATGTGTTATTTATTTAGACAATGAAACACTCATTGCCTGTGGAACATCTGGCATAGACATTAGTACCGACGGTGGCATTCATTGGGAGCTTGTTTCCAAAGAGAGTTTTCATGTGGTACAAAAGGCAAAAGAAGGGCGTGCCGTATACCTTGCCGGAGGACGTGGCAGAATTGCAAAATTAATTTTCTAAGATTGTAACAATTAGGCACGAAAATTGTAGATTAGTAGAGCAGTATTAAAGCACTCGGTATGAAAAAGTTTCAGGCTATTATCAAATTTACCATGGACGACCAGTTTATGACGCTGGTTCCACCCCACCGTAGTTATATCAATTTCTTATTTAATAAGAGCATTATTGACAGCTATGCGGTGAGCATGGAGAGCCAAACCTGCTGGATTACCCTCAATACCGATTCTAAAGAAGCAGCGGCCAAATACCTCAAAAAGTCGCCCCTTTATAAATATTGGGACTATGAAATAGAGGAACTTTTCGTGTATGACAGCCAATTATATAGGTTTCCGTCGCTTCAATTCAATTAATTCGCAAAAAATAGAAAGTTTTTTTTGGCAGTTTCGCTTCAGACCCTATTTTTGCACTCCAATAAAAAGGGAGCATAGCTCAGTTGGTTTAGAGCATCTCGTTTACACCGAGAGGGTCCGCGGTTCGAACCCGTGTGCTCCCACACAGAAAAGCCTTCGATTGTATCGAGGGCTTTTTTTATGTGCCCCCTGTTTAGCCTTTTAAACTAAGTTTGTACCCATGCAACCGTTTACTACACCCAACAAAATCGTAATAACCTGCCATAAATGGTTATCCCCTGCCCTTGCTTCTGAAGTGTCCGCTTTAGGATTTACCGTTACCAGGAGTTTTCAAACCGGGGTAGAAATTTCAGGCACCCTCAACGATTGCATTCGACTTAATTTAAATCTTCGAACAGCGAGTCAGGTTTTATATTCCATCAAAACTTTTAACTGTAACAATCCCGACGAATTATATGAAAACCTCGCCACCATTGAATGGGAAAAAATAATTGATCCGGGCGGATATTTTTCTGTAACAAGCAATGTGTTTCATACCACTATCACTACCAATTTATTTGCCAACCTTAGGGTTAAAGATGCTGTGGTGGACCGCATGCGTAAGGTTGCAAATAAAAGACCTTCTACTGGATCTGAACTATCTGGTGCGGTTGTTTATTTATATTGGAAATATGATGAGGCAGAAGTTTTTATTGACACCACTGGCGACTCTTTAGCAAGACATGGTTACCGAAAAATTCCAGGAAAAGCACCTATGCTTGAAGCACTAGCAGCTGCCACCATTTTAACGGGCAAATGGGATACTACAACGCCTTTTATCAATCCTATGTGTGGATCTGGCACCCTCGCCATTGAAGCAGCACTTATTGCTAGCAAACGTGTGCCTGGATTACTGCGTAACAATTATGCATTTATGCACGTGATTGGATATGACAGAGCCGTATACGAAAAAGAAAGGGCTATTATAGAAGATCAAATTATTGAACCAACTGGTTTAATAATTATTGCTTCCGATATGAGTAAACAGGCTATTGATATTTCAAAATTAAATGCCGCTGCGGCAGGTGTAGAAGACCTGATTACTTTTCAGGTTTGTGATTTTGAAGCTACAAAAATGCCTGAGAATATGGAGGGCGCTGTTATTTTGTTTAATCCTGAATACGGTGAAAGACTTGGTGAAGAAATTGAACTAGAAGCCACTTATGCAAGAATGGGCGACTTCTTAAAAAATAAATGCAAAGGATCTACTGGCTATATTTTTACAGGCAACCTCGAGCTCGCAAAAAAAATAAGACTTAAACCAAGTAGACGAATCGAATTTTTAAACGCAAAAATAGATTGTCGTTTACTAGAATACGAAATGTACGCGGGTACTAGAAGAGTAGAAAAAGAAAGTACGAACCAAACATCCTAATTCAAAAAACCATCCATAGCAACAGTAGGCTTACCAGTTGCATCAAAAGCACCTAGCGTATACCCTTTCCAATTGTTATGGCACTGTGGTTCCCAATAAAAAACACCGAGTCCTTTTTTATTGGATAATGATTTTGTTTTCACAATCATGTCTTGAATAAAAGATTTACAAGTAGCAGCGGCTGTAACATCCATACCTATTTCACTAATCATAATTTCTTTATTGTACCTAGCTACCATATCATTCATGTTGTTTAAACACTGCATGGTTAAGGTAGACCAATTGGTTGTAGATGGATACAAAGACATTGCTATAATGTCATAATCTACTTTATTAGCCGTTAACCCATCAAACATCCATCTAAACATGGCGTTGTCATATCCATTAGAAATATGTACAATTACTTTAGATGAAGCACTTGTTTCTCTTACTGCTTTTGAACCCGCCGATACCATGGCAGCAAACTGTGCCATATTTTTTGATGCACGTCCTTCTTCCCATAACATGCCATCATTGGTTTCATTACCAATTTGGACCCATGCTGGAACAACACCCGCATTTAAAAGCGCCGTTAAAACTGTTTTGGTATGTGTGTAAACCGCTTGGTTTAATCCAGCAGCATTATAAGACAACCAAGCTTTTGGTTTGTTTTGTTTTCCAGGATCGGCCCAAAAATCACTATAATGAAAATCAATCATCACACGCATGCCCGCATTTTTTGCCCTTACTGCCATTTTTACAACATCGGCCTGACCACACCAACCATCTGTTGGATCTACCCAAACCCTAAACCTAAGAGAGTTAATTCCTTTGCTTTTTAATACTGTAATACAATCGGCTTCTGTTCCATTGGATAAATAAAACTTAACACCTGCAGCTTCCATTTCAGAGAGCCATCCAATATCAGCCCCTCTTGCAAAAAAGCTAGTATCAGGGGTAATAGGTGGTTCGACTATTTTTAACGGTTTTGTACAGGCTAAAATCTGAATACTCACAATTAAAAATAAGAAGCAAAATATCTTTTTCATGTAGGCTATTTATGACAACTAAATTAAGCGGTTTTTTGTTATAACATACATTGTTTATTTTTACAACATGAGGGAGATCTACAACCAAACAAAGCCTTGGGAATCTGAAGAAACAGATGTGCTAACAGCATCTGCTACCCCCTTTCAGCTCATTGTTTGGAACGACGAAGTCAATACTTTTGAATGGGTAATTGAAACTTTAATGGATGTATGTAAACACTCTCAGGAGCAGGCCGAGCAGTCTGCTATGATTATACATTACAACGGAAAATATGCCGTTAAAAATGGAGATTACGACACCTTAAAGCCTATGTGTGACGCCATTACTGAAAGAGGCATCAGCGCCACCATTGAATCTACCAAAAGCTAATGTCGCTCCCTCTATTAGATGATAAAATTTGGTTTCCGCCCATAGAAACTGCACTCGAAGATGGCTTACTTGCCATGGGTGGCGATTTAAGCACTGAACGACTTATAAAAGCATATGAAGAAGGAATTTTCCCTTGGTATGAAGGTGAAACTCCTCTTTGGTGGAGCCCCAACCCCAGGTTTGTTTTATTTCCAGCGCATTTAAAAGTGAGCGCCACCATGAAACAGGTCATCAAGCGACAAGCATTTGTTTTTAAAACCAATACCGCATTTGATCAAGTAATTGCCAATTGTAAAAAAATAAAACGAGCGGGACAAGCAGGTACCTGGATTACACCAGACGTCGAAAAAGCCTACAATATTTTACATGAAAAGGGAATTGCCCACAGCGCAGAAGCATGGAGTAATGGCAAATTGGTAGGCGGCCTATACGGCATTAAAATGGGCAAACTATTTTTTGGAGAAAGTATGTTTAGCAGCGAAAGCAATGCAAGCAAGTTTGCATTTATTAGCTATGTTAAACAATTGGAAGCAGAAGGAATTGTGCTTATTGATTGTCAAGTGTACACCGAACATTTAGAATCTTTGGGTGCTGCTATGATAAGCCGTGATACCTTTAAAGAATTACTTTACACCTACCGCTAACTTTTATAGCCATACATTTTTTCTACGTCCTTTACTATTTTTTCCATGTCGGCATCATCACCAGAAGGATCGTAAGGTTGTTTGAGGTTGCTGCCAAAAACAAAGGCGATTGTTTGCCAAAATGCGGCACTAAAAAAACCCTTGTATTCTTCAATGATTTCGTAACAGTTATTTCCAGTTTGTCGGTTAATAAGTTTCATGAGCACTTTACCCTGATACACTGATAGTTTAACGAGTTGATCCGTAAATTCTTTTTTGAGTTCTTTTTCTCGCGAGCGGATAATTAAACGCCTTTTCTTTTTATCAGTTACCCCACTTAATTGCGCATTTACCTGATTCATGATTCGGCTAGCAGCAATGGCATAAGGATACGTTACGTATACCGCGTTTCTAAGTCTTGTCCAATCGGCCCAGTAATTTTTCCATTGGCCTGTGAGCTTTGCATATACTTCGACGGGCGGAAGTACAGACTCTGGAATGGTATCGCCTTCTGGGGTAATAAATGCATGCACACGAAGTGTGTCAAGCGGTCCACGCGTTTGAGCTTGAATAGAGGTAGTTGCTATAAAAACAAGGAGCACCAAACAAATGATATGTTTACCTGTTGGCCGCATGCTTTTGTTAGGAGATTTTAAGCTTATTTTTTAAACTTTTATATCGCTGAAATATAGACATCCCAAAACCAACCACCATAACAAGTATTCCAAGCCATAAAATATTGATCATTGGAAACTCGTATACTTTTAAAGTAATTAGATCCGTAATTGAGCCACTTTCTTTAACCCCTATTTCTAAAATTCCTTTTTCTTGATTGATCACTTTATTAAACTGAAGCACCAATGATTGCGCCACCACGGTATCAGAAATTTGACGAATACTTGTGCTGTCAATGGCAATACCAGGCATAGCCGAATATTTTCTACCATCTCTAGCCGTAACGTCTACATTTAAAAAGAGGGCTGTTTCGCCAGGTAACAATAAGTCTTTTTTAGCAGCTGGATTTACAGATACACTTTGTAATACCATTAATCCATTACTATAAAAAATAGTGTCGCCTACTTTAATTTCTTTGTCAACAAAACGGGTTGTATCTGTAGCATCATTTTGTTGAAACGAAGTGATATATACAAAAATATCTTTGTACCAATAGTGAATACTTGCAGGGTTGGCCGCAAAGCCTTCCATTCCTTTATTGTTTTTGATAACATCAGGATATAAATTAAAAGCCTCGGATCCGTCTTTAGCTTTAAAGGATATTTCGTAATATTTTTTTCGATCAGCTTCGTTGAGGGTGTCGCGTTTATAGTTTACCATAAACTTACCCATGTCCGTTTCAACCCCTTTAAAGAGCGTTAGGTTTTCGGCAGGGTTCCCTGCTGGATTTTTTTCACCAGGGGCAGCTTGCGCCAGCGGAGTAACACCTGTTGTATTCCAACTTAGCACTGTTTTTTTTGCAGATGAAATCAAAATACCCACCAGTATCATTCCAAAGCCAACGTGCGCCACAGAAGCACCTGCTGCTTTTAATTTGCCTTTTAATACAAGCCAGATATAAGATAAATTCCCAGTAACAGCATACACTGCAGCAAAAATGGCTACATGAATAGCAAACAAGAAGACAGGTCCTTTTTTTGTATAATTAACATCGCCAAAAATTGCTATAAGTAAACTTATAGCTGCAGCAGCTGCCAGGGGCCAAACAATATTTTTAAGTACCTGTTTGGTGTCTGATACTTTATATTTTAAAAATTGTGTGCCAGCGGTTAATAATCCAAGTACAATGGCCACAAAAATTTGAATTTGATTGTGCGCAAACTCAGGATCTTCGGGAGGTGCAATATTGGTGCCAAATAATTTATTTGCTACCGGCGTAGATGTTTTAGCAATAATTACCATACCTGCTAAAAACAAAACCAATGACCCTATAAACATCCAAAACTCTCTACTACTGGTTTCTTCTTCTTTTGCAATGGATGGTATTGATTTATAACGAATCGCAAAAATGGTAAACGCTGGTATTACAAAAATGAGCAAGAATGTTAAGAGCTGTGTGTTCATGCCAAGATCTGTAAATGCATGTACAGATGTGTCACCTAAAATGCCACTTCTTGTTAAGAAAGTAGAATATAAAATCAATAAAAAAGAAACGATGTAAAAGAAGTAAGTGGGTCGTAAAGAATAACCCGTGCTTCTAGCCACCAAATTAGTATGCAAACCTGCAACAAGTGTAAGCCATGGTACTAAAGAAGCATTTTCTACAGGATCCCAGGCCCAATAACCGCCAAACGATAAGCTCTCATAGGCCCAAGCAGCACCCATCATAATGCCAGTACCTAAAATAGCCGCAGAAAATGAAGCCCATGGAATGGCAGGTTTAATCCAATCATGCGATTTGCGCATAAAGCCAGCCATGGCATAACCAAACGGTACAATGGTGCTTGCAAAGCCTAAAAACAAAATAGGCGGATGAATCACCATCCAAAAATTTTGCAATAATGTATTTAATCCCGTGCCATCTTTAATAAGCGTTAAATAATCGGGTCTGCTTAATATTGGCCAGTTCATTTCATCTCTTAATAATGAAAATGGACTTGACCCAATTTTATGTCCAAACAAATAAATACCAAGCACCATCGAAGCAAGCAGAACTTGTGCAAAAGAAATGACAGCCATTACACCACCCTCCCATTTTTTTGCACTCCACATAATAATGATACCTAGTACACAATGCCAAAAACTCCATAGCATAAAGCTTCCTTCTTGCCCTTCCCAAAAACAGCTCAATAAATATTCGGGCTGAAGCGACTTATCACTATGCATGTAAGCATACTTGTACTCAAAATAGTGATTGGAAATAATGATATAGAGTAGTAAAAAAGTAGCAAATACACAAACCGTTTCTAGATAAAAGAAAATACGCCCAAGTTTTACCCAACGAGCCGAATCTTCTTGATTTTTTTCTGTTAAAGTGCTAGTAAAAAAGGCAACTGTTGCAATAATCGACGCAACAAAAGAAACGAGATTTAAAATATGTCCTGCTTGTCCAAGCCACAAATGTTCGCCGATATAATTCATTGAAATAAAATTAGAAGTTAAATTTAGTTAGCTGCCGTTGGTTGACTTTTGTCTATTGAGTTTGGATTGTCTTTATATTTTGAAGGACATTTTAATAAAATATCTTTACACTCGAATTGACCATTTTGCACTTTCCCTTTTAATACCAAACGCTCACTTTTTTCCATATCGGTTGGCTTGTTGTTGTGGTAAATTACTTTGATAGAATTACCAAGGGTATCTACAGCTGTAAAACTTAAATAGTTAGGATCTTTAACCGCGTCATATTGGAGTGGTTGCGTCTTGTCTATTTTTGCAATAAGGTTAACAAACTTGCCTTCTTTTTCACGGGCAGAAGCTATGGTTTCGTAAGTGGTTAAATCGCCAGTGTAACTAATAAGTACTACAATGGAGGCTGCTATCAGGAGCAAAAGGATAATATGGGTCTTTTTCATAAAAGCACTGATTTCTAATACAAAAGTAGCCTAAAATAGACAATCTTGAAGGTCTTGTTTAACCATTCAAGAATCTTTAACGTATTTCGAAAAATAGCTGCTAACTTGCGCCCTGTTTGCAATACACTAGCGTATGAGCCAATTATCCAACTTCGACCCCAATGTGGTCGGAAACCCTAATAATAACATTTTTGGACTCCCCTTTTCGGAGGAGGAATCAAGCCTTGTTTTACTCCCCGTTCCTTGGGAAGTAACCGTTAGTTATGGGGCAGGTACTTCAAGAGCTGCAGAGCATATTTGGAAGGCAAGTATTCAGGTTGATTTATTTGATACAGATGTACCTGATGGTTGGAAAAAAGGATTCTATTTAAGAGAAACCAATAAAAAGATTCTTTTAAAAAGCGACTACTTACGCAAAGAGGCTGAATTATTTATAGACTATATTTCTAAGGGTGAAATTGTTGGCAACAATAAGTTCATGTGCAAAAGCCTCAAAGAAATTAATGAAGGCGGTGTCATGCTCAACAACTGGGTATACGAACAAACTACCGAATTATTGAAGCAAGGCAAATTGGTAGGATTAATTGGCGGTGACCATAGCACGCCACTTGGTTATATTAAAGCATTAGCAGAAAAACATGGTGACTTTGGTATTTTACAAATTGACGCCCATTGTGATTTAAGAAAAAGCTACGAGCATTTTACTTACTCACACGCATCCATCATGTACAATGTGTTAGCAGAAGTGGACGCCGTACAAAAAATTGTTCAAGTAGGTGTTCGTGATTTTTGTGAAGAAGAATGGAACAACATACAAAATAGCAACGGCAGGGTTGTAACTTATTTTGATAAGGATATTAAAGCGAAGCAATACGAAGGCCAAACTTGGAAGCAAATTACAGACGAAATTGTTGATCAACTTCCGCAACTGGTGTACATCAGTTTTGATATTGATGGATTAGACCCTAAATTATGCCCAAACACTGGAACACCTATGCAAGGCGGGTTTGAGAGCGAAGAAGTGCTTTATTTATTTAAGAAAATTGTAGAGAGCGGCAAGCAGTTGATTGGATTTGACTTAGTAGAAGTAGGCGTTGGCGAAACAGATTGGGATAGCAATGTTGGCGCTCACTTACTTTGGCGCATGTGTAATTTGATGGTAAAAAACACTCCTTCAAAATAAACAGGATGGCAGGAAAAATTTACGAATACATCATTGTTTTAAAAAAACGGTCTTTTGTATTTATTAATACGGTTAGCTTATTAATGATTGCAATAGCTACAGTTTTGTTATCGGCACAAGTTGTTTTACATGGTTACGAGAAAACACTCCTATACATTACGATCATACTTTTAATGTTAGCCTGGACAGCATTTACCATGCTAAAAATTAAAAAAGGTAGACCAGCTCTTTATAGATTTTCTTTGCTAATTGGCGCTTGGGGAATTTTTATACAACCCTATTTATCATGGCTGGCATTTGTATATGTAATAGCAGCTGTATTAGAAAAGCAAGTTAAATTCCCAGAAGAAATTGCATTTGACAATGACGAAGTAATCATTAATAGCTTTCCTAAAAAGAGATACACTTGGGACGCCTTTCAAAACATTGTTTTAAAAGATGGCCTACTCACATTAGATTATAAAAACAATACTTTATTTCAAAAGCATATAGAAACATCTGTCGAAAAAGAATTAGAAGATGCTTTCAATGTGTTTTGCCAAGAACGTTTAAATAAATAACATGTCAAGTATTCCATTAACCCAGTCACCCTATATATTATATTCAGACGGCGAAGGAAATATATACGAAGACACTAGTTTATATGTGGTAGGTCGTGCCGGTTGGGATGCAATGCCCATTGACCCCGCCGATTGGATTGAACTTCCAGAAGGGGGCAATTTATATGAATTACCAGGCAGACGTGGCATTGGACTTGACGTAGAAACAGGAGAAATGCGTTTATGTGATAAAGGTTGGGCAGTTGCAGCATTTATTCCTCCAGCCCATACGGGTTTATATATTGCCGCTTATGAAACAGAAGCAGAAGCCCCTACACTACCCCTGTTTTGCTACACAGCAGCAGGTTGGTTGGACAATAAAACCTATGTTCCCGCTGTAAGAATTGAACAAGATATTAGACAAGAATGCGCAGGATACGACGATGCAATAATTGCATCAGGAACCGAAACGCTACTAGCCAATTATCCGCACAATAGACTCGTAAAACATTTAATGGAAAATTGTTGCATGACTTACAATTGTCCTGCTGCACGTAACTTTTCCATGTCAAGATGGGAATGCCCAGTTCCAACATCACCGGCTTGCAATGCAAACTGTATTGGTTGCATTTCATTTCAACCCTCCGATGAAACGATCGTTTCTACACAGGACCGTTTAACCTTTAAACCTACCGCCGAAGAGATTGTAGAATTTACGGTGCCCCATTTAAAAAATGCTCCTTTCCCACTCATTAGTTTTGGTCAAGGATGCGAGGGCGAACCACTACTCATGTGGGAAACCATTAGAGAGTCCATTATTGAAATTAGAAAACACACAGATAAAGGCAGTATTAATATTAACACCAATGGTTCTAAGCCCGACGCTGTAAAAGCCTTATGTGAAGTGGGTTTGAACAGTATCAGGGTAAGTACCAACTCTGCACGTAAACATATTTATGAGCCTTATTACAGACCCAATAACTATCAGTTTGAAGACATTATCGAAAGTTTAAAAGTAATGCGTAGTTATGGCGGATGGGCAAGTATTAATTACTTTGTATTTCCGGGTATGACAGATAGTGTGGAAGAATATGAAGCGCTTCGCAAACTCATTATTGACACTGATTTAACCATGATTCAATGGCGCAATTTTAATATTGATCCAGACTGGTACATGGGTAAAATTGGCGTAAACGAAACTGGAGAAATGCTTGGCGTAAAGCAACTCATGAGCTTAATTGCCGAAGAATTTCCAAAAGTAAAGTTTGGATATTTTAACCCTCCAATAGAAAGAATTAAAGGTAATTACGAAATTGATTTTGCTGGTGGACGATCGTAACAATAAGTATATTGGCATCTTACTCGCAACAATTGCGGCTGTTATTTGGGCCGGCAATTTTGTTATTGCCAGAGGCGTAAACCAACAAATACCTCCCATCACACTTGCGTTTTTTAGATGGTCGTTGGCCACCCTTTTAATGCTTCCTATTGCACTAAAAAAGTTTAGATCAGAACTACACATACTTAAAAAACATAAAAGCTATCTTTTTTGGGTAGCACTAAGTGGTATTACCCTTTTTAATACCTGTTTGTATATTTCTGGACATTATACCACGGCCATTAATATGGCATTAATAAGCACTACATCCTCTCCCATTTTTGCCACCACTTTGGCCATCCTATTTATTGGCGAACGCATTAACAAATACAGGCTCATGGGCATGATGGTTTGTTTGTCCGGCGTGCTCTTACTTATTTCTAAAGGCAGTTTGCAAACACTTTTATCTTTTACATTTTCTTTGGGTGATGTATGGGCATTAGCAGGTGCTTTTTCTTTTGCTGTGTACAATGTACTAGTAAGAAAAAAGCCAGCCACTATTTCAGCTACTACTTTTTTGCTTGCCATATTTGGACTTGGTACCATTTTAATTTTACCAGGTTTTTTAATTGAGCAAACGAGCGCAGCGCCCATTGTTTGGAACAATGCACTTGTGATGTCATTAATATATTTAGGCGCAGGTACTTCAGTAATCTCCTTTTTATGCTGGAATGCTGCTATCAAAAGAATTGGCGCAGGCACCACGGTTTTATTTGGCAACCTGATTCCTATTATTAGCACCATCGAAGCGGTCATCTTTTTAAATGAACCCTTTAGGCAAATTCACATGATTAGTGCGGGAATTGTTATTATTGGATTAATCCTCGCAAACACACGTCAACACCATTCTTAACATGTTTGATCAATTAGATAACATTACTTTACTTTTTTTGTGCATTGCTGCTTTTGGCGCAGGATTTGTTGATGCAATTGTTGGTGGTGGCGGACTTATACAAACACCTACTGCACTTATTTTAATGCCCAATTTACCCGTAGCCACTGTTATAGGCTCATTAAAAATCCCTGCTTTTAGTGGGACATTTTTTGCGGCAAAGCAATACGTCAAAAAAGTGCAAATTGCATGGAAGACTATGGCGCTGATGTGTATTGTTGCTTTTTCATTTGCATTTTTAGGATCTGAACTACTTAGTAAAATGGGCAATACGCATATGAAACCTATTTTGTTTTGCGTACTCATTGTTGTTGCCATTTATACCTATACCAAAAAAAGTTTTGGGCAAGAGCAATCTAAAAAATTATCAAGGGGTGCACTTATGTTGCGCAGCTTATTATTAAGCGCTACCGTGGGTTTTTACGACGGGTTTATTGGACCCGGCACAGGTAGTTTTTTGGTACTCGGTTTTATTGCACTTTTGGGTTATGATTTTTTGCAAGCAAGTGCCCATGCAAAACTGGTAAATTTGTCTACCAATTTTGGATCCATCGTACTGTTTTTTATTAAAGGAACCATCATTTGGGGTGTTGCCATTCCAATGGCGCTTTGTAATGCGCTAGGAGGTTTATTAGGCGCGAAACTTGCCATTGCCAAGGGCAATCAATTTATTCGCGTCTTTTTCTTACTTGTTATTTGTGCCACTATTTTAAGATTTGGCTACGACGTCTTTTTCAAATAGGCTTTCTTAACTTTTTTTTAGGCCATAAAGGTGGATTACTAGCCCCTATTAGCGTTAATTTTCAACATTCAATTGAAATGGCACCTTAACCCGTAGCTTTATAAGTATAATACCTATTACCATGACCCTTGGGTTTGAAAAAGAAAAAAACATAAAAGCAGGCCTTATAACAGCACTTATTTGCTTGTTGCTTTTTTTTATTTTCTTTTTTTTAAACTGGGAACTTCCACAAATTCCAACGCCTAGTTTTGGTGAAGGCATTGAAGTAAACTTAGGAAATTCAGAAACAGGCCTAGGCACCGAAGCACCACAAGTTCCTGGTGAAGCTGCCACAGAAACAGACAACACCAAAACAACCCCTCCTGCACAAGTTGAGGCTTCAAAGCCCATACAAACCGATGCCAACGAAACTAATGAAGCAGCGGCTGTTGTTACAAAGACGGTAAAAAAACAAAATACCATTACGCCTCCGGTACAAGCACCTCCAAAACCTAAAGCTGTATTTGGCGGTGGAGCTAGTACTACAACAAGTGGTAATAACGCAGATAGTTATAATGGAAAAACAGACCAAGGTACCCTTGGCGGAAAAGGTGATCAAGGAAAAATAAATGGCAATCCAAATTCTGATAGTTATACTGGTAATGGTGGTAACGGAACGGGTGGACCAGCAGGCGCTGGTGGTGGTGTAAGCATAAGAAGTGGCCTTGATGGAAGACGCATTGCAAAACTTCCAAGTTTTGAAGATGACTTTAACGAAAATGCAAAAGTAGCGGTGGATATTGTTGTGAATGATAACGGACAAGTTATCAGTGCCACAGTAAATCCAAAAGGCACCACAACAACAAACGCCAACATCAGAAATATTGCCATCAAAAAAGCAAAAATGCTACGCTTAAATGCAGGTAATGATCCCGAACAAAAAGGAACCATTGTATTTAGTTTTAAGATTCACGAGTAAATGAATTACGACCAAACACTTGAGTATTTATTTACACAACTTCCTATGTTTAGTCGTGTTGGTGCAGCTGCTTACAAACCAGATTTAACCAATACCATAAGGCTTTGTGAGGCATTAGGCAATCCGCAACACCAATTTAAATCTATTCATATTGCAGGCACCAACGGCAAGGGGTCTACTAGCCATATGCTAGCTTCGATACTTCAAACCGCTGGTTATAAAACAGGCCTTTATACTTCACCACACCTAGTAGATTTTAGAGAAAGAATTAAAATTGATGGCGTTTATTGTTCCAAAGAATTTGTGGTTGCATTTACCCAAAAAATAAAGCCTTTAATAGCGGAAATTCAGCCTTCGTTTTTTGAAATAACGGTAGCAATGGCCTTTAGTTATTTTGCCGAACAACAAGTTGATATTGCAGTGATTGAAGTGGGCCTTGGCGGCCGCTTGGATAGCACCAATATTATAACACCTGAAGTTTCTATCATTACCAATATAGGACTCGATCATACACAGTTTTTAGGTGATACCATTTCGCAAATTGCAAGTGAAAAAGCCGGCATTATTAAACAAGATATTCCTTGCGTTATAAGTGAGTATACGAACCAAACAAAGCCCGTTTTTGATGCAGCAGCAAGCAATACAACTGTAGCTTATGCTTTTAATTTATATAGCATTCAGGATACCAAATATGCACATGATTTCTTACAAGTAGATGTTGCAAATAATACAACCGGAACATTTACTACTTACAAACTTGATTTAAATGGACAGTACCAAGCAAAAAATCTACTGGGCGTATTAACTGCAGTTGGTGTTTTACAATCAAAAGGTTGGCAAATTTCTAAACAACAAATACTTGATGGCCTTTGTCATGTCAAAAATAATACGGGCCTTTATGGCAGGTGGCAAATTATTAGCGAATCTCCAACTACCGTTGTAGATGTAGCTCATAACGTAGCTGGAATTCAAACCTTATTAGAACAAATAGCTTCTATACAATATAGTCAGTTACACCTGGTTATGGGCATGGTAAAAGACAAAGACATTGATAGTGTTTTAGCGCTGTTACCGGAAAATGCCAACTATTATTTTACCCAAGCGCAAATTGAAAGGGCATTACCCGCAATAGATCTTCAACAAAAAGCCCATGCACTTGGCTTAAGTGGCGGTACATTTAAAAATGTAAATGAAGCCATCAACGCTGCTAAAAAAGCAGCGAATGCAAATGATTTAATTGTGGTATGCGGAAGTGTTTTTTTAGTAGGAGAAATTGAAGGAATTATCCCATCAAGTATATTGTAACCAACCCAATTTAATTAAGGCTTCATAAATGGGCCCGAGCTGAACGCCATGCATGATTTTATTTTGCTGGAGTAATTGAATAAAATCTTGTTTACTACATAGCACCACTTCAATGTCTTCGTAAAAATCTGGATTGGTATGCGTAGTAGGCACTGCATTTTCGATTAAATAAAAATAAGCGGTATTGTCATTAATTGCCGGATTAGGCGCTGTTTTACAAATCAGTTGTACCTGATCAGAAGTGTATCCGGTTTCTTCTCTCGTCTCTCTAAGCGCTGCAATCATGGGGTCTTCGCCATCATTAATTACGCCTCCTGGTAGTTCTAATGTAACGGCATCTACCGGGTAACGGTACTGTTTAACCAATACAATTTCATTGTTAGGTGTCACTACAACCGCATTGGCCCAATTTGGAAGTTCAACTACATAATAAGGATCAATAATTCGTCCATCCGGAAACTCACATGCGTCGGCCCTAGCTTTAAACCACTTGTCTTCAAAAACTTTTTTAGAAGAAATTTTATTCCAGCGCTGCTCTCTCATGTATTGCCATTAAATATTACCAGCCCTTGTTTTCTTTTAATGTTTTGATATGTGCCACATGGTGTTTGCCATGCCATGCGTAAATGCCAAGCATTTCCCAAAGTGTTAATTGACCACGGCGCTGAGGATTAAACAATGTTTTTTCAAAATCAGCGTCTGACATATTTTGAAGTAGTGTTAACCAGCGTTTATGCAGTGCATAAAGGAGTGTAATAGAAACATTGATGGGTTCTTTTTGTACATCAGCCATTTCAGACCATGCATTTTCGTCGTAAGGTTTAATAGTTGGATTGTCTTCAGTTAAGGCAAGTTTAAACCTGATAAAAGAATTCATATGACTATCTGCCAAATGATGCACAAGTTGATGCACGGTCCAGCCACCGTCTCGATAAGGCGTATGCAACTGTGCTTCATCTAAATTTTCGATGGCCTGCTCCAGTTCATTGGGTAAAAACTGGATATCTGCAATCCACTTTTTCTTTTGCGATTCCGAAAATGGTTGTACTTCGTATTTGCCTATTGGATATCTTGGATCTTTTTCCATTCTAATATAATTATGCTTCTCTTAATGCGTGTCCTGTTAGATTAATAAAGACATCTTCTAAATTAGCCTGCTTTACTTCTTTTGGTTTTTCAAAACCAGATGCTACCAAATTATCAATTAATTGATCGGGGGTATTAATGGCAATAAGCTTTCCGCTATCTACAATGGCTACCCTATCACATAATATTTCTGCTTCATCCATATAATGTGTGGTAATAACCACGGTGGTTCCACTATCTCTAATAGATTTAATGAGCTCCCATAAATTTCTTCGAGCTTGAGGATCTAGTCCTGTAGTAGGTTCGTCTAGAAAAATTAAAAGTGGCTTATTAATTAAAGTGGTGGCTATAGAAAACCGCTGTTTTTGTCCACCGCTTAATTCTTTAAATTTTGCTTTGGCTTTGTCTCTAAGGTTTACACTATCAAGAATAGCTAAAGGGTCTATTTTTTGGTTGTACAGTCCGGCAAATAAATCCAGTAGTTCTACTAAATTAAGGCCCGGATAAAACCCAGCTGTTTGCAGTTGAACACCAATTATTTTTTTTACTGCAGCTGGATCTTTTTCAATATCAATACCATTTACAATAACAGTGCCGCTGGTTTTTGGTCGCAGGGTTTCTATAATTTCAAGTGTAGTAGATTTTCCGGCGCCATTAGGGCCTAACAAGCCAAATATTTCGCCGGCATACACTTCAAAACTGAGGCCTTTTACGGCTTCAAAATCGCCGTATTTTTTAGTAAGATTTTCAACTTTAATAATAGGGTCCAACATAGCCGCTTCTTTAATGCGATAAAGATAGTGCTTAAGCGCAAGTTATTGTAACTTTGCGCACCAATTAGCGCTTATGCAATTACAATGGATCCCTGCTCAACAAGTACAGTCTAAAGAAGCATTTTTAATACTCGCTTCTGCATTTAAACAAAATGTTAGCGGCATAAGCTCAGCTTCAAACAGCGCAACAACAATTAACACCAGCGGTACCTGCTTTTTAGTGGAAACCCCTGCCCTTATTAACGCCTCCCTATCCGAGGTATCCAGTGCCTTTTTCGATGGTAACAAAGACATTGCATTGCAACTTTTTGAGGCCGTAAAAAATAATGTGTTTGCGTTCGTTGATGGTATTTTAGTGGATCAAAAAGCGGCTTGTATTTCCCGTTTAGGTGATTTATTTACAGAAATTGAGTGGCTGCTACACGACAAGCCTGTGCGCGCTTTTCCTTATTACAAAGATCAAATTGTATGTACCGGCGCAGTTCTTGCTTCTGCCCTTTTTTATCATTTTTTATTGGAGCAGGGTGTTGATGCCGTTTTTGTAGACATTAGAGATTGTATTGTTACTTCCGATAATTTTGGTGAAGCGGGTGTTCTTGAACCCATTACGCTTTCAAGAATACAGCAAACTTTTATACCTGGCCGCACGCATGTAACCCAGGCAGGCATTGGCGCTACCGATCAAAACGAAAATGCTACGTTATCAGCTGAGGGTAATGTTTGGGTTCAACAAACCATTAAGGGTTTATAAATCTTCCAGCGCCTCTAAAGGCTTTTGCAAAATATTTTTCCGACAAGTCGTTAATGGTTACCCCTTTTGAAGTGGAGGCGTGTACAAATTTATTATTGCAAACAAAAACACCCACGTGCGTAATAATCATAGATGCAGATACCGTATTAAAAAAAACGAGGTCGCCTTCTTTTAAATTTTCTGGTTCTATTTTAGTGGACGCATCATATTGTTGTTGCGAGTTTCTCGGGATTTTTACATTGTAAACATCACGCAGTATTACTTGCGTAAAAGATGAGCAGTCGATACAAGAATCGGTACTGCCGCCAAAACAATACTGGGTGCCAAACCATTTTTCCATTTGCAGTAGTAATTGCATATTGGTTAATTCGGTGGGTGCTACGCCAAGTAAGTTGGCATATTTATTAGGCAGTGTAAGCGCTGCGTCATAAGTGGAAGCTGTGGCACTTGCCGGCGCCGCCTGCGGCGCCGTTTTAACCACCCCATCAACCCTTACTTCACCAGGTAAAACGGCTATATTGTCTAAAAAGCCCCTAGGCATAGAAGAGCTGCTTCCTGCTTGTCCACGCAAACTTGATTGGTCTTTTGACGTTAGCTTAACCAAGGTTTTACAGCCAGAAAGCATCAACAGGCCCAAAACAGCAATTATATATACTTTTTTACGCATAAATATGGAACAAGTATAGGCCTAAAACACAGTAAAATGGGCCCCTGCGCATAACTTTTTAACAATCTGTTCCACTCCCCTACAATTGTGGATAACTGCACCCCAAAAGGTTGCCGCCGAGATAGGATATTTGGGCCATGCCAACCTTTTCACACTTACACGTTCACACCCAATATTCTTTGCTTGACGGGGCAGCTTCGGTAGAAAGATTGTACGATAAAGCCATCGAAAATAATATGCCGGCACTTGCCATTACCGACCACGGAAACATGTTTGGTGCTTTTGAATTTGTAAGTCAGGCATGGAAAAAAACAAAGATTGTAGGAAAAGACGAATTTGGAAAAGACATTTTAGAACCCATTGTTAAACCAGTGGTGGGTTGCGAATTTTATGTGGTAGAAGACCGTCATGTTAAAACATTTACCAAAGAAGTAAAAGACAAAAGATACCACCAGGTTTTACTAGCAAAAAATAAAAAAGGCTACGAGAATTTAGTAAAGCTTACATCGCTAGGTTTTATTGAAGGGATGTATAGCAAGTATCCGCGTATCGATAAAAAATTAATTGAAGAGTACCACGAAGGTATTATTGCCACTACATGTTGTATTGGTGCGTATGTACCTCAAACCATTTTAAACGAAGGTCCCGAAAAAGCAGAGAAAGAATTTAAGTGGTGGCTGGATTTGTTTGGCGAAGATTATTTTATTGAAATTCAGCGCCATAATATTAAGGAGCAGGAAGTAATTAATAACACACTTTTACAGTTTTCAAAAAAATACAATGTACCTGTTATTGCAACCAATGACAGCCACTATGTAGATCAGGACGACGCCAACGCACACGACATTTTACTTTGTATCAATACCGGTGAAAAGCAAAGCACACCTGGCTTTGATGATTTTGTAAATGATGATACGCAAATAAAAAATAGACGTTTTAAATTTCCCAACGATCAGTTTTATTTTAAAACGCAGGAAGAAATGGGTAAGCTTTTTAGCGATATCCCAGAATCTCTCGACAATACCAATATGATTGTTGACCGGGTAGAAGTTCTGAATTTAAAAAAGGATATTCTACTACCCGCCTTCCCTATTCCAAAAGAATTTCAGATACATAAAGACGCCAACTTAAACCAGTGGGAATTTTTACAACATATTACACGTGAGGGTGCCAAAATGCGTTACAACGATGTAACACCTGAAATTCAAGAACGTTTAGACTTTGAATTATTTACCATTAAAACCATGGGGTTTGCCGGTTACTTCTTAATTGTAAGTGACTTCATTAAAGCCGGTCGTGAAATGGGTGTTTTTGTTGGACCAGGTCGTGGATCGGCGGCGGGTTCGGTGGTGGCTTACTGTATAGGCATCACCAATATTGATCCTATCAAGTACAACTTACTATTTGAACGTTTCTTAAATCCAGATCGTAAGAGCATGCCCGATATCGATACGGACTTTGATGATGAAGGTCGTCAAAAAGTAATCGATTATGTAGTAGACAAATATGGTAAAAACCAGGTAGCGCAAATTATTACCTATGGCACCATGGCTGCTAAAATGAGTATCAAAGACGTGGCTCGTGTACTTGATTTACCACTCGCCGAAAGTAACGTGCTTGCAAAACTCGTACCCGATAAACCAGGTACCGAACTTGGTCGTGTATTACACGCGCCTATCACCATTAAAGAAGGTGCAAAATCATTAGAAGAAAAAGAAGGCTATCAACAAGAAGATATTGACAATGTAAAAAAGCTTCGAGAAATATACAGAGGCTCCGACATTCGTGCACAGGTTTTAAAAGAAGCAGAAAGATTAGAAGGCTCTGTGCGAAACACAGGTATACACGCAGCAGGTATTATCATTGCGCCGCAAGATTTAACCACCCTTATTCCGGTGGCAACGGCAAAGGATTCTGATTTGTGGGTTACACAAATTGAAGGAAGTGTCATTGAAGAAGCTGGCGTTATTAAAATGGACTTCTTGGGGCTTAAAACCCTTTCTATTTTAAAAATGGCGCTGGCACTAATCAAGCAAAACCATGGTGTTGTAATTGATTTAGATACCATTCCATTAGATGACGAAAAAACATTTAAGCTTTACCAACAAGGAGAAACCAATGCCACTTTCCAGTTTGAGAGTGTGGGGATGCAAAAATATTTACGCGAATTAAAGCCCGATAAATTTGACGATTTAATTGCGATGAACGCCCTGTATAGACCGGGGCCTATTGCATACATCCCAAATTTCATTGATCGTAAACATGGCCGCGAAGCCATCAGTTATGACCTCGATGAAATGAAAGAAATTTTGTCTGAAACCTATGGTATTACGGTGTATCAAGAACAGGTAATGTTACTCAGTCAAAAAATTGGCGGCTTTACAAAAGGCGACGCCGATGTACTGCGTAAGGCCATGGGTAAAAAACAAAAGTCGGTGCTGGATAAAATGAAAGCACAGTTTGTGGCAGGCGCTACGAGCAAAGGACATGACGCACAAGTACTCGAAAAAATTTGGACCGACTGGGAAGCCTTTGCACAATACGCCTTTAATAAATCGCACTCTACTTGTTACGCGTATGTAGCATACGAAACAGCTTATTTAAAAGCGCACTACCCTGGAGAATATATGTCGGCGGTATTAAACAACGCGGGCAGTATCGAAAAAATCACCTTCTTTATGGAAGAGTGCAAACGCATGGGCATTAAAGTACTTGGGCCAGATATCAATGAATCACTCAACGGCTTTGCTGTGAACCAAAAAGGAGAAATACGTTTTGGATTGGGTGGACTAAAAGGTGTGGGTGAAGCTGCTATTGAAACCATTATTACCGAGCGTGAAAAAGGTGGACCCTTCCCTACTATTTTTGATTTTATCAAAAGAGTAATTAGTAGAAGCGTTAATAAAAAATCTTTAGAAAGTTTAGCCTACTCTGGCGCTTTCGATTGCTTTACTGATTTTCATAGAGCACAGTATTTTAAAATACCAGACGGTGAACGCGTTTCTGGACTTGAAAAAATAATTAATTACGGACAAGCCCTACAAAGTTTAAGTGCAGGATCTACCAACACACTTTTTGGTGATCTTTCATCAGCCATGCAAGTGCCCGTTCCAAAGCTTACCAAAACAGAACCTTGGACCCTCACCGAATTACTAGAATTTGAAAAAGATGTAACGGGCATGTTTATGAGTGGTCATCCGCTGGATCATTTTAAATTTGAACTGCGTTATTATGGCATTACCAATATTGCAGATTTTAACGAGATAAAAGAAACGCTACAAATTCAACCCAACCCAGGTCGTGCCATTAAAGTGGCCGGACTGATTATTGATGTACAACACCGCGTTACTAAAACGGGTAAAAACTTTGGCTCTTTTGCTATTGAAGATTTTAGTGGTAAAACAGAATTTGTTTTATGGAGTGAAGACTATATTAAATTCCAAAACTATTTAGACAAAGGTCAAAATGTTTTACTCAATGGATTTTTTAGACCTCGCTACAACCGCCCCAACGAATTTGACTTTAAAGTAAGCTCTATTAATTTATTAGAGTCCGTAAAACAAAATTTAACCAGAAGTTTAGACATCAATATTCATGCGGCTTCCCTGACGCCTCAGTTTGTTGAGTTTATAGAAACCAACGTTAAAAAATACCCAGGTAAGTCCAGCCTCCGATTTAATGTTTTGGAACCCAAAGAGAACTTGTTGGTAAGTTTATACAGTTTTGACAAAGGATTCCAAATGAATGAGGAAATGGCAGGCTTTTTACTCGATAATCCCGACGTGGAGGTGCAAGTAGGACTTGTTGGCTAATGTGGAAAAGTCAATGTGGCAGTTGCAGGGTTTGGAATTAAATTTGACACTTCTATCATATCAAACTTTTCTTAAAATTTTAAATAAAATCAATCATGGCTTTAGAATTAACAGATGCCAATTTTCAGGCAACCGTGTTAGACAGTGACAAATTAACTTTAGTAGATTTTTGGGCTGAGTGGTGTGGACCTTGTAGAGCTATCGGACCCGTTATTGAAGAATTAGCAAAAGAATATGACGGCAAAGTAAATATTGGAAAAGTAAACGTAGATAACAATCCTAACTTGAGTGTTAACTACGGTATCACTTCTATCCCTGCTATCTTATTTATCAAAGGTGGTCAAATTGTAGACAAGCAAATTGGCGCAGTACCTAAATCGGTACTTGACAAAAAGATACAATCTTTAATGTAAG
>JACCDN010117978.1_pt1 | contig 77254 bp, 79 predicted proteins | sample 7441691 | NCBI WGS metagenome assembly JACCDN01 (sample SAMN15323439, study PRJNA562643) | freshwater metagenome | isolation source: river surface water | place: USA:Blue River Watershed | collected 2017-08-16
ATTGGGCATCAACGCGAAAAGGGCTGGATTTTGATTGATGCCGGCTGGATGGCCATGTCTCAGGATCGTGGCACATCAAAGCAGGATATCAACCAAGGCTATGGCGTTGTCTGCGACAGCTCCGGCGCGCCTTTTCATGATCTTATTCTGGCGGACGCTAATCAAGAACACGGCATTGTAACCCTTCGTCCGGGGTCAGGGGGTGTGCTTCCGGACCTTGCCATTGGCGACCGCGTGCGCATCTTGCCCAATCACGCCTGTGCAACAGGAGCACAGCATCGCAGCTACCACGTTGTTCACGGCAAGTCTGATGTCGTCATAAATGAATGGGAGCGTTTTTCGGGTTGGTAACGTTAGCCATTGTTTCCAATGCGCTTCCTTTGGGGCACCAAAATCTGAAGCATCTGATGCCTAGCGTCACCATTTTGACAACAAGCAACGCGGAATATTTGATTATGTCATTGGGAAAAATGGTGCCGGCTACAAGGTTCGAACTCGTGACCCCCTGATTACAAATCAGGTGCTCTACCAACTGAGCTAAGCCGGCACTGTGGCGCCCATTGCCTCAAATGATCCCAAAGGTCCAGCCCTCAGTTGCAGCTATTTCGCAATTTAATGCGGTTGGCGTCCAAAATTGTGGATTTGACGCGGTTTTGCGCAGCCATGCGGCGGTGAGCAGGGCATCTGTCGCATGGTCTGTGTAGCGTTCGAGCGGTGTATGGGGCAGGGAATCCAGCGCACTAAGAGCATCGTCCAGCCCCTTTGCGTCGCGAATCTTGCTGCGGCCTTTGGCGACGCCTGCGGCGCGTGCTGCGATTGTTGTATATATTTCGACCACCACAGGCCCGCGTTCGGGCAACGGGTCAAACGGCCATATGGCGACATGGTCGCGGACATGGTTTAGAAAGCGCATGCCGGCAAAGCTTGCTTTGGCGACTTGTGACGCGCCGATAGCGTCGAAGACGGTCGAGATCTTCCCGCTGCTGTGCTTGTTTAACAACTCGCATTGCCGCCAATGTAAGAATGTCGATTTTACGCCATCGGCAGCGCCGAAGTAAAAATGACGGCGATGGTGCTTTTCCAAAAATGAAGCTGCCCCCAAATCGGGATCGTCGCAGATGTCGTCAACATAGGCCCAAAAAGGCTTCGCAGATGTCGGCAATGCATCGCCGGGTAAATAGCTGCCGCGCGCAATCATGGGCGGCGCGAAGCTGAAGTCGAAGCCAATCAGCAAATCATCATCTTGCGCCAGCAACCAATCGGCAACCGCCTGACGCGACCAAATGCCGGAAGGTGCAGGAACAAGGCGCGGGGCTTCACTGCCGGCTTCGCAGACGGCAAGGGCGATACCGGGATGGCGGCTGCCCTTTGCCCCTGACCAATCGGCACATGCAAAACGCGTGAAGGGTCGCATCAGGCGTTTTGGCGGTGGACGGACGTCATGCCGCGTCGGGATCGGTTTTGCGGGCGCGCAGACGGTCCCAATATTGCAGCCGTTCTATGATCTTGCGTTCAAAGCCACGTTCGACGGGTTGATATAGCTGGGTCGGCGGAACTTGGTCCGGCCAGTAATTGGCGCCGGAAAATCCGTCCGCGCTGTCATGGTCATACGCATATCCCGCGCCATAGCCGATGTCTTTCATCAGCTTGGTTGGCGCGTTCAGTATGTTTGCTGGCGGCATTAACGATCCGGTGTCGCGTGCCAGCTTCCACGCGGATTTTTGCGCTTTATAGGCCGCGTTCGATTTTGGCGCGGTCGCAAGATAGAGACAAGCCTGAACAATGGCGACTTCCCCTTCGGGGCTGCCCAGAAACTCATAGGCGTCCGTTGCCGCGAGACATTGGACGAGCGCTTGCGGGTCGGCGAGGCCGATATCTTCGCTCGCGAAACGGACAAGGCGGCGTAGGACATATAATGGCTCTTCGCCCGCCACCAACATACGCGCCATCCAATAGAGCGCAGCTTGCGGATCGGAACCGCGCAAGCTTTTGTGCAGCGCGGATATCAGGTTATAATGCCCTTCGCGGTCCTTGTCATAGACGGGCATCCGCCGCTGCAGCAGCGCCGCCATCGCAGCCGGGTCGAGCGGGTTTTCGATTCTGATGGAAAACAGCGTCTCGGCTTGATTGAGCAGGAACCGACCATCGCCGTCCGCGCTGGATATCAACGCGGATTTGGCATCGGCCGTGACGGGCAGGGCGCGCTCCATGATCTCTTCTGCGCGCGCGAGTAATGTTGCCAACGCGGCGTCATCAAGACGGTGGAGCACCATGACCTGTGAACGTGACAGCAAAGCGGCGTTCAGTTCGAACGACGGATTTTCGGTTGTGGCGCCAACGAGCGTGACCAAGCCGCTTTCGACAAAGGGCAAAAATCCGTCTTGCTGCGCGCGGTTAAAACGGTGGATTTCGTCCACGAACAACAAGGTTTGCTTGCCCGTCCGCGCCATCGTCTCGGCTTCGGCAAACGCCTTTTTGAGGTCCGCAACGCCCGAGAAGACCGCGGAGATCGGCTTATAATGCATGTTGACGGCATCGGCCAGCAAACGCGCGATGCTCGTCTTGCCAGTGCCCGGCGGCCCCCAGAGGATCATGGACGACAATTTTCCCGCGGCCACCATCCGGCCAATGGCGCCCTCTGGTCCGGTCAGATGCTCCTGACCAATGACCTCACTCAGCTGCGCCGGACGAAGCTTATCCGCCAGTGGCGCTGTTTTCGGCAGCGACTCTGTTTGTGCGGGCTCGTCGTGGAAAAGGTCGCTCATGCGTATTGGGATCCGTTACCGGGCAGCCTGCCTATCACAGGCACCCCGTCAGCGCGCAGCAATATCACGCGCGGCACGTTGACGGATGAGGCGCAGGTATGTGTCTGCAACGGTCTGGTTGATCGCATCCCAGCTATAATCATGTGACCTGCGTTCGCCGGCGCCGCCATGTTCGGCGCGCAGGTCTGCATTCACGCAATAGCCCTGCAACGCGTCTGCATATTGGTTGATTGCGCCCGGCGTTATAAGGCGCCCCGACACTTTGTCTTCGACCAGACTTTGGCTGCCGGTTGCTTTTGCGGCGACGACGGGCAGTCCGCAGGCCATTGATTCCAGCGTTACGTTGCCAAATGCTTCCGTGACCGACGGGTTGAAAAACATATCCATGCTCGCGACTGCCCGGCCGAGGTCGGCGCCAACCTGAAAGCCTGCAAATTTGGCATCTGGTATCCGCGATTCAAACCATGCACGTGCGGGGCCGTCTCCTATCACCAAAACCTGATGCGGGACGTTGCGTCGTTTCAGTTGGTCAATGGTGTCGGAAAAGACATCAAGACCCTTTTCCATAACCAGTCGGCCCAGAAACCCGATGACCGGTATATCGTCCGATATGCCAAGTGCGCGCCGCCATTCCATGTCGCGGCGACCTGGATTGAATATGTCCCTGTCGACACCACGCGACCAGATGTCGATGTCGTAGTTCATCCGCTGTTCGCGCAGGACTTGGGCAAAGCTCTCCGATGGAGCCACCAACGCGTCGCATTTTCGATACAGGCGGCGGATCCATGCCTCAACGACCGGTTCGATGAAGGACATGTTATAGTAACGAAAATAGGTTTCGAAACGGGTGTGCACCGAACACAGAACGGGAAGATTCTGCTTTTTTGCCCATTTGACGGCCTTGCGTGAAACACGGTCAGGGCTGGCGATGTGGACAATATTTGGATTGAAAGCCTCAAGATCACGTCGAACGCTTCGCGATAACGACAATGGTATGCGATATTCGGGGCGAAAGGGAATGGCCATCGAAGGCACGGACACCAGATCGCCCGTTGCTTGAAATGCGGGATTTTCCACTGTCGGTGAATAAATGCGCACCGACGCGCCTTGGCTTAAAAGATATCCCACCAGACGGTTGAGCGCCTGATTGGCGCCATCGCGTACATAATTATAATTGCCGCTGAAAAGCGCAATGCGAAGGTCGCTGGTGTGCATCGATGGGCTTTTATCTGTGGTAAAGCAAAATGCCAATGGGAATGCTGCATTTCGTAGGATATGTTGTCGCGATGATTTTAACCCAAGTCGACACACTGCTGATTGGCGGCCCCAAACCCTTCCGCGTTGACGGCACGATGAGCGCCATGGCCCGTGCGCCTGTGGACCGGCCCGTGATGCTAGGCAAACTGGGGTTTGAAGGCGATCAGGTGGCCGATCCAACTGTACATGGCGGCGTTGATAAAGCGGTGCATTTTTATCCCGCCGAACATTATCCCAGATGGATTGCCCATTTTGCAGCGGAAGGATTTACGAATCCGAAACTCGATTATGCTGGTGCCTTTGGTGAAAATATCAGTGCATCGGGGCTAACCGAGGACAAGCTGCGCATCGGTGACAGGCTTCGGATCGGAAAGGCCTTGGTTGAGGTTGCACAGGGGCGTCAGCCATGTTGGAAGCTGGACCATCATTTCGGTGTGCATGGCCTGTCCGGGATGGTCATCAGCTCAGGTCGCTGTGGCGGCTATTTTCGCGTTATTGAGGAAGGGGAAGTCGCACCGGGCGACCGCATGGAGCAGGTCGAACAGGCTGGGCACGACTGGACCGTCGCCCGCACATTCAAACTGCTGATCGGCGGCGGGCATAAGAAAGCTGATGCATTGGCAGAATTGCATGCGCTTTCGCGGCTTGAAACATTGGCCGAATCCTGGCGGATGCGCGCCGCGAAACTCGCCGAGCAGCTTTAACGCCGCCTTATTCGTCTATTTCGTCCGTGTCGGGCGATGGCGCGAACAACCGGATGCGCGTGACCCGTTTTTCGTCCGCTTCCAATATTTCGAGTTTCCATCCGCTCGCTTCGTGCGTCAGCATTTGGCCGACATCGGGAACTTGCCCGGCAATAACAAACGCGAGTCCGCCCAGCGTGTCGACATCTTCCTCAACTTCGGAAAGCTTGCGGTCAATGGCTTCAGCGAGATCGTCAAGCTCAGCGCGCGCATCGGCTTCCCACATGACGGGGCTTAATTGCGCGAACATCGCTTCAGGTTCTTCGTCATGCTCATCTTCGATTTCACCGACGATTTCTTCAACAAGGTCTTCAATCGTCACCAGGCCTTCGGTGCCTGAATATTCGTCGAGAACGATAGCCAAGTGCGTGCGCGTCCGGCGCATTTCGTCGAGCAACGCGAGAACGCTCATATTCTGCGGGACGAAGCGGGGCTGACGGATGAAGGCTTCTAAGCTTTCAGGAGGCTGCTCGCCCGATGCAAGAACGGCGAACACATCCTTGATATGTATCATGCCGATGATGCTATCCAACGTGTCGCGATAGACGGGCAGGCGGCTGTGCCCATGTTCGGCAAAGGCCGCGATGCAATCGGTAAAGCCAGCGCTTTCGTCAATGGCGACAATATCGCTGCGCGGCACCATGACATCGTCCACCCTGTGCTCGCTAAAATGCAAAAGGTTGCGCAGCATGGTGCGCTCAACCGCCGTCAGATCGCCGCCATTGTCCGATTGGTCGTGATGGTCGCTGTCTTCTTCGTGTTCAGCAATTGCTTCCTCAAGCTGTTCACGCAACGTCGGTTCGTGATCGCGGCCAAAAAACATCGTTTTCAGCCGCTGCCATATTCGTCCGTCGTTATCGTCGTCGGTTGCGGTTCTTGCACCGCTAAAACTGTCACCCTCGGGCATAATGGAAGCGTATTGGCCTCTTTTTAGTGGAATTAGGCATCATATGGATTGTGAAGCCCCATGGATGCAAGCGCTTTTACTTCTAACGCCTCCATGGCTTCGGCCTCTTCGTCGTCAACATGGTCATGGCCAAGCAAATGCAACATGCCGTGGATCACTAAATGTGTTGCATGGTCCGCGACGGAAATTTGCTTTTCCTCCGCTTCGGCGGCGCAGGTTTCATAGGCCAAGATGATGTCACCCAGCATGATTTCGGGCGCGTTATAGGTTCCATCGAGCAAGGCGTCGATTTCGTCATCGTCGAGCATGGGGAACGACAGCACGTTGGTTGGTTTGTCTTTTTCCCGCCATTCACGATTCAGTGCATGCACCTCTGCATCGTCGGACAGCTTGACGCTGACGCTCATCGGGACGACCGGGTCCGCCAGTTCAGGTGTCGCGGCAAAACGGACAGCCGCGTCGACGGCCTTTTCAACTTCACTTTGCCCGAAATTGCAGCTGCCCCATGGCAAGCCGATGTCTAATTCGACGTCAATCACGCGCACCCTCATAGGCATCGACGATCCGTCCGACCAAGGGATGGCGGACGACGTCACTGCTATTGAAACGGATGGTTTGAATGCCGTCCACCCCTTCGAGGCGTTGAACCGCGTCATTCAGGCCAGACATCCGTTCGCCACCGGGGATATCGACCTGATGCGGGTCTCCGCAAATGACCATGCGGCTGTTCATACCAAAACGGGTCAGAAACATCTTCATTTGCGCGGCAGTCGTGTTCTGGGCTTCATCGAGTATGATGAAGGCGTCAGCGAGGGTGCGTCCGCGCATGAAGGCGATTGGGGCGATTTCGATTTCGCCCGAAGCGATGCGGCGCTCGACCTGTTCGGCGGGCAAGCAGTCGTACAGCGCATCGTAAATGGGACGCAGATAGGGATCGACCTTTTCCTTCATGTCGCCCGGCAAGAAGCCAAGTCGTTCGCCCGCTTCGACCGCGGGGCGCGAGAGGATGAGGCGTTGCACGGCGCCGGTAATCAGCATCGCCACAGCCTGCGCCACCGCCAGATAGGTTTTTCCGGTTCCTGCTGGTCCAAGTGCGAAGATAATCTCGTCGCGCGCCAATGCCTCCATATAGGGGATTTGCGTGGCGGAACGCGGCACCAACGTTTTCTTGCGCGTGCGGATCATGATGTCGGGGGCGGCATTGTCTTCCTTGCGCAATATGCCTTCAAGCGTGGGTTCGGCGGTCATTGCGATAATCGACTGCACGGCTTCGGAATCCATTTCTTGTCCGCGTGAAATGCGCGAATAAATATCGTTGAGAACATCGCGTGTCCGGCCAATGGCGGCAGCTTCACCTTCAATTTGGACGCGATTGCCGCGGGCTGAGATATAAACGCCGAGCCTGTTTTCAATTGTCACCAGGTTGCGATCAAATTCGCCAAACACCGCATTGATAAGATGTGGCTTGTCGAAGCTCATTTCCAGCCGGGACAGGTCACCGGCTTGCGCTTGGGCTTTTTTGGCCATTCAGGCGGCTGCTCTCATCGTTGGTTCACCTTTTAAGCTAAGGGGGCCAGAATCGGTAATCTGAACGCTAACAATATTGCCGATAGAAAGGTCCGGCGCAAGGACATGAACCGATTGCAGCCAAGGTGATTTGCCAATCAATTGTCCGTCAAATTTGCCCGGCCGTTCGAGAAGAACATCGCAGGTTTTACCAACGGTATTTCGGTTGAACGCGGTCTGGTCCGCAACGATTTGCGACTGCAACCGCTGGAGCCGTTCGTCCATGATTTCCATCGCGATCTGGTCGGCCATATCGGCGGCGGGTGTGCCCGGACGCGGGCTATATTTGAACGAATATGCCTGCGCATGGCCGACTTCACGTACCAAGCGCATGGTGTCTTCGAAATCTTCTTCGGTCTCGCCGGGAAAACCGACGATGAAATCACCCGAAAAGGCGATGTCAGGCCGCACGGTACGTACGCGGTCCAAAATGCGCAGATAGCTGTCGCGGCTGTGGCTGCGGTTCATCGCCTTCAATATGCGGTCCGAACCCGATTGCACGGGCAGGTGCAGGAACGGCATCAGCTTTTCGACATCACCATGTGCGGCAATCAGCCCCTCGGTCATGTCGTTCGGGTGGCTCGTCATATAACGGATGCGGCGCAGGCCGGGAATTTTGTCGAGCGCGCGGATGAGACCATCAAGCCCTTGCAACTGACCCTTGTCGTCCTCGCCATTCCAAGCGTTAACGTTTTGTCCCAATAGAGTGATTTCTGCGGCACCCGCGTCAACAATGGCTTTTGCCTCGTCAATCAACGCGCTCCAGCCGCGCGAAATCTCCGCGCCGCGGGTGTAGGGCACAACGCAATAGGTGCAGAATTTGTCGCAGCCTTCCTGAACCGTCAGAAAGGCAGAGGGCGCTTGCTTGCGGCGTGCAGGCAATTTGCCGAACTTATCGAGACCGGGCAGGTCAAGGTCGACCACGCGTTCACCGCGTCCGACCGCGGCAACCATCTCTGGCAGATTATGATAGGCTTGGGGGCCGACAACGATGTCCACTTCGGGCGCTCTGCGGCTAATCTCGCCGCCTTCGGCTTGCGCGACGCATCCGGCCACGGCAATGACGGGGCTGCTGCCGTCCTTGCGACGCAAACGGCCGATTTCGGAATAGACCTTCTCTGCGGCCTTTTCGCGAATGTGACAGGTGTTGAGCACGACGAGATCGGCATTTGCCTTTTCATCAGCCGGCGTCATGCCTTGGCTTTCGAACATTTCGGCCATGCGTTCGCCATCATAGACGTTCATCTGGCAGCCGTAATTTTTGATCGAATAGGTTTTGGGAGAATCCGTGCTCATAGCGCGCGTCTATACATAGCGCAGTGTGCCGCCGCCACCCTCCATCGCTGCACCTATGCGCGCGCGCACCTCCGCGGAAATCGCCTTGCGGTCGGGGTAATGCAGGGGATCAAACGGTTCCAGAAAATGCAGGGTTGCCGTAATCGGTTTCAGATAGGACAAAAGCCGCCAGAAATTCTCGGTCACTTTCTCATCGCCGACCCACGCCACACGCGGCGTATGGTGCCCGTAGCTTAGAAATACCGGCTGAACGAGCATGCCGGATGGTGGCGGAACGAGTGCGGCAAATAACGATGGTTTGAATGGCAAAAGGCCCGAACCGTCATGGGTCGTGCCTTCGGGGAATATCGTAACCGGTTGATCGCCCGTCATGGCCGCGCGCAGATCTTCCACCTGATTTCCAACGCTGGCGCGGCTTTCGCGGTTCACAAAGATGGTGTTGTTGATTTTGCAAAGCCACCCAATCAATGGCCAGCCCTCAATCCCGTCATTGGCGACAAAGGTGCACCCCGTAACGCCCGACATCACGGGAATGTCGATCCAGCTATGATGGTTGGCCGCATAAAACACATTCGCGCGCACCCGCTGTCCCGTTGTCGCGGTTGCAATACCGCTGGTCCAGCTGATCGACAGCAGGAACAGGCGCGGCCACGGCGATGGCCGATTAAGAAGGCGCCATAGATTGTGGAGGAGCAAGCTCGTTACCAAGCTGGCGGCCATCAGCAGCAGCCGGGCGGCAAACAAACATTGGCCAGCTAAAAATGCAGCAGGGTTGCGGCGTTTAATCCTTGCGGTCGATGGCGACGCCATAGAGTTCCATGCGATGGTCAACGAGACGGTAGCCGAGGCGCTCTGCAATGATTTTCTGCAGTGCTTCCAGCTCGGGGTCGACGAATTCAACGACTTTGCCGGTTTCGACGTCGATGAGGTGATCATGATGCGCCTCTGGTGACGCTTCATAGCGCGCGCGCCCGTCCCCGAAATCGTGGCGGTCCAATATGCCCGCTTCTTCGAACAAGCGGACGGTCCGATATACGGTTGCGATTGAAATCTTGGGATCGATGGTGGACGAACGACGATAGAGTTCTTCGACATCAGGGTGGTCAGTCGCATCCGAAATGACGCGGGCTATGACGCGGCGTTGGTCGGTAATACGCAGGCCACGTTCGTTACACAGCGCTTCAATGTCGATTTTGATGTCCATCGCGATGCACATTTAGTGCCGCGCCACGATTCGTCAAAGAAAAAGGCCGGAGAATGCTCCGGCCTTATTTTCCAGTGACGCGTTGCGCGCTTTACTTGATTTTTTTCTTCCGGCCTGAACCCGGTGCACGACCAAGGCCGATAGCCTTTGCGAGTTCACGACGTTGTTCTGCATAAGCAGGTGCAACCATCGGATAATCCGCGGGCAAGCCCCATTTTGCGCGATAGTCATCAGGCGTCATGCCATAATGGGTCATCAGGTGGCGCTTCAGCATTTTTAGCTTCTTACCGTCGTCCAAGCAGACGATATAATCGCGCTTCACCGAATTGCGGACTGGGACAGCGGGTTCCAAAACTATTTCGGGCGCAGCAGCCGTTCCGGAAAGACCGGCGAGTGCGGCGTGCACATTTCCGATTAAAGTTGATACGTCAGATACGGCGACACTGTTGTTGCTGACATGGGCAGCGACAATATCAGCGGTCAGAGTAATTAACAATTCTGTGGTATCGTTACTTTCTTGTGGCATTTCGTGAACTCCTAAACCCATTTTTTTAGTTTTTTAGTTGTTCGGCACTTATAGCTTTGAATTTAAATCGTCAAGAGAAGGTGCCAGCATTAAAATCCTACAAATCAATGCCCATTGTAATAGCATCTGGGCTTATTCCTTCAGCACTTTTGTAATAATTTTTGCGCCGTCCGATGGGTGAAAAACCAGCATTCAAATAAAAATAATGTGCAGGGTTTCCGTCGCGAACTTCAAGAAATAATTTCTCACGGCCAGCGATTTGGCCTCTATTTATTACTTCTTTAAGAAGACTTTGGCCAATCTGTTGGCGCTGGTACTTTCGTGCAACGCCAATCATCAGCAATTCTTCATGCTCAAAAACCCAGCGCTTGATGGCGAATCCGCATAGAATGTCACCATCTTTGGCAAGTAAAAGTTGGCAGTCCGGCAGCACTAAAGTGGACAGACATTGCGCCGCCGTCCACGCTTCACCAAATCGGGAGTCGAAGGCGTCGGACATGATGGGCATGATCGACGCAATGTCTTTTGCATCGCCTTCGACGACGCGGATCATGCCCGGACTGCGGCCGGTTTTGCGTCTGGCGCCCTTCCATAAATAGGAACGGGCGGAAGGGCGTGGTCGCCCAATAAATGTGCCCATGCGCGCGCGTCGGGCAGAATGTCGGTCCAGACACGATCCGCGCGTTGCGGGTCAATGTCGCCGGCAACATGGTCGGCGAGAGCAACGTTCGCCAATAGCTCAGGTAAAACCGACCTTGCTGGCGCTATCGAATGCCCCGCGTCATTAAATGCTTCGAAGAAATACTCACCATGGCCGCCGGTCATGATGACATCGACAGCTGCTTGTGATCCGCTCTGTGCACGCGCCATGGCTGCCACCAAGGATAGGCAACCATAGCCGTGCACCGGTATATGCCATGCCAATCCCAATGCTTTGGCGGCGGCGACGCCCACACGGATGCCTGTGAAGCTGCCAGGGCCAACATCCACCATAATATGGTCGGCTTTGCCGTTATTCGGCAACGCGGCGATAAGCGGGAGCAAGCGTTCCGCATGTCCACGGCCAATCACTTCATGTTGGGCGGCCAGCAACTGCTTGCCATCGAACAACGCAACTGAGCACGCCCGTGTGGCGGTATCGATGACCAATGTGCGCATGATCGCCTGCCGCCGTTTAGGTTAGGCGACCTGATTGAAGCGGTTAAATTCAGGCCGCGGACTGCGTGCAAAAATGCTCGCTGTGTCGCCATAGCCAAGCGTACAGATGAAATTCGACTGCACGTTGGTTCCGCCAAAGAATGCCTTGTCGACAGCGGCATTGTCAAAGCCCGACATTGGACCCGTATCCAGTCCCAATGCACGCGCCGCCAGCATCAGATAGGCGCCTTGCAAGCTGCTGTTCCGAAACGCCGTCTTTTCAATGGCCACGTCGTTGCCGGCAAACCAGCTGCGGGCATCGGCATGGGGAAATAATTCGGGAAGCTGTTCGTAAAATTCGAGGTCCATTCCGATAATCGCCGTGACAGGCGCTTGCAGAATTTTGTCGCCATTCGACGGCATCGTGCATGCCGCCAGCTTTTGTTTGGCTTCGGTGGATGTGCACCAAATGATCCGCGCAGGAAGACAGTTCGCAGATGTCGGGCCAAATTTCATCAGATCCCAAATGCCCTCAAGCTGTGCCTGCGACACCGGCGTATCGAGATAGCCATTGTAGCTGCGGGCTTCGCGGAACAGCTGATCAAGGGCGGTGTCGTTTAATGCTTCGGACATAAGATTTCTTTCAGGTGGAGAGATTAGGCAGCACGCACTTCAATGACTTCGGGCACATAATGCTTCAGCAATTGTTCAATGCCATTTTTCAGCGTTGCCGAAGAAGAGGGGCAACCGGCGCATGCGCCTTGCATCTGCAAAAAGACGATGCCCTTTTGAAAGCCGCGATAGACGATGTCTCCGCCGTCATTGGCAACAGCAGGGCGGATGCGCGTTTCAATCAATTCCTTGATCTGGACAACGATGTCGGCATCTTGTGGATCATCGAGCGGGTAGTCGGCATCTGCCGATGGAACAGCGAAGCCGGCGGCAGCTGGTTTGAACAACGGCATGTTCGCGCTGAAATGGTCTAGCAATATCGCAAGCACGTCGGGTTTAAGGCTGGACCAATCTGAACCGGGGGCAGCGGTGACCGAAATAAATTCGCGTCCAAAAAATACCCCGGTGACATCACCAAGTCCGAAAAGTGCCTCCGCCAATGGGGAGGCTTCAGCCTCTTCCGGGGCGGCGAAATCGCGCGTTCCATTTTCCATCACGGCGCGGCCGGGCAGAAATTTGATCGTGGCGGGGTTAGGTGTGAGTTCAGTTTCTATCAGCATTTCACGCATGTGGTGCGGCGGCTGTAAAAGTGCAAGCCAGAATGTCTTGACAGGGGCGAAGCCACGGTTGACCTAGCGCGTCAAAAGGAGAGCAAAAATGGTCGATCAGTCGCGTAAAACAGCCTGGATAACAGGCGCTTCTTCGGGGATAGGTGAGGCACTGGCGAAAGCATTTGTCGGAAGCGGCGGCCATGCGGTGCTGTCAGGCCGAAATGTCGCTGAACTGGAACGCGTCGCGCATGCTACCGGCGCGCCCGAACGCTGCTTCATCCTGCCATTCGATACCGTCGATTATGCGGCGTTGCCGTCAAAGGTCGCTGAAGCCATCGCCTATCAGGGCAAGATCGATGTGCTGGTCAATAATGCGGGCATTTCGCAGCGCTCACCCGCCATCGATACCGATCTGTCGGTTTATCAGCGGATCGTTGATGTGGACTTGCTTGCGCCTATCGCACTGACGCAAGCGCTTTTGGGACATTTGGTTTCCAATGGACATGGCCAGATTGTGATGATCTCCAGTGTCGCAGGTAAGGCAGGCATCCCGATGCGGACGGCCTATTGCGCGGCAAAGCACGGGTTGATTGGTTATGCCGATGCGTTGCGTAGCGAAGTTGCCGGGCAGGGCATTAAAGTGCTCGTTGTCGCGCCGGGTTCTGTGCGGACCAACGTATCGCGCAATGCATTGAATGCCGACGGAACGGCGCGTGGCACGAGCGATGCTGCCATCGATAACGGTATCGATCCAGACGTCGTCGCAACCACGATTTGGGATGCGGTTGACGCCGGAAAGCGCGAGATTGTTATCGCCGAAGGGATGGAGGCAGGCATTCCCGTGCTGCGTGCGCAGGATCCCGAAAAGCTGTTCGACATGGTCGAAGCGATGGTCGCCGGCGGCTATGCGCAGCAAATCGCGGCGCGGTAATCTGTCTGACGGCGGGGCCGCCATGCGCCCCGCGACAGGTAAGTTTTTTCCTTAAGTCCGACCGGCGCGTAACGCCGCGCCGGCGGCAAAGGGCGACAAAGCGGTAATTGCGAGCGCAGTCGCGGCAAGCAGCTGCATCGCGTTGCCGGGATTTTCGGACAATGTGCCCGCGCCAAAGATCAGCAATGGTATCGTGATGGGCACGAGCAGCAGCCCGCCCAGCGCGCTCGCCCCGCTAAGACCCGCCGTCAGCGCTGCGATGGTGACCGATAGCCCGGAAAGCGCGGGCAGTGCCAAGGCAAGGCCAAGCAACAACGTCCCCAATTGCGCCTCAGGCAGTCCGATGAGCGCGGAACCGACGACCGTCGCAAGAAGGAGGGGAAGGGCAAAGGCAAAAATCTGGCCAATGATTTTGGCGGTCGCGACCAATTCGTCCGACCAACCGCGCAGCGCCAACTGATCCAATATGCCCGCTTGCCGGTCGGGGAGTATAAGCCGCTCAATCGGCAGGAGCGTGGCCAGTAACGCGGCAATCCACAATATGCCGCCGCCCGTGCGTGCAAGGAGTGCCTTGTCGGGCCCCGTCACAAACGGAAACAGCGTCGCAACCGCAAGATAGAATACCACTGGCAGCCATAGCCCGCCGCCCGTCCATGCCAAACGCACTTCGCGCGCAACCAAGGCTGCAAATGCCTTCATGCGTCTGCCTCCGGCCTGTCGAGAATGAGGCTGTGCGCCACGTTAATCGATGGCGGCTGGTGTGCAGCGACGAGCACTATGCCACCGGTTGCGGCGTGCGCCGTAATGGCTTGGTCAAGGCGGGCACAGCTTGCGCTGTCCAAGCCATTATAGGGCTCGTCGAGCAACCAGATATCCGCCTTCGACGTGAGCACGCGTGCGATACTGGCGCGTTTGCGCTGGCCGGTCGACAGGAAACGCACGGGCACCTGCGCCAGACCTTGCAAATCCATGTCCGCCAGTGCCACGCTTTGCGCGTCCGCAGTCGCGCCGTCCATATCCGCCCAGAACATGAGGGCTTTTTCGACTGTCAAATTTGCATCAAGCGCGAGATTTTCATCGGCGAGGGCAATCCGGCCTTCGGTCTTTATCGACCCCGCTGTTGCATGCAAAAGACCGGAAATGAGCCGAAGGAGCGTGGATTTGCCGCAACCATTTGCGCCACGTACCCAAATAATATCACCACTGCGCGCAGTGACCGTCAGCCCGCGCAGCACAAGCCGGTTGCCGCGGATAACCGCGACATTGTCAACGCTGATGGACGGCAAGGGTGCTTGACGTGACGACATTTGGCGACTTAGGCATGAATTCCACCAATTGCAAAATCAGGATGACGTTATGCAGGTTTCAAAACTCGATGAAGCGGATCGCGCGGCGGTTTTGGAACAGCTGCCTTTGTGGTCATATGACGCTGATGCAAAAGGGATAAGGCGCACTTTGCGCTTTGCCGATTTTGCCGAAGCCTTCGGTTTTATGGCGCGCGTTGCAATTCTTGCCGAAAAAGCAGACCATCACCCTGAATGGTTCAACGTTTACAACCGCGTTGAGATATTGCTGACAACGCATGATGCCGGCGGCTTATCGCAGCGCGACGTTGAACTGGCCTCGGCCATCGACGCTATTGCGCCGACGGCTTAACCACATCACCTAAACCGCCCAGCAAGCTCAATTGCTTGCGCAGCCGGTTCGGGAACCAACGGGCAGAAAACGCAAGTTGCTTCGCCATTTTGTTGACGGGCGTGTGGACTTTCTCGCCGTGGATGGCGTCCCATGCGGCCGGGCCGATGATGGAGACGGGGCTCACTTCGACGCCAGCCGATTGCAGCTTTTCCTTACCGGTCATGTTGCTGTTGGCATCAACCGCGCCAATGATGTTAGTGTCGATAAAGCCGGGCATGAGGCTGCGCGCCTTAATCCCGTACGGACGCCATTCAATGTCATGCGCTTCGGCAAGGCCGCGCACCGCGAACTTGGTTGCGCTATATACGCTAAGCCCAGCCGATCCATAAATGCCAGCAGCCGAGCTGGTGTAAAGGACGCAGGCATCAGACGTATTTTTCAACAGATCGAAACAGGCGCGGGTTCCGCTGATAACGCCTGTCAGGTTGATCGCGATCATCTTGTCGATGTCCTCGTCGGTCATGTCCTGAATAGGTCCGCCCGATCCGATGCCTGCATTGTTGAACAAGACCGTCATGTGGCCATTTGTGTGCTTTGCAAAGTCGGCGACGGCGGCTTTCCACTGTGCACGATCCGTCACATCAAGGCGGTGGCGCGACCATTGACCCGCTGGCAATAAAGCCGCGGTTTCGTCGATGCCCTTTTCATTGACATCAGCAAGGCCCACGAACCAGCCGACATTGGCAAAGTAACGCGCAACTTCGCGTCCCAAACCAGACGCGGCGCCAGTGATGAAAATGCTTTTTTGCGTTTCGGACATAATTGAGGCTCTCCCTTATTCACATGTGTGTCAGCCACATTAATTTACCCAAAAGGTCAACTGAATATTGCTGCCGCGGCTTTGCTTGGACTGAAGAACGGGCTGAAACTCTAGCCTTAATCAAATCGCCTGAAATCCCTTGGCATAAATGTGCCAAGTAAAAATGGCGGCCGCGCCGCGATGGGGACGCCAGCGTTCGGCGATGACGCGGATGTCTTTTTCCGATGGCCGTGCATCCAGCTTCAGCAAACGGCCCACGCCTTCTTGCACGGCAAGGTCGCCCGCGGGCCAAATGTCGGTCCGGCCCTCGGCAAACAGCAAATATATCTCCGCAGACCAGCGGCCAATGCCCTTTACGCGCGTGAGGTAGGCAATGGCCTCCTCATCATCGGCGGGCAGGGCATCGAGCGGCAATTCGCCCGACAGCACGAGCTCCGCAAGCGAACGCGCATAGCCCTGTTTCTGGCGGCTCAACCCGCATGCTCTCAAGGCGTCAAAATCTTGCGCCAATAACTTGTCTGGCGGGCATTCTGCGCCAATAAGCGCTTCAAGCTTATTCCACACCGATGCGGCCGCCGCGACGCTCACCTGTTGCCCGACAATCGTGCGCAGCAATGTTGCATAGCCCGGTTCTCGGATGCGCTCGTCCGGGTAACCCGTCACCGCAAGCGCCTGCGCTATGCCCGGTTCCAGCGCCGCCAGTGCATCAAGGGCGGCATGCAATTGTGCAGCCGGAATACCCATCAGCGTGCCCCTCCTAGCAACGCCATGGGCACAGCAGCGACCTTTACCCCTAAATGTACGCGATTCTGCGGCATGTTCGGTGTCCTTGTTCAGCTCCGCCGGACGGTGGCCGCATATAGTGCGATTGCCGCAGCGTTCGATACGTTCAGCGACTCCATGTGTTCACTGATTGGCAGCTTCGCCAGTTGGTCACAATGTTCTTCAATGTTGCGACGCATGCCATCACCTTCAGCGCCCAGCACAAGCGCGTTGCGGCCCGGCGTCAGCGCCTCGTCCAACGTCACGCTGGCATGGCCTGACAGACCGATTCGCCAATACCCAGCCTCGGCAATTTCCTCCAATGCACGTGCCAGATTAACAACCCGGACCCATGGGGTGATTTCAAGCCCACCCGAAGCCGCCTTCGCCAATGCTCCGGATTCAGGCGGCGCATGCCGGTCCTGCGTCACAACGGCGACTGCATTGAATGCGGCGGCCGTGCGGAAGATTGCACCGACATTGTGCGGATCCGTAACTTGGTCGAGAATCAGCAACGGGCGGTTATCATCATTGTCGACCGCAAGTGCATCTGTCAGCCAGACGTCTTCCAATGGCGCAACTTCAAGCACGAGTCCCTGATGCGGTGCATCTTTCGGTACAAAGCGCGCCAAATCATTCACTTCGGCATATTGGACGGTCAGCCCGTCGGGAATCACGATTTTGCCGATTTCTTCGCGGGTGCCCCACAGGTTGATGAGTCGCCGATCGGGATTATCAAGCGCGGCATATACGGCGTGACGGCCGTAAAATTTGGGATTGCCGCTGGAAACTGCAGCGCCGCGGCGGCGCTGGCTCTTATGGGAAGACATTTGAAACACCTGTTGATGAAAAAGAAGACGATATAGGCCCCTTTCCCACTTGAGGCATTGACAGGCAAGGGCCGTTTCGCCATTGGGCTGCTTCTTCGTCGGGACCGGCCCTTATGCTTTGGCATAATGCCCCGTCAAAGAAGTGGACAGGTGGCCGAGTGGTTAAAGGCAGCAGACTGTAAATCTGCCCGGTTTTCCGTACGCTGGTTCGAATCCAGCCCTGTCCACCATTTTTCTGAATAAGTGATTGTTATGCAGCGATTTTATCGCTGCGCATCATTTGCGTCCATCATCTTGGCGGTCGCCCGCGTTTAAGCAGTTCCGCGCTTCAGCAGCTTAACCGGCACAGGGGCGATGTCGGGTGTGTCGCCCTTCAACACGGCAATCAAAGCCTCCACCAGCATTTCACCGGCCTGAACATAGTCCTGCTCAATCGTGGTGAGCGGCGGTTGCGCATAGGCGCCGGTTGCAATGCCATCAAAGCCGATGACGCGCACGTCGGTGCCGACTGCGATATGCTGTTCATCGAGCGCGCGCATCGCACCCAGCGCAATGAAGTCATTGGCGCAAAACAGGCCGTCAAAATCGACCTTGTCGCGGATAAGTCCGTTTACAGCTGCATAGCCTTGGTCCTCACGCACCGCGTTTTCGGGAAGCGGTGGGCAGATGGGCGGCATGCCCTTTTGCGCCATCACCGCCATATAGGTTGTCAGCCGATCCTGAAATGGCGGCTGTTCGCTGTTTGTGGGGCCAATATAGGCGATTTTCTGGCATCCGCTGGACAGCAAATGTTCAATGGCAAGTCGTGCACCCTGCACATTGTCGCTCTTGATCGAAATAAGGTCTTCTTTGCTGGCGCCCCAACAGATCATCGGCGTGTTGTGCCGCGCATATTCGCCAAAAAACTGCCAGCCTTCAATATTCTGGCCGCTGCCGATGACAATCAAGCCGTCTGCCTGTCTGCTGCCGGTGTAATTGGCGAAGAAGTTTGCCGGAGAATCCTGAAACGAAACGATGAGATTGTACCCGCGCTCAGACGCGGACGCAGCGATGCAGCCCAACAGCGACAGATAAAATGGATTGATGTTCGCTTTATTCTCACCGCGCCGACACAGAATAACCAGCGCAATGGAATAGGTTTGCTGCGTGCGCAGGCGAAGGGCGTTATGATCGACCGAGTAATTGAGTTCGTTGGCGAGCGCGACAATGCGGGCCCGCGTGACTTCATTTACCTTTTTGTCACCGCGCAACGCCCGCGACACTGTTGGTTGTGACACCCCCAGCATTGCGGCGATTTGATGCGCCGTTATTCTGCCCTCTTTGCCCATGCAGTGCTGTTAGCACCTGAACCTGCGCAAGTCACGCGGCGAGCGCGGATTCCGGCGTGACAAAATCAAGGCCAAGGCTTTCGGCGACGGCTTGGCTCGTCACCTTGCCACGATGCACGTTCAAACCGGCGAGCAAGCCGCGACCCGTTTCTGTGCGGCCATCAAGCGCGGCGGTACCCTTGCTTGCCAGTGCCAGACCATAAGGCAATGTCGCGTTGTTGAGCGCAGCCGCGCTGGTTTGCGGAACGGCGCCCGGCATATTGGCGACGCAATAATGGATGATGCCATCAACGACGTAGGTTGGATCGGCATGGGTGGTGGCATGGCTGGTTTCAAAGCAGCCGCCTTGGTCAATCGCGACATCGACCAGAACCGACCCGGGCTTCATGTGCTTCAACATGTCGCGGGTGACAAGCTTCGGTGCGCTTGCGCCGGGGATAAGGACGGCACCAATCACGGCGTCGGCGATGCTGATTTCATGGTCAATGGTTTCCAGCGTTGAATAGCGGGTACGCACCCGTCCGTTGAACAGCTCATCCAATTGGCGAAGGCGCGCGATCGAGCGGTCAACGATGGTGACTTCCGCGCCAAGGCCAACGGCCATCCGCGCCGCATGGGTGCCAACAACGCCGCCGCCGAGAACGGTGACGCGGCCGGCAGGCACGCCGGGAACGCCGCCAAGCAATATGCCCGCGCCGCCCTTGCTGCGACGCATCGCTTCGCCTGCGGCCTCGATGGCCAAGCGGCCAGCAACTTCGCTCATGGGGGCGAGCAGGGGCAGGGTGCCCTTGTCATCGGTGACGGTTTCATAAGCAATTGCAGTGCAACCACTGGCGATTAGGCCTTTGGCCTGTTCAGGATCTGGGGCGAGGTGGAGATAGGTGAAAAGCAACTGGCCGGGGCGCAGCAGGATCCATTCGCTCGGCTGGGGTTCCTTGACCTTTACGATCATGTCGCAGCCAGCAAAGATTTCTGCGGCTGTCGCGGCGATTTCGGCACCCGCTGCGCGATAGGCGTCGTCGCTTGCCATGATGCCTGCACCCGCGCCCGATTGCACCACAAGCTGATGGCCATGGGCGACATATTCACGAACTGCGCCGGGGGTTAAACCGACACGATATTCATGTACTTTGATTTCGCTGGGGACGCCGACACGCATAATCTCACTCCTCAAAAATTATCTGTCGCGGAAATAGCATCTTCGATATGACGATACTGTGCAAAGATTCGCCTATTTTGATGAATGAGCGCATAAAATCAGCGATTTTTAATATACAAATGGAAAATTTATGCAGCTTGATCGAACGGACCGTAGATTATTGGGTGCACTCGTGCAGAATGGACGGGCAACGCAGGCGGAATTGGGCGAGGCGGCCGGCCTGTCGCCAAGCGCGGCTGCACGTCGGCAGAAATCATTGGAAGATGACGGGATCCTGCGTGGCTATCGCGCGGATGTGAACCTGCGTAAACTTGGGCTGGCTGCGACGGTGATGGTGACCATCACGCTCGATAGCCAAAGCGAAGAGGCCATGGCGGCATTTGAAGCCGCCGTGGTGGGAAGCCCGTCGACGATCCGATGCCACCTTATGAGCGGCAGGAATGATTATCTGCTCGTCGTTCGCGCCGCATCGATTGAGGATTATGAGCTCATTCACCGGCAGGAAATTGCACGATTGCCAAGGGTCGCGCGGATCGAAACCGCATTTGCGTTGCGCGAAGTCGTCAACCGCACCGTACCGCCGCGGCTGTTTGACTGATCGCTTAAAATCGAACCGGGCGTTACTCTGTGCTGCGCTCGCCGATACCGCAATCCTGCGTCAGACTGTGACGGTTTTGTCACATTGCGTAAAAAGGACAATGACGTTGACACAAAATAACTTGCCTGCCGCAGGTTTTGATGTTTGTGTGCACCTGCACAATAAAGCGCAGGCCGATAAATGTCGGTATTGCGCAGGCATTTAGATTTAGCGGGATAGAACGGTATCTGCCGGATGTAGCGCTATGCGGTCGCTTTCGGCGCAGTTTTTTGTGTACCTAAGAAGGGGTAATTTTATGCGTAAATCCATTTTGAAGCTGGCAACAATGAGCGTCGCGATGAGCGCGATGGCCATTTCCGTTCCTGCTTTCGCCCAAGACGCGGCTGCAGAAGAAGCCTCCGGCCCTATCACTGTTTCGGGCGGTGCCGCTTTGGTATCCGACTATCGTTTCCGCGGCGTATCGCTCTCTGACAAGGGCTTTGCGCTTCAGCCATATTTGACCGTCAAGCATGAGTCCGGCTTTTATGTCGGCGCGTGGGCTTCAAATCTCTCCGAAAATGCGGGCGATGATCTTGAAGTTGATCTCTATGCCGGTTTTTCGGGCGGTGAAGAACTGACTTACGACATCGGTGCGACTTATTATGTCTATCCGGGCGTATCCAGCTTCAACTATCTTGAACTGACCGGTAAGCTTGGCTCAACAATCGGTCCAGCAACCGTTGGCGCTCAATTGAGCTACGTTCCAAGCCAGGACAACACCGGTAACACCGATAACGTCTATGTCGCTACCAATGCGTCGATTGCTTTGCCTGAATCGCCAATTTCGATCGTCGGCTCAATAGGCATTGAAGATGGCGCATTTACCGCGGGCAGTGAAAAGCTCGATTGGACGCTTGGTCTGACGGCTAATGTTGCAGGCTTTACACTTGGCGCATCTTATGTCGACACCAACCGTCGTTCGGTGTTTGCATTCAAAGACAGCGCTGCTGGCGTCGTATTTTCGCTCAGCTACGGTTTCTAAACCTGTAAATTGAATCCCATGATGTGCGCGGGCTGGCTTGACCTTTTCAAGCCGGTCTGCGCACATATTGTTTTATGACTATAAACCTCGCCAATTGGATAGCCGAGCATAAGATCGACGAGGTCGAATGCATCGTTCCTGACATTAACGGCGTGCAGCGCGGCAAGGTATTGCCGGCCAAGAAATTCCTATCGTCCGTCCGCGATAAATCGCTCCGCATTCCCGGAAGCGTCTTTATCTGCACAATCGATGGCCATTATCCCGAAGATATAGAAGATATTTGGGACAAGGATCCCGACAAAATCCTGATCGCTGATCCCGACACCATCTGCGTTGCACCCGGTTTTAAATCGCCCACCGCATTTGTGATTGCCGACGTATTGCATGGCGATGGCACTGAAGTGGAAATCGCGCCGCGGACGATTTTGAAAAAGATACTGGCCCTTTACGCCAGCCGCGGGTGGAAACCCATTATAGCGCCCGAGGTTGAATTTTACCTCGTCAGCCAAAATGTCGATCCCGACTTTCCGCTTGTGCCGCCAACGGGGTCAAGCGGACGGGCGGAAACGGCAAGTCAGCCTTATGGTCTTGAGGCGATGAACGAATATGAAGACATCATCGATCACATCTATGATGACTGTGAATTGATGGGTCTCGACATCGACACGATGATTCACGAAATGGGCGCTGCCCAGCTTGAGGTGAACTTTCTACACGGCGACCCGCTGAAGCTTGCGGATCAGGTATTTCTGTTCAAGCGCGTCGTGCGCGCCGTGGCCAAACAACATGGCGTCTATGCCACATTCATGGCCAACCCGATGGCGGGGCAACCGGGCAGCGCGATGCATCTGCACCAATCGGTGGTGGATGCTGAAACCGGCCGCAATTTGTTTTCCAACGCCAACGGCCGCGACAGTGCGCTGTTCCGAAGCTACATCGCGGGGCTTGTGAAGTTCATGCCGCAAGTATCTCCGCTTTGGGCGCCGAATGTGAACAGCTTCCGCCGGATGAGGCCCGATAGCGCTGCACCGATTAACGTCCAATGGGGCGAAGATAACCGCAGCTGCGGCTTCCGTGTGCCGATTTCTGACAAGGCCAATCGCCGCGTCGAAAATCGTTTGCCCGGCGCAGATTCCAATCCCTATCTCGCGATGTCCGCATCTTTGGTCTGTGGCTATATCGGCATGGTGGAACGCATGATCCCGGCCAAGGCGATCACTGGTAGCGCCTATAATCGTGCGCGGACATTGCCCCGAACCTTGGAAGCAGCGCTGGACCGCTTCAGCGCCTGTAAGCCCGTCCGCAACCTGATTGGTGAAGAGTTTTTCGACATTTTCTATGCCATCAAAGACTATGAACTGTTCAACTACCAATCGGTCGTATCAAGCTGGGAACGCGAGCATTTGTTGCTGAGGGTGTGATGCCTGATCGGTTGAATGACAGCTATTACCGCGCGACGGCGCATGGCTGGGAAACGCAAAGCCCGCTAGACTATGCCTTGGATTGCGACGTCGCTGTCATTGGCGGCGGCTTTACGGGCCTGTCTGCCGCTTTAGCCTGCGCCGAAAAAGGGCTGAAAGTCGCGTTACTTGAGGCGCAGAATATCGGCTTTGGTGCATCAGGCCGCAATGGCGGGCAGCTCATTCCCGGCCTGCGTTGGTCGATGCGGGAAATCGACGCGGCGTTTGGACGAGAGCGGGCAAAAGCCATTTTCGATTTGGCATGGGGTGCAGGCGCAAGGGTGCATGACCGTGTCGTCAGGCATGATATCCCATGCGATCTGAAATCCGGCCATTTGGAAGCCGCCTATAAGCCAGGGCATTTCGAAGATATGCAGCGCGAGGCGGAGTTCTTGTCACGCGAATTTGGCTGGGATTCAGTCGAAATTGTCACGCCTGCTGACCTACACAAGCACATCAACGGCGGCGATTATCACGGCGGCCTATATGACAGCAAAGGCGGGCATTTTCATCCGTTGAACTATGCGCTCGGACTAGCAAAAGCTGGGCTGGCGGCAGGTGTTTTGATATTCGAACATACCGCTGCGCAAACACCTTTGGACAAGGGCAGTTATGTCGAGATCGCGGCGGGGACAGGATCGCTCACCGCCCGTCACGTGATCATTGCCACCGACAACTGGACCGGCGATATTGCGCCGGAACTGAGCAGCTACACTGTCCCCATCATGAACTATAACATCGCGACAGCGCCGTTGCCCAATGCCGACCAGCTTTTGCCCAGTGACGCGGCGGTTGCGGATAGCCGGTTTGTTCTGAACTATTTCCGATTGAGCGCGGATAAGCGCCTGATTTTCGGTGGCGGTGAAAAATATGTCCGACGCCCGCCGGCCGACATTGCAGCATTTGTTCGAAAGCATATGGTTGAGGTCTTTCCCGCGCTTGCCCAGACAGATATCGATTATGCATGGGGAGGTGCCGTGGGGGTGACAATGAACCGCCTGCCGCACATGGGGCGCACAGGGAATATTTTTTATGCGCACGGCTTTTCCGGTCATGGCGCGCTGGTCACGACGGTCGCGGGCGAGGTGATGGCTGAGGCTGTGCTGGGCACCATGTCGCAGTTCGATGTCTTTGCCAGCCTGCCGCACAGCCGGTTCCCGGGCGGCAAATGGCTGGCACAGCCGCTCGCGACCCTTGGATTGCTCTATTATGCCATGCGAGACCGGCTGTGATTGAAAGGGCCGCGATAGAAATGATGCGCGCGTGTGAGGTTGCGCGGTTTGTTGAAGCCAACCCAAAGGCGCATGCGCATGCCCAAGCGTCGACCGGCTGGTTTCAGGGCGTTCCGTTCCATTGGATGCTGGATTGGTCCACTCCATTCCCGATTGTCGCTCAGGAGGCGTCTTGCGCAACGCTGACGAGTGTTGACGGGCAGGTCTTCGATGACTTCTGCCTTGGCGATACCGCCAGCATGTTTGGCCATTCGCCGCAACCATTGGTCGAGGCACTGACCGCGCAAGCGGGGCAGGGGCTGAGCTATATGCTCCCCACATCAAAGGGCGCAGAAGTGGGCGATATGCTCGCCGCGATGTTCGGACTGCCGCAATGGCAGGTCACGACCACGGCAAGCGAGGCAAATCGCGCCGTTATTCGCTGGTGCCGGGGACTGACCGGCCGCGACAAGATTTTGATCTTCAATGGCTGTTACCATGGCGCGGTCGATGATGTTCTTGTCGATCTGCGCGATGGCAAAGCGGTCAACCGGCCAAGCCTGATCGGACAGGTGCAGGATTTGCTGCCGACCACGGTTGCAATCGAGTTTAACGATGTGGACGCGCTTGCGGCGGCATTGCGCGGCGGCGACATCGCTTGTGTGCTCGCGGAGCCGTTGATGACCAATATCGGCATGGTGCGAGATGCGCCGGGCTTTTTGGAGACGTTGCGCGTCTTGTGTGACGAAACCGGCACCATATTGGTGCTTGATGAAACCCACACCATTTCATCGGGCTATGGCGGGCACAGCAACACCCATGGGCCAAAGCCCGACATCATGGTGGTTGGGAAATCCATCGGTGGCGGCGTGCCATGTGCGGTATATGGGTTTACGGACGAAATCGCGGAAAAGATGGCGGCGCTGAACCAGTCGCGCCCGCCGGGGCATAGCGGCATCGGCACAACATTGTCGGCTAATGCGCTCGCGATATCGGCCATGCACGCGATGTTGGGGCAGGTCATTACGCGCGATGCTTATGTCCATATGCTGACGACGACTGACCGGCTGGTGTCGGGATTGAGTGCCGTGATCGCGGCGCACAAGCTTGACTGGCATGTCAGCCATGTCGGTGCCCGCGTGGAATTGATATGCTCTGCTGTGCCGCCGCGTAACGGAAGCGAAGCGCGTGCCGTTATGGACCATGCGCTGGAAAGTACGATCCATTTATACCTCGCCAACCGCGGCATATTGCTGGCGCCTTTCCATAATATGATGCTCGTCAGCCCCGTGACGGCGGCTGCGCAGGTTGATCGGTTGGCGTTTGAGTTGAACAATGCGCTGACTGAGCTACAAGCGTCTTAAACAGGGTAAGTGAAAGTGACGTCATGACAATTAAGCGGGCCAAGTCATCTGCGACCATCGCCGCACGAAGCGAGGCTGAGGCCTTTTTTGCGGCGAACCCTGATATCGACTCTGTCGAGATGATTTACACCGACATGGGCGGCGTACCGCGCGGTAAGCGGCTGCGCCAGCATGAGGTGCTATCGGTCTATGAAATCGGCCGCTTTTTCCCCGGCTCCATCACCGTGGTCGACATCACCGGACAAGATACCGTTGAAACAGGATTGGTATGGGAGGATGGCGACGCTGATCGCTCAATGAAGCCAATCCCGGGAACACTCGTCCGGACGCCATGGGCAGGGGACAATGCCGCACAATTCATGGTCGATTTTTATGAGCTGGACGGTCAGCCGCATGATCTTGACTCGCGGCATGTGTTGGGTTTGGTCGTTGACCGTTTCGCAGAAATGGGTCTGACCCCTGCATTGGCGGTGGAGCTTGAATTTTACCTGTTGGATCCGAAGCGTGCCCGTGACGGTTCCATTCGCCCCGCACGGCCCGATTATAGCCACGAAACACCACAAATGGTTGAGGTTTATGGCCTGCGTGAACTGGACGACTTTCGGCCTTTCTTTGATGAGCTGTATGAAACCTGCGATATTCAGGGGCTTCCGCTGGAATCCGCGATATCCGAATTTGCGCCGGGGCAGTGTGAGCTGACCTTGCGTTATAAGCCCGACGTGTTGCGGGCGTGTGATGATGCAATCATGTACAAACGGGTGGTGAAGGCTGTCGCGCAAGCACATGGTCTGGAAGCGACCTTCATGGCGAAACCCTTTGCTGAACAAGCTGGCTCGGGCATGCATATTCACGTGTCGATGAACGATGCCGACGGCAAAAACCTGTTTGCGTCGGATGATCCCGAAGGCACGCCGATGCTGCGCCACGCCATTGGCGGTATGATTTCAGCGGTGGGCGACTGTTTTGCTCTCTTTGCGCCGCATGCAAACAGCTACCGCCGGTTCAAGGCGAACAGCTATGCGCCCGTTGCGCCAACATGGGGCGTCAACAACCGCACCGTTTCGTTCCGGATACCGGCTGGCCCGGCGGCAAGCCGCCATGTCGAACACCGCGCATGCGGCGCTGATGCCAACCCCTATCTGGCCGTTGCGGGCGTGCTGGCGGGCATCCATCATGGCATCATCAACCAGATTGACCCCGGCCCGGCAGTCGTCGGCAATGGGTATGACCGCGACAGTTCAGGCGATGACAAGCCGCCAAGCAACTGGTTCGCTGCGGTTGACCGCTTCCATCGGTCAAAGCTGATGCGCGAATATCTGGGCGAGCGCTTTGTGGACATGTTCACGATCGTCAAACGCGTCGAGCAGGACCGCTATTTCGGCCAGGTCCCGTCAATCGACTATGACTGGTATTTGCGAAACGCTTAAGCGTTAGCGGCGGGAAAGCCGGCGAGGATATTCTGCATTACCGCAGGGTTTAACAGCGTGTCGAACGCGCATCCAACCATCGTGCCATCGTTCCAGATAATTTTTGCCTGAAGCGCGCTCAGCCCCGGTAACGTCAGCCAGATACGCGTGCCTGGGCTCATAGCCGTCAATGCCTCGCAAGCAACGCCGGACAGCGACAGATCACGGACGATGACCGCAAAGCCGCGCGATCCTGACGGTCGCATTGACGCCGGAATATCAAGTTGGACCCGCGGCGCGCTGCGGTCTTCCTGTGCGGCGTCTTCATATCGTTGGTAAGATTTTATCTGCGAGGGTGCTTGGACCATGGCTTCCTCTTCCGCTGTGACGGTCAAAACTTATGGAATTATGGTAAACAAATGGTTAACCGACATTCGTTTCCGCCCCACTTGCATTTAGCCGATGTCGCGGCCATATGCGGCGTGGGAGTCGGATGGACGTGGTACTCGCCAACCTGGTCAGATCCTGACGGAAGCAGCCACAACGAATTCGCTGCGGGTCATCCGGCTCCTACTTTTCCCCGCCTTTTGTTTTAGAAAACTTCGACAAAGTTCGGTGACCGTCCTATCGTAACGATGATGCCCGATTCCAATCGCCCAGAATTCGCAGAACGCGACCCGGATATGCCCGATGATGCTTTGGGACTTGGCTTGGATTTGCCGCCCGTAGCGCAACCGACAGCTCCTGCCGCACCCACGCCATCAGCGCCTGCATCTGCACCGGCGAATACCGGCGGCGCGGCCTACCGCGTGCTGGCCCGCAAATACCGTCCCCAAACCTTTGCCGAGCTTATTGGCCAAGATGCGATGGTGCAGACGCTCGGCAATGCGATCAAGCGCGATCGTTTGGCGCATGCCTTTTTGATGACTGGCGTTCGCGGTGTCGGTAAAACCTCAACGGCGCGACTGATTGCCAAGGCACTGAACTGCATTGGTCCGGACGGGCAGGGTGGACCGACGATTGATCCCTGTGGCACATGCGAGCCTTGCGTTGCTATCGCCGAAGGCCGCCATATCGATGTCATCGAAATGGATGCCGCAAGCCACACCGGCGTTGATGACGTGCGTGAGATTATTGAGGCTGTGCGCTATTCTGCTGTTTCGGCACGCTACAAGATATACATCATCGACGAAGTCCATATGCTGTCGAAAAACGCGTTTAACGCATTGCTAAAGACGCTTGAAGAACCCCCGGGCCACGTCAAATTCCTGTTTGCGACGACCGAAGTGAACAAGGTGCCGATTACCGTCTTGTCGCGGTGCCAACGGTTTGACCTTAAGCGTATTTCCACCGCAAAACTGGCGGACCATTTCGCGGACATCGCTGCCAAAGAACATGTTGAGGCCGAGGTTGAGGCGCTGACATTGGTTGCACAAGCCGCCGAGGGCTCCGTACGAGACGGTCTGTCGATACTCGATCAAGCCATTGCGCATGCCGACATGGAAGGTGACGGCAAGGTTACGGCTGCGCAAGTGCGCGATATGCTTGGCCTGTTGGATCGCGGCGCAATCCGTCGGTTGTTCGGCCTGATATTGGCCGGCGATGCACAGGGCATGTTGGCGGAAGCCCGCAGCCAATATAATCTGGGCGTAGAGCCGCTGGCGATGTTTGCGGGGCTTTTGTCCGAAGTGCACCGGCTGACGCTCGCAAAGGTTGGCGCACCGCGCGATGGCGCTTTGGATGCCGATGCCGCTGCATTGGTGGAAGAGCATGCGGATCGTCTGTCCTTTCCCGTCCTGCACCGTTTGTGGCAGCTTTTGCTGAAGGGGCAGGAGGAGGTCGCGCGCGCGTCAGTGCCGCTCGATGCTGCGGACATGGCGCTGTTGCGCGTTATTCACGCGGCGACGCTGCCCGATCCCGGTGAGTTGGCCAAGATGATTGGGCAGGGCAGCTTTGCTGCGCCACCGGCCTCTGCGGCCACTGGACCCAGCGCGCCACAGTCCGCGACAGTGCAGACGTTAATGCCGACCGATTTCCATGCACTTTTGGATCGTTTGGCGCGCGAGGGTTTTGTCAGTCTTGAGATGACCCTGCGCGATGTTGTCCGTTTGGTGGAATATGCGCCACCGGTGTTGGCATATCAGCTGGCAGGTCCAGTTGCGCCCGGCTTTGTTGCGGAATTGCGCGATGCTCTGGCGAAGGTGACCGGTACGCGCTGGGACGTTGAAGAGCGGGCTGGTGAGGCTGCGCCAAGCTTGTTGGAGCAAGAGCAAGCAAAGGCCGACGCTGAAAAGCGCATAATATTGGAGTCACCTCTGGTCAAAGCGGCGTTTGCTGCGTTTCCTGAGGCGGAGCTGCTCGACAGCGACGCGCATGACATGAAATGGAGTAAGAGCGCATGAAAAGCATGGAAGACATGATCAAGGCAGCCCAAGAGGCAGCCCAAAACATTCAGCAGCAAATGGAACAAGCGCAAGCAACGCTCGACACCATTCATGTCGAAGGCCAGTCGGGCGGGGGCTTGGTCAAAGTCCGCGCAACGGCAAAAGGCCGCATCCTGAACGTAGCAATCGATGACAGCCTGATCGTTCCTGCTGACAAAACGATGCTGGAAGACCTCATTACCGCAGCATTTAATGACGCCCGTGAAAAAGCCGATGCCGCGAGCAATGCTGAAATGGGCAAAATGTCGAGCAGCCTGCCTTTGCCTGCCGGGTTCAAACTGCCGTTTTAATCCCGCCATTATCGGCACCATTTTCCATTAAACCCGTTTTTTCCCCAGCAAATTGCGCTTTTGGGGCCCAGATGCATTGAAAGCCTGCGCAGAGCGCTCATATTGAGTGGGAACGGGCGTGCCGCATTTTTGCGCGACCCCACTTGGAGTATCTATGGATCTGAACCTGCCTTTATTGCCCCTGCGCGATATCGTTGTTTTCCCCGGTATGATTGTTCCCTTGTTTGTGGGTCGGGATAAGTCGGTCGTCGCGCTGGAAAAAGCGATGGCGGCGAACAAGGAAATTTTCCTCGTCGCGCAGCTTGATCCTGCCGAGGATGATCCCGGCAAAGATGATTTGTACGATATCGGCGTAACTGCGACGATTATGCAGCTGCTGAAGCTGCCCGACGGCACTGTGCGCGTTCTGGTCGAAGGCAAGCAGCGCGCGCAGCTGCGCGATTTGGTTGAGCATGGCAGTGAATATGTCGAAGCGGCTGTGTCACTCGTTGTCGAACAAAATGCTGAGGGTCCTGAAGCCACCGCGTTGATGCGTTCGGTCGCTGACCAGTTTGAAAATTATTCGAAGCTCAACAAGAAAATGCCCGCCGAAACGGCGGTGCAGCTTTCGGAGATCGAAACCCCGTCGGCGCTTGCGGACGCCGTTGCGGCCAATATCCAGTTAAAGGTGTCGGATAAGCAATCGCTTCTGGTTGAAGCGAATCCGCTTCGCCGGTTGGAAATGGCGTTTGCCTTCATGGAAGGCGAATTGGGCGTATTGCAGGTCGAAAAGAAAATCCGTGGCCGCGTGAAGCGCCAAATGGAAAAGACCCAGCGCGAATATTATCTGAACGAACAGATGAAGGCCATCCAGCGCGAGCTGGGCAATGACGATGGCGAAGGCGGCGACGAAGTTGCCGAGATTCAAAACAAGATCGACACGATGAAGCTGTCCAAGGAAGCAAAGGCGAAAGCCAATGCCGAATTGAAAAAGCTGCGCGGCATGGCACCCATGTCCGCCGAGGCGACCGTCGTGCGCAATTATCTCGACACGCTTCTGGGCATACCATGGGGCAAAAAGTCCAAGCTGAAGCGTGATATCGCCAAGGCGCAGGACGTTCTTGATGAGGACCATTTCGCTTTGGAAAAGGTCAAGGACCGCATCGTCGAATATCTTGCGGTGCAGGCACGCACCAACAAGCTTAAGGGCCCAATCTTGTGCCTCGTCGGCCCTCCCGGCGTGGGTAAGACGTCGCTTGGCAAATCGATTGCGAAGGCAACGGGGCGTGAGTTCATCCGCCAGTCGCTTGGCGGCGTGCGTGATGAAGCCGAGATTCGTGGCCATCGCCGGACCTATATTGGTTCGATGCCCGGTAAGGTCGCGGCCAATTTGAAAAAGGCGGGGACTATGAACCCGCTGTTCTTGCTCGATGAAATCGACAAGCTTGGTCAGGATTTCCGGGGCGATCCGGCGTCTGCATTGCTTGAGGTTCTCGATCCCGAACAGAACAACAAGTTCAATGACCATTATCTCGAAATCGACTTGGACCTGTCCGACGTGATGTTCGTGACAACGGCCAACAGCCTCAATTTGCCACAGGCGCTTTTGGACCGCATGGAAATCATCCGGTTGGAAGGCTATACCGAAGACGAGAAGCTAGAGATTGCGAAGCGACATTTGCTCGACAAGCAAATCGAAGCCCATGGGTTGAAGCCGGAAGAATTCTCGGTCAGCGACGATGCATTGCGTGATCTGATCCGCTATTACACGCGCGAAGCCGGTGTGCGTACGCTTGAGCGGGAAGTCGCGAAGCTGGCGCGTAAGGCGCTGCGCCGCATATTGGAAGGCAAAGCCACCAGCATTGCCATTACCCCCGAAAATCTCGCAGATTTTTCGGGCGTCCGTAAATATCGCCACGATATGGGCGAGGAAGAAAACCAGATTGGCGCCGTTACGGGCCTTGCTTGGACGGAAGTTGGCGGCGAACTGCTCACCATCGAGGCCGTGACTGTTCCGGGTAAGGGCCAGATCAAGACCACCGGTAAGCTGGGCGAAGTGATGAGCGAATCCATTCAGGCTGCTTTGAGCTACGTTAAGGCGCGCGCGCCGAGCTATGGCATTAAGCCGAGCCTATTTGGGCGCAAGGATGTCCACATCCACCTTCCCGAGGGCGCGGTGCCCAAGGACGGTCCATCGGCGGGCATCGGCATGGTGACATGCATCGTCTCGACGCTGACCGGCATTGCCGTGCATCGCGATGTCGCCATGACGGGCGAAGTTACCTTGCGCGGACGCGTGCTCCCAATCGGCGGGCTGAAAGAGAAACTGCTCGCGGCACTTCGGGGGGGCATCAAGACGGTGCTCATTCCGCAGGAGAACGAAAAGGACCTCGCGGATATTCCAGCCAACATAAAAGAAGGTTTGGAAATCATTCCTGTCAGCCATGTTGATCAGGTGCTGGCGCGTGCGTTGGTATCGCCTTTGGTGGCCGTAGAATGGACGGAAGCCGATGAACTGGCGGCGGCCTTGCCACCTACAGTTGGCGGCGAAAACGGGGCGTCGGTGACCCATTAAAGGGTGATAAATGCCTTTTGATTGCATATTGTGGGGAAAACCTGCTGTTTTTCACAGAAAATGACGGTTTTGGGCGGATTTTTCCTTTGACAGTGCACGCAATGTCATCATTATCGCCCGACCGGCTTACGCCGCGACTCAATTAACCAATGTTTTGAGTTTTATACAATTTTTGAGAGGGGGGTTCCCAATATGAACAAGCAAGATCTCGTCAATGCAGTTGCAGACGCAAGCGGCCTGACCAAAGCAGACGCTGGTAAAGCAGTAGAAGCGACCTTTGAAGCAATCACTGGCGCGCTGAAGAGCGGCGGCGAAGTACGTCTCGTTGGTTTCGGCACATTCGGCGTTGCAAAGCGTAAGGCTTCGACCGGCCGTAACCCACGCACTGGCGAACCAATGACCATCAAAGCATCGACTCAGCCTAAGTTCAAGGCTGGCAAGGCGCTTAAGGATGCCGTCAACTAAGACAGACCAAATCTATTTGGTGAAAGGGGCGGGGCGAAAGCACCCGCCCTTTTTTTATGCCCGACGCCAGCGGGCATGGCCGTGGTGCAACATGGCAAATATAACGCACACGCAAAAACGCCGCCATGACGGCGGCGTGATGATGCAGCCGATACGCCCGGCCCGTTTGCGCAATAAAATCTGTTAAGCGGCGAGGCGCATTTCGCCAATGGCGCGGCCAGCGACCGGGAATGCGATAATCGTTGCAGGGGTGCGACGACGCATGTCGCCACATGTGATGCGCCGTTCGCGGGCAACTTCGCCTGCAAATTCCATTGCAACGACTTCACGTATCCGCGGCATGGCGTTGCGCACTGTTAAAAATATTGTGCCGGCTGACAAGCCAAGCGCGGTCACAAAAAGAAGGGAAGCTACGATAGTCATGGCACTGGTCCTTTCTGTCCCCCGCCAAATTATTTAACGGGCTATGCTGGCCCGGCATGGGCAGCGTTTGAGCCCGTGTTCACTATTTGTTCCAGCTTGTCAAGCATGTTCTCACCGCCGAAATGAAGTGGAGTATTTTGGAGATTGGTTGTGGATAACTTTCGTGACCAGGACAGGTTTAACGACCTTCGCTTTTTCGGCGTCGCTCAGCGAACCATGCCTGCAACGCTTGTTGCGCGCAGCCGCTAAATCCATTCGATCCGTTTACTGAGCAGCTGTTGGGAAGAACTGCGCGGGCATAGCCATCGAGGCTCTCGACGGCGGACGTCCAGCTTCCGCCGCGGACCGGCGCACCTTCGGTTTTGCGCAGCGATTCGGGAACGCGGTATCGTTCGCTTTCGGGTTGGGCAGCGCATACGACAATTTCGTCGCCGACTGCCTCGGGGCATTTGTCTGCGCCGAAAGTGACGAGAAACGAAATGCGTTCAGGAGGCGCCGACTGCTGTGCGTCACCAAGTGATGGCTCATGAGCAAACGCCGAGGACATATTGGTCCCCGGCGCAGCAATGAGTAATGCCAAGAAGATATAGAATTTGGAAACAGCGACACTCCCGCAAAGCTATAGGGCGAGCCTAGGGCTGTGTGGTGAACCTCATATGAACTGGCTGGTTCGCCTCATCTGCGGGTGCGTCCTAACGATGTTCGCAATATCAAAGCAATCTCACGAAGTGGTTGACGTTGCAATTGCCATCGGTTCCGACCCTGCAACCTACCGCGTCCCATCGTATATGGCACGCGCCGGTATCGTGGTTGATGGTCACGCAAATCGCCAAATCATTCCCGTAATTCCAGTCGAATTCGCGATTTGCCCCTGCCGTCTGGCCAGCGAGGCTTAGCGACGCCAGCTGGTCACTGTTTAGAAACATCAACGTACTGGACGATGTCGGGTAAAGCTCGGCCCATCGGGCAAAGGCGACTTCCTTTGCAGCGGCGACAAATAGGTCGGACGCTTTATGCGGGTCTGCTAGCGATGTCTTTCGCCATTGGGCAAAAATGGTGACGATATCGGGCATGGCAAAGCGTAAATGATTATTCAGATACGCGATGAGCCCTTGGCTACAATAAGTGTCATATCCGTCACCAATCGGTCTAATATGTTTGATCAAAAACCCCGTTGATATGGCCATGATTCAACCTCAAAAAATAATTGAAATATAAATACTGTTCACGAATTTTAGGTTCCAGAAACAATATTCTTGATTTTATCATTATAATCGTCGAGTTGTTTTTGATAAAACTCGTCAATAAAGATCAATAGCTTTTCGGCTATTTTATCGACCAATTTGTCTTGAACGGCTTCTTGCATCTTAATCATCATATATTTGTCGCCAACAAATTCATATGTATTGTAAGAACTGTTAAGCTCAGTTGAGGCATATGTTACGCATAGTGCCTTTGCGTCGGTATTTTTCATATGCAGCGCGTATTTGATGACACGCGTTGAAATATTGGTCTGATTATACCCGGTGATCACGCCAAAATAATTGAAGTCACGCTCTTCCTTGGAATAGCGCGCGATTTCTCCACCGCTGTTTTTCAGTGCGCCGATGACTGCGTCTTTGAGCCCCGCGACATTTTTTATGTTTACAATTTTTTCGACCACGTCCGGGTCCGCTTTCAAACTGAAATCCGCTTTTTGGTAAACATCGTCCTGTTGGCTGGTGAAGGTGAAAAAGGGGAAGGGAAAGGTAGTGAATCCGGTCACCCACGCATTCATATTTTTGAGCGCATCTGCTATGGGTACGCCCGCATCAATCGCCGCGTTGGAAATGGTCTGTTGAACCATGTTTGTGCAAACCGCCATGATGAGGGAGCATTTTTGATAGTCTTCGAGCGACATATCACCGCGTGCATCGACCGATACCGGTTCGGGAATACTCATCGGTCCTTTTATGTCTTCCGCAGCATTGGTTTGAACGTGAGTTGCTTTCCGGGCTGCGTGCGGACCGATGCCATGTTTTTCATCCATTGCAGCGACAAGAAACGGCACATGTTCTTTGGTTAAACGCGTGGACATTGCTTTTCTCCCTTGGTGATACGAGCCGCGATTTGGCTCAGGGAAAATGCTAGCATTGGGTTCGCGTGCGCCACAGTTGATCCTCCTCCGTTTCAGGGCAAGCGTTGCGGAAGATCCCGCCTACAGACCAAGCGTTGTCGTGACATATTCTCCGTTACGGATCAGATTGCGGTGCCACCGGGGCGGCATTTATGTGTCCGTTTGATTGTGTTTGTTCTTGACGAATCTCTGCGGCGGCTATACCGGCCCGCTCATTCCACATGGGAAACGCACACACCGGTGCTGATCTTTGTCTTTTAGGCAACAGTGACGTTCTAGTTTCCCAGAGGCTCAACCGGAAGGAGAAGTACCATGGCGGCACCTGTCGTAACCATGCAGCAATTGCTTGAAGCTGGGGCCCATTTCGGCCACCAAACACACCGTTGGAACCCGCGTATGAAGCCGTATATCTTCGGCGCGCGCAACGGCATCCACATTCTCGATCTCTCGCAGTCCGTGCCATTGTTCGCACGTGCGCTTGATTTCGTTGCCCAGAGCGTTTCGTCGGGCGGCAAGGTTCTGTTCGTTGGCACAAAGCGCCAGGCACAGGGCCCAATCGCTGACGCAGCACGCGCTTCGGGTCAGCATTTCGTCAACCACCGCTGGTTGGGCGGCATGCTCACCAACTGGAAGACCATTTCGAACTCGATCAAGAAGCTCAAGACGCTCGAAGAGCAGCTTTCGGGCGACACGCACGGTTTCACGAAGAAGGAAATTCTTCAGATGACCCGCGAGCGCGACAAGCTTGAAATGAGCCTTGGCGGTATCCGCGACATGGGCGGCATTCCTGACGTGATGTTCGTCATCGACGCCAACAAGGAAGAACTCGCCATCAAGGAAGCCAATGTTCTTGGTATCCCTGTCATCGCGATCCTCGATTCGAACGTATCGCCAGACGGTATCGCGTTCCCGGTTCCTGCAAATGATGACGCAGCGCGCGCCATTCGTTTGTACTGCGACGCGGTTGCCACTGCGGCAACCAAGGGCAACGTAAATGCTAAGGTTGCCAAGGGCGTTGACCTTGGTGCCGAAGTTGAACCAACTGCTGAACCTGCATTGGCCGAAGAAGCTGCACCTGTAGCCGAAGTCGCTGCAGAAGAAGCACCAGCTGCCGACGCTTAAATAAACCTTATGACCCCCCGACTTGTTCGGGGGGCATGACCCGAAACATCGGTGTACACATCGTTTTCGGATCATATTTTCCCGCTTTCACGGGAATGACAAAATTGGCGGCTATGGATGCCGCCGCATTCATTCGAAAGGACAAAATATGTCTGCAATTACAGCTTCAGCCGTCAAGGAACTGCGTGAGCTTTCCGGCGCCGGCATGATGGACGCCAAAAAGGCGCTTGAAGAAACCAATGGCGATATCGAAGCCGCAGTAGATTTGCTGCGCGCTAAGGGCCTTGCCACTGCTGCCAAGAAATCGAGCCGTACGGCTGCAGAAGGTCTTGTTGGCGTTGCCGTTGAAGGTACCAAGGGTACGGCCATCGAAGTCAACAGCCAGACGGACTTCGTTGCGAAGAACGAACAGTTCCAAGAATTCGTTGCTGCTGTCAGCAATGTTGCATTGAGCCTGAGCGCAAACGAAGCTGAAGCTGTTTTGGCTGCGCCTTATGGCGATGGCGAAACCGTTCAGGACCGTTTGACCAACAACATTGCAACCATCGGTGAAAACCAGGTTATCCGCCGCGTTAAGTCGCTTTCGGTCAGCAATGGCCGCGTCGTGTCGTACGTGCACAACGCTGCTGCGCCTGGCATGGGCGGTATCGGTGTTCTCGTGGCGCTCGAAAGCGAAGCAGACGCTGCAACGCTCGACGGCCTCGGCAAGCAACTGGCGATGCACATCGCTGCTGCATTCCCGCTTTCGCTCGACGAAACCGGTTTGGACGCAGAAACACTTGAGCGCGAGCGTGGCATTGCCCGTGAGAAGGCGTCGGAAAGCGGCAAGCCTGCCGATATCGTCGAAAAGATGGTTGAAGGCGCTGTTAAGAAGTTCGCCAAGGAAAATGCTTTGTTGAGCCAGCCATTTGTTATGGACGGCAAGACACCGATTTCCGACGTTGTTGCCGCAGCTGGTAAAGAAGCCGGCAAGCCAATCGTGTTGAAGGACTATGTCCGCTTCCAGCTTGGTGAAGGCATCGAAAAGGAAGTGTCTGACTTTGCAGCTGAAGTGGCTGCTGCGGTCGGCGGATAAATATTCTTGGCTTCCCCGTCACATGACGGGGATAAAGCCTTGGCGATGTGGCGCGCGGCTCCTATAGCTGGGCGCCATTATTGTATCGGGACGAGGGACATTATGAGCGCGCACGGCTATCGTCGTATATTGCTTAAGCTTTCGGGCGAAGTGCTGATGGGGGATCAGGCCTATGGCATTGACCCTGATACTGTCGCTCGCGTCGCCGATGAAGTGAAGGCGGCCCAGGACACCGGGCTTCAACTGTGCCTCGTTATCGGTGGTGGCAACATCTTCCGCGGAATGTCCGGTGCTGCCAAGGGTATGGATCGCGCACAAGCGGACTATATGGGCATGCTGGCAACAGTGATGAATGCTTTGGCCATGCAGAATGCGCTCGAACAGCTTGGCGTTCCCACACGGGTTCAGTCAGCCATCGAAATGGATAAGGTGTGCGAGCCTGTCATTCGTCGCCGCGCAGAACGTCATCTTGAAAAAGGCCGGATCGTTATTTTCGCCGCCGGCGTTGGTGCGCCGTTCTTTACGACCGATAGCGGCGCCGCCTTGCGTGCGGCTGAAATGCAGTGCGATGCCTTATTCAAAGGCACCTCGGTCGATGGCGTATATGATGCCGATCCGAAGAAGGTTGCAACAGCAACCCGTTATGAAACATTAAGTTATGACCGGGTGTTGGCAGATAATCTGAAGGTTATGGACGCGAGCGCGGTGTCGCTTTGCCGTGACAACAACATTCCAATCGTGGTGTTCTCCATCCGCGAACAGGGCAATATTTTGAAAGTGCTGGACGGAAGCGGCACTTCTACTGTGGTAACAAGCGAAGGAAATTGAATCATGCCGCAATATGACAAGACTGATGTCGAGCGCCGCATGAAAGGCGCTGTTGATTCTTTTAAGAGCGACCTTTCCGGTTTGCGCACGGGCCGTGCGAACGTGACTTTGCTCGACCCCGTAGTGGTCGAAGTTTATGGCTCGCACATGCCGTTGAGCCAGGTTGCAACGGTCAGCGCGCCTGAGCCGCGGTTGTTGTCGGTGCAGGTTTGGGACCGTTCAAACGTGACCCCCGTTGAAAAGGCTATCCGTTCGGCGGGCCTTGGCCTGAACCCGATCACCGATGGCCAGACATTGCGTCTGCCTATCCCCGATTTGACCGAAGAGCGCCGCAAAGAGCTGGCTAAGCTTGCCGGCCAATATGCAGAGAAGGCGAAAATCGCGATCCGCAACGTGCGCCGCGATGCCAATGACGGACTGAAGACCGACGAAAATAAGAAGGAAATCAGCGAGGACGATCGCAAGCGGCTTGAGACTGAAGTTCAAAAGATGACCGACGAGATGATCAAGGCCGTTGATGACGCCGCTGCGCACAAGGAAAAGGAAATCCTTAGCCAGTGATATTGGCGCAAGTCCCTCTACAGAGATTGTGTCATTCCCGCGAAAGCGGGAATCCATGGCCAAAGTTGTCAGTGAACGCTGATGGCTTAGATCATGGACCCCCGATCAAGTCGGGGGCGACAATGTTTCGCGGGGCGGCAGGTCAATCATAATGCTGACCGCCGGTTCCCAACCTGAGCGCATCGAGGCCGGCACCGGAAAAATGCCGCGGCATGTGGCCATTATTATGGATGGCAACGGGCGCTGGGCGAAAAAGCGCATGTTGCCGCGGGCGATGGGGCACAAAAAAGGCGTTGAAGCCGTTCGGAAAATCGTGCGTGCAGCCGGAGAGCTGGGCTTGGAAGCGCTCAGCCTTTATGCTTTTTCGAGCGAAAACTGGAAACGTCCCGAAGATGAAATCAACGACCTCATGGGGTTGATGCGCGAATTCATCAAATCGGATCTCGATGAATTCGCGGCCAATGATGTCCGTTTAAAAATAATAGGCAATTACAAAGCATTGGCGCCCGATATTGTGGATATGCTTGAAGAGTCGATTGCGCGAACGGCACAGAACACACGTACGACGCTGGCCGTCGCGCTGAATTATGGCGCGCAGGACGAGCTTGCGCGCGCGGCCCGTTCCGCCGCTGCGCAGGGTGAGATTACGGTAGAATCTATCGAAGCCAATTTGGACACCGCAGGTCTGCCTCCGTTAGACCTTTTGATCCGGACGTCGGGCGAACAGCGGTTGTCGAATTTCATGCTGTGGCAGGCGGCCTATGCCGAATTCTGGTTTACAGACACGCTGTGGCCCGATTTCAGCAAGGATGAGCTGGCACAGGCTTTGACAGAGTTTTCGACGCGTGAGCGCCGTTATGGTGGCCGATGACCGATAAGGTTGTTCCGTTGACGAAGTCGCGTTCCGACTTAGGCGTGCGGACATTGTCGAGCGTTGCCATGATGTCGGTGGCTATCGGCGCGATCTGGCTGGGCGGCTATGCGTTTATGGCGCTGATCGTTCTGGTCGGGTTGGGCGTGTATTGGGAATTTGCAAAGCTGGCGGTTGCGTTTGCCCGCAATATGCCTGCGCGGTTCATCTGGCTTGTTGGCGGACTTTTGTACGTTGGGCTCGCTTGCTTCACTTTGTTGCTGTTTAGCGCGCCGTTTTTTGGAATGACCCCCACGATCATGCTCATCGCCGGTGTCATCGGCACCGATGTCGGCGCATATTTCGCCGGGCGGACATTCGGCGGGCCAAAAATTGCGCCGCGCATCAGCCCATCCAAAACATGGTCTGGTTTGCTGGGTGGCATGGTTGGCGCTGGCTTGATGATGATCGCTATTCAGGCCGCGATTTACGCATTCAGGGGCGGCAACGCTGGGGGTGGCGACGTTTACCTGACTTATGGTTGGCAGCGCCTTGCCTTGGCCGGCGCTGCGCTTGCCGTTGTTGCCCAAATCGGTGATTTTTTCGAAAGCTGGATGAAGCGACGGGCAGGGGTAAAGGATTCCGGAGGGCTTATCCCCGGGCATGGTGGCTTGTTTGACCGTACCGATGGATTGATTGCCGTCGCATTTGTTGCCGGGCTGATCACCGTTTCGCAAAGCGCAATGGGCAGTTAGAGATGACACGCAGCGTTTCGATATTCGGGGCCACCGGCTCTGTGGGACTCTCCACCCTTGATCTCATGCGTCAGCATCGCGACGACTATCGCGTCGTCGCCCTGACCGCCAATGGCAATGCTTCTGCGCTTGCAAAGCTTGCCATTGAATTTGGCGCAGAGCTGGCGGTGGTTGCTGATGAGGCTGCCTATCCCGCGCTGAAAGATGCGCTGCAAGGCACGGGCATCGAAGCGGCTGCAGGCGCGCAGGCGCTCGTTGAAGCTGCTCAGCGTGATGTCGACTGGACCATGGCATCGATCGTGGGCTGCGCTGGACTGCCGCCCACCATGGCCGCGATACAGGCGGGGAAAACCGTTGCGCTTGCCAATAAAGAAGCACTGGTTTCGGCGGGCGCGCTGATGATGGCTGCGGTGCGGCAGTCAGGCGCCGCGTTATTGCCCGTCGACAGCGAGCATAATGCCATTTTCCAGTGCCTTGCCGGAAGCAAGCTGGAACATGTCCGCAAAATCACGCTAACCGCAAGCGGCGGCCCTTTCCGGTCGTTCTCGCTTGACGAGATGCGCACCGTCACACCCGCGCAGGCCGTCGCGCATCCCAATTGGGACATGGGCGCAAAGATAAGCGTCGATTCCGCAACGATGATGAACAAGGGCCTTGAGCTTATTGAGGCATATCATCTGTTTCCCGTGGGGCTCGATAAGCTCGACATTTTGGTTCATCCGCAATCGGTCATCCATTCGATGGTGGAGTATGACGATTGTTCGACGCTGGCGCAGCTTGGTTCGCCGGACATGCGTATACCCATCGCCAGCGCGCTGGCATGGCCCGAGCGCATGGCCACGAATTGCAAGCCGCTGGATCTCGCGACCATCGGCCAGCTGACGTTTGAACAGCCCGACATTGTGCGCTTTCCCGCGCTGCGCTTGGCGCGTGCGGCCATTACCGAGGGCGGCGCGAAGCCGGCTATCCTGAACGCCGCCAATGAAGTGGCCGTCGAAGCGTTTTTGAACGGCAAGATTGGCTTTCTGGATATCGCAAATGTGGTGGAGGCGACATTGACGGCCTATGCACCGGCTGCGCCCACAAACTTGGACGATCTGTTCAGCATAGATGCAGATGCGCGGATTTATGCGCGGCACGAATTGGAGACATTGACGCGTGGCAACTGAATCACCCAATATTTTTTTGACCCTGATCGCGTTCATTGCGCTGATCGGGTCTTTGGTCGTTGTGCATGAGCTTGGGCATTATTTCGTCGGCCGCTGGTTCGGTGTGAAGGCCGACAAATTTTCCATCGGCTTTGGCCCGCAAATTTGGGGCAGGGTCGACAAGCGTGGCACGTTGTGGCGCATTGGACTGTTGCCATTGGGCGGATTTGTCCAGTTTGCTGGTGATATGAACCCGTCCAGCCAAGCCGATGACAGCTGGCGGCAACTGCCCGAGGCCGAACGCAACCAGACTTTTCAATCCAAGACGCTGTGGCAGCGCGCGTTGATCGTATTTGCTGGGCCTGCGGTGAACTTCTTGCTCGCGATATTGATCTTCATGGGCTTTCTGCTGGCGTTTGGAAAATCCGTTACACCGCCGGTATTGGATGTGGTTCAACCCGGAAGCCCTGCTGCCGTCGCCGGTCTGATGCCAGGCGACCGTGTACTAAAATTCAACGGACGCAGCATCGAAACTTTTAACCAGATGGCCAACGAGAGCATCATGATCCCCGGTGAGCGCGTTACCATCGAAATCGAACGCAATGGCGAGCGGTTGGAAAAAGAAACCGTCGTGGCCGAAGTCAAAGAAGTCGATCGCTTTGGCAACGAATACCGTATCGGCCGCATTGGCGTTGGCGCCAGCAAGGTGGAAGTCCGTGAAGTCGGGATATTGGAGGCGCCATGGGCCGCTGTCTTGCAAACAGGTAATGTCTTGCGTCAGCAGATGACTGGCCTTGGGCAGATAATTTCGGGCCGACGTCCGCTTTCTGAACTTGGCGGGCCATTGAAAATCGCAAAAGTTTCCGGCGAAGCGATGAGCCTTGGCATATTAACGTTCATAAGCCTGGCGGCGCTCATCTCGATTAATTTGGGGTTCATCAATTTGCTGCCAATCCCGATGCTCGATGGAGGACATCTTTTGCTCTACGGAATTGAGGCGATACGCAGGCGCCCAGCAACACCGCAGGTGCAGGAGTGGGCTTTTCGTGCAGGTTTTGCGATGCTCGCGGCGTTCATGCTTATGGTGACATTTAATGACCTTGCGTCTTTCGGGCTTTTTGAAAGCGGCTGAAGGCATTGCATACTTGATTGCGGACGCTGCATGGGGCAGGGACGCAAAACCGTTTTAGCGGCAATAAGCCAACTCCCGGTGGGGCCCGGACATCAGATCGGATGACAATGAAAAGTAGACCTTTCGGCAACCTCAAAAGCGTTGGCATTTTTTTGATGGGTTCGACGGCCCTTGTGGCGTCAGGCGCGATGACGCCGGCCTTTGCGCAAGCAACGCCATCGGCACCAGCCGCTGAGCCGACTGCGCCAGCTGCGGTCGATCAAATTAAGTCCATCACCGTCGTTGGGACCCAGCGACTCGAGGGCGATACGGTCCGGTCGTACATCCGCTTGCGCACAGGGCAGCCTTGGACTCAGGTTTCTGCCGACCAAGCATTGAAAGATTTATACGCGACTGAATTATTTGCGGACGTCGCCGTGCGCAACAATTTGGGCGCGGTTGTCATTGAAGTGCGCGAAAACCCGGTGGTCAACCGCATCATTCTTGAAGGCAACAAGCGCATCAAGAACGACAAGATCGAACCCGAAATCAAGTTGGCACCGCGCCAGATTTACTCGCGTTCGAAAGTCCGCGCGGACGTTGCGCGCATCGTTGAACTCTACAAGCGTCAGGGACGGTTTGCTGCGGTGGTCGAGCCCAAGCTGGTCCAGTTGGATCAGAACCGCGTCGATATCGTTTTCGAAATCACCGAAGGCCCCAAGTCAAAAGTTCAGCAGATCAACATCATCGGCAACGAAAAGTTTTCCGATGGGGACCTGCGTGGCGAAATGGTGACGAAGCAATCGCGTTTTTACCGCTTCTTCAGCTCGGGCACCAGCTATGACCCTGATCGTTTGGCATTTGACCAACAAAAGCTGCGCCAGTTTTATCTGACGCAAGGCTATGCCGATTTCCGCGTGGTTTCTGCTATTGCGGAACTAACACCCGATAAGCAGGATTTCATTATCACTTATGTGGTGGAAGAGGGCGATCGCTACAAATTCGGCGATGTGAAGGTTGAGAGCCAAATCCGCGATTTCGATTCCGAACGTCTTACAACGACATTGCGCATGAAAAAGGGCGATTGGTACAATGCTAAGATGGTCGAGGATACGGTCGAAAGCCTTTCCGAAACCGCTGGTCTATTCGGTTATGCTTTTGCCGACGTGAACCCCGATTTCCAACGCGACAAAGAAACGCTGACGATGGGTATCACGTTCAACGTGGCGGAATCGCCGCGGGTGTTTGTTGAGCGTATCGATATTAACGGCAATACGCTGACCCAAGACAAGGTGGTTCGCCGCGAGTTCCGTTTGAATGAAGGCGACGCGTTTAACAGCATTCAGGTAAAGCGCACCGCAGAACGCATCAAGTCGCTCGGTTATTTCCAAGAAGACCTTGAAGTCGAGCAAGTGCAGGGTGGCGCGGCCGACCGCATCGTGCTGACGACCAATGTCGAGGAAAAGGCAACGGGCGAATTGTCGCTTTCGGCTGGTTTTTCGTCGATCGAAAACTTCATTTTCCAAGGTTCCGTTCGGCAGCGGAACTTCCGCGGTGTTGGCCAGGAATTGCGGACGAACATCTCTTATTCATCCTATTCAAAGTCCGCTGAAATCGGGTTTACGGAACCATATCTGTTTGACCGTTCAATTGCGGTGTCCGGCGATATCTTCCGCCGCGATTTGAACAGCTTCAACTTCTTCAACAATCAACGCAACACAACCTATGAGCAGGCAACCACTGGGTTCCAACTGCGCGTTGGTGTGCCGGTGAACGAATATATCTATTTCCAGGCACGCTATGGCCTTAGCCAGGACAACATCTCGTTGGATGAAAACACGTTTTTCACTGACCCAGATGGTACGGGGCCGCTACCTGCGTCGTGCGACCCAATCGTTGCTGGCCGGTTCCTGTGTGATGCCACGGGCAAGCGCCTGACGTCATCGCTGGGTTATACCTTGTTATATGATGATCGCGATAACCGGATCCGTCCAACGCGTGGCCAGAGTATTGGTATTAGCCAAGATTTTGCAGGACTTGGCGGCAGCGTTAAATATGTCAAAACGCGCATTAACGCCGACAAATTTTGGAAGCCATTTGGGAACTTTGTGTTCGGCCTGTCACTTGAGAGCGGATATATCCATCCGCTCGAAAGCCGCGGCCTTGAGTCAGTGGGCGTTGATGACGTTCGTTTGACCGACCGTTTCTACCTCGGTGAACCACAAATGCGCGGGTTTGATATTCGTGGCGTTGGTCCACGGGTACAGCGCGTGTTCTTTCAAGGCGGAGTCGTCAACGGCGTAGCCGTGAACACGGCATTGACGGACCGGAACCAGATTCAAGACGATGCCATCGGCGGTCGGGCCTATTATATGGGCCGTGCGGAGCTTCAGATTCCGCTGGGCAGTGGCGCCAGGGAGCTGGGTCTGCGCCCATCCTTGTTCCTCGATGTTGGTTCGGTTTTTGACGTGACCCGTCCTATATTGCAGACGGTTCAGCAACGCGAAATATTGTCTGATGGTACGCAGGGCGCGCCACTTTATTACTTTGTCGACACCACAGGAACGCTTCAGACGTCAACCACCGCGACCAATGCCGATGGATCGGCGCGCATATCTGCGCTGCGTTTCGAAGAGCGGTTCTTTGGCGACACATGGAAGCCGCGTATGTCGGTTGGTTTTGGCGTAAACTGGAACTCGCCTTTTGGTCCGTTCCGGCTTGATATCGCCCGTGCGCTGCTAAAACAGCCCGGCGACGACACCAAATTATTTACATTCAACGTAGGAACTCAATTCTAATGAAAATTCGTAACACCGCCATCGTGGCAGCTCTTTTGTCCGCAACAGCCATCGCTGTTCCTGCAACGGCTCAGGTATCCGGCATTGCAACCGCTGAAACATCGGTCGCTATTGCCCGTTCAAAGGCACTCGGTACGGCTTATCAGCAGATCGGCACGCAATACGCAGCCGTTGTTCAGCAGATGCAGACGAAGCGTCAGGAAATCAACAGCATCAATGTGCAGCTTGATACCAATAAGGATAAAGAGCTGACTCAGGCTGAGCTCGACGCAGCAATTAAGGCGAAAAACCCTTTGCTGACGCAGCTTGATGAAAAGCAAAAGGAAATCAATACGCTTCAAGAACCGATCATCTTGGCGCAATTATATGCCGTTGAGCAGGTCGCTTTGAAGTATGAAGCGGCCCAGCAGGCGGTTGTTGCTGCAAAGAAAATCAGCGTCATTTTGGCACCGGACGCATTTGTTTGGGCACCTGAAGCCGTTGACGTAACGTCTGCGATTACCGCTGAGCTGGATAAAGCTATTCCAGCAGCATCAATCACGCCCCCTGCGGGCTATCGTCCGTCGCGTCAGATTGGCGCTTTGTATCAGCAAATTCAGCAGTTGTTTAACAACGCAGCGCAGATGCAAGCCGCTCAGGCCGCTGCGACGCAGCCACGTGCTGCCGCACCAGCAGCACAGCCTGAAAGCCGCTAAGCGGAATGAGCGAGGCTGATTTTAGCAATTATGACGTCCGCCGGGTTATGTCGGTGCTTCCGCACCGCTACCCTATGTTGCTGGTTGACCGCGTTGAACAGCTTATCCCTGATGAGCGCATCAGCGCGATCAAAGCCGTAACAATCAATGAAGGGTTCTTTCAGGGACATTTCCCCGGACGGCCCATCATGCCCGGCGTGCTGATTGTCGAAGCGCTGGCCCAAGCGGCTGGCGTTTTGGCAATGGAGAGCCTTGGGTTGATTGGTTCGGGTAAGCTGGTCTATTTCATGTCCATCGACAATGCGAAGTTCCGTGCGCCCGTCGAGCCCGGCTGCTTGCTGCATCTGAATGTCGAATTTGTGCAAAAACGTCCGCGGGTTTGCAAATTCGCGGGGCGTGCGATGATGGGGGATCAGGTCGCGGCGGAAGCTGAATTTATGGCCATGATTGCCGATCCGCCCGCTTGATCATATTCGCGGATAATTGAATCTTGCTATAACTGGCGTCCACCGCTATGCGCGGCGCTTCCGAATTTAGGGCGTCCGGTCGGAAACCGGTTGCTGAACAAAGGAATTATATATGAAAGCCGACATTCACCCCGATTATCACATGATCAAGGTGCAGATGACCGATGGCACCGTCTTCGAAACACGCTCCACCTGGGGCAAGGAAGGCGATACGTTGGCTCTGGATATTGACCCGACTTCGCACCCAGCATGGACCGGTGGTTCGGGCCGTATGCTCGACACAGGCGGCCGCGTCGCGCAGTTCAACAAGCGCTTTGGTGGCCTTAGCCTTAAGAAGTAAGATAATCAGCGTGCCGGGTTGACGCCCGGCATGTGATAATCTTAAGGCCAAAGTATAGGAACGCGCCTGCCTTAGTGGCGCTATGGCGACCGTAGCTCAGTTGGTTAGAGCGCTGGTTTGTGGTACCAGAGGTCGGGGGTTCAAGACCCCTCGGTCGCCCCATTTATTCTCCCCGCATAATCCGAGTGACTTTTGCATTGCGTAATATTATTACGCCGATGTGTTATTTGATTCCGACTGTCGTTGGATTAAATTCGTCCGCATTTGGGAGTGACGAAATGCCCGCTATTTGGGATTTGCCAGACTTTGACTCGCATGAAGCGGTCCATGTGTTCGATGACCGCGCGACAGGGCTCAAGGCCGTTATTGCGGTGCACTCGACCCATTTGGGGCCGGCAGCGGGCGGAACGCGTTTCTGGCATTATGCCGACTCACAGGCGGCCATCACCGACGCGCTCCGTCTGTCGCGCGGTATGAGCTATAAGAACGCCATGGCGGGGCTTTCTGCCGGTGGCGGCAAGGCCGTTATTTTGGCGAATCCGCAGCGGGCAAAGCCACCAGAACTGCTTGAAGCATTTGCACGTGCGGTCGACTCGCTCGGCGGCAAATATATCACTGCGCAGGATGTGGGTATTTCCGAAGCGGACATGGTCGCCGTTTCCAAGGTCACCCCGCATGTTGCCGGACTTCCGGACCAAGGTGGTGATCCCGGTCCATATACGGCGCGTGGCGTGTTTCTCGGCGTCAAGGCAGCGGTCAAGCATGCGCTTGGCACCAACGACCTTCATGGCGTCCATGTGGCCATTCAGGGCGTCGGCAGCGTCGGTGGCGGGCTCGCTCGTTATCTGGCGGCAGAGGGCGCCAAGTTGACCCTCGCAGATGTTGACGCGCAGCGCGCTGCAGATCTTGCGCGTGAACTGGGTGGGCAAAGTGTTGCGGCCGATGCCATTATGGCGGTGGAAGCCGATGTGTTCAGCCCATGCGCGCTTGGTGCCGTGCTGACCGAAGCAAGCGTAGCAGCGCTAAAAGTGCGCGCTGTGGCCGGTGGTGCAAACAACCAGCTGGCAACCGGCCCTGAAGGTCGGATGCTCGCCGACCGCGGCATCTTATATGCGCCGGATTATGTCATTAACGCAGGCGGTATTATTAACGTGCTGCGCCATATCGAAAATGCTGACGATGCCGAGATTAACCGGCGCATCGACGCCATTGCAGGCCGATTGGCGGCAATCTGGAATGAAAGCGATTCGACCGGCAAGACACCGGCTGAAGTCGCCGACAATATGGCACAAAAGCTTATTGGCCGCTGATGCCGAATCCATTGGCGTAACGCTTTGGCGGTGCTAGATGCGTCGCCGAGTTATGCATCGTTTCGCCAATCCTGCCCGCTTTTTGCGTATTGCAAAGCCACTCACGCCTTGGCTGTTGTGGCTGGGCATCGCTTTGACCCTTGGTGCGTGCCTGTGGGGTGTGTTCTTCACGCCGACTGAGCGCCTCATGGGCGACACCGTAAAGATTATATTCGTTCATGTGCCCTCCGCTTGGCTGGGTATGGGCGGATGGACCGGCATTGCCATTGCGAGCATCGTTCAGTTGGTCTGGCGTCACCCACTTGCTGGCGTGTCCGCGCGCGCAATTGCGGTCCCCGGCGCGACCTTTGCGGCGATTTGCCTGATCACCGGGTCGATTTGGGGCAGGCCAACATGGGGCACATGGTGGGTGTGGGATGGCCGGCTGACATCCATGCTGGTGCTGTTTTTCCTATATCTTGGATATATCGCGCTTTCGAACGCATCGAGCGAGAAGGGCGATACAAGCCGCGTTGCCGCCGTTTTCGGCATCATCGGTGCCGTCAACATTCCAATCATCAACCGCTCGGTCATCTGGTGGGAAAGCCAACACCAAAAGGCGAGCATCACCTTGGGTGGCTCTTCCATCGATCAGGCCTATCTGGTGCCGCTTTTTGTTTCCGTTGCGGGCTTCAGCCTGTTGTTCGGCGCGTTGGTGTTGATGCGGATGCGCACTGCGCTGGCAGAAATGCGGATTGAGGCGCGTATGCGCCGGATGGCGGACTATTGATGCCGCACGCACCGTTCATTATCGCGTCTTTCGCGGTTACGGGCATTGGCATCAGCTGGCTTGTAATCTCCAGCTATCTTGCCATGCGTCGCGCAGAGGCATTGGCAGATGAATTGAGGCAGCAGCCATGAAACCCAAGCATCAACGCCTGCTGCTTGCCATGATTGCGGTCTTTGCGTTGATAGGCGCTGGCCTGATCGCGGCGGCGGCACTGCGCGAAGAAGCCTCTTATTTTTACACGCCCACCACCTTGGCCAGCGCCAATGTTGCGCCGGGTAAGGCCATCCGCCTTGGCGGAATGGTGCAAAAGGGCTCAATCGTCCGCGCCGCCGATGGCGTTTCGATTATCTTTACGGTGCAGGACAAGGATAATACGCAAAAGGTCGCCTATCGCGGCATTACGCCTGATCTGTTCGTTGAAGGATCCGGCGTGGTTGCCGATGGCCGGCTTGGCGCCGACGGCATCTTTATCGCGGACAGCTTGTTGGCCAAGCATGACGAAAATTATGTGCCCAAAGAGCTTGCGGATATCGACATGAACTCTGCCGAACACACAAAGGACACGCTTTCAAAATGAAGGCTTTGACATAATGGCAGAGGCAGGACTTGCCGCATTGTGGCTGGCCGCCGCAATGGCGCTGCTTCAACTTGTGGGCGGCATGACATTATTGCGCGGCGGCGCAGGGCAGCTTGTGCCGCTCATCAAGCCTGCGGCTTATGTCCAAGGTGCCTTATGCGCTTTCGCGTTTCTCGCGCTGATGTGGCTGTTTTACGTAACTGACCTGTCGGTGTTGCTGGTCGCCAGCAATAGCCACATTGATAAACCATTGATTTTCAAACTTGCCGGTACGTGGGGTAACCATGAAGGCTCCATGCTACTGTGGGTATCGGTTTTGTCGGTGTCCGGCGCCGCGATTGCGCTGTTGGAAAAGCGGATTGAGCCCAAAACGCTCAATGCCACGCTGGCGGTGCAGGCATTCATTGCCCTTGGCTTTTTTGCGTTCCTTTTGTTTGCATCTAACCCGTTTGAGCGTCTCGTCCCTGCGCCTGTTGAAGGGAATGGGCTGAATCCATTGCTTCAGGACGTCGGCCTCGCGTTTCATCCGCCAACTTTATATTTCGGTTATGTCGGGCTTTCGATCGCCTTTTCCTTTGCCGTGGGCGCACTGCTGACCAATCAGGTTGGGCCAGCCTTTGCACGCGCGATGCGGCCTTGGGTGTTGGCGGCGTGGATATTCCTGACCGTCGGCATCACCGCCGGCAGCTATTGGGCCTATTATGAGCTTGGCTGGGGTGGCTGGTGGTTCTGGGACCCCGTTGAAAACGCATCGCTGCTGCCATGGCTTGCGGCGACCGCGCTTCTGCATTCGGTCAGCGTCCTTGCGACCCGAAACGCTTTGCGCGCATGGACGATCATGCTGGCGCTCGTTGCATTTGCAATGTCGATGGCTGGGACGTTCTTGGTGCGGTCGGGCATTTTGACGAGCGTCCACGCATTTGCTGTCGATCCGGAACGCGGGGCATTCATTCTTGCTTTGATGCTGATATACACCAGCCTTGCGTTTGTGATTTTTGCTTTGCGCATCGGTTCGGTCAAGCAAGGCGAGCCGTTTCAGCTCATCAGCCGCGAAGGCGGCATTGTTGCTAACAACATCTTCCTCAGTGTTATCCTTGCGGTGGTGCTCATCGGCACGCTTTACCCGCTGGCCGCAGAGGCGATGGGCGACAAGATTTCCGTTGGCCCGCCCTATTTTAACAAGGCAACGGTGCCGATAGCTGTGCTGTTGATGCTTGCCCTTTTGATTGGGCCGATGCTGCGCTGGCGCCGCGATAATCTCAAACGCTTAAAATATTGGCTTATCGGGGGCGCTGCAATTTTGTTGTGTAGCGGCATCGCCGTGTGGAAATTCGCGCCGGATGTTGGACTGTTCCCATTGCTTGGGATCGCTTTGTCGTTGGCACTGGCTGTCGCCGCTTGGTTGCCGTTACGCGGCCGCAAATTGCTGCGCACACCATTGCCGGTATTCGGTATGGTCATTGCCCATTTCGGCATTGCCGTCAGTGTTTTCGGCATGGCGGCAGAGTCCGGCTTTTCATCGGAAACATTGACCGCGCTTGCCCCGGGTGAAAGCGCGGAAATTGCTGGCTGGCAAGTGAAGCTGGACGACGTCAATCCTGTTGTCGGGGACAATTGGGTTGCAGTTGAGGGGCAGATGCATGCCGTAAAAAATGGCAATGCCTTTGTGCTTCGTCCGCAATCACGGCAGTTTTTTAAGCCCGAAATGCAAACGAGCGAGGCGGCATTGCTGACGCGTTGGAATGGCCAACTTTATGCTGTAATCGCGCAGCCGGACCAAGAGGGCGATGGCCGCTGGCAGGTGCGCTTGTGGTGGAAACCCTTTGTGTCGTTCATCTGGTATGGCGGACTGCTGATCGCGGTCGGTGGCATCATTGCGCTGCTTGGCCGCATGTTCCGGCGCGCGAAAAGGCCTGCAAAAAACAAGTGGCAGACGACATGAACCGGCGTTGGCTTCTGTGGATCCCGCTTGCGGTGGTCGCCTTTATCGGTGGTCTGGCCATTTACGGCCTGGCCGTCCCCAAAGACGAACAGGTGCATTCGGCGATGATTGGGCAAAAGCTGCCTGCATTTTCATTGCCCGCAGCAACGGCGGGTGTCGAAGGCTTGGCCAGCGGCGATATGGTCGACGGCAAGCCCCGTCTGCTGAATATTTTTGCCAGTTGGTGCCTGCCGTGCAAGGCGGAAGCGCCGTATCTTGAAGCGTTGAAAAAGGCAGGTGTCGAAATTGACGCCATCGCCATTCGCGACAGACCCGAGGACGTTGCGGCATTCTTAAGCGAATTCGGCAACCCGTTCCGGCGGATTGGATCGGACAGCGAAATGGCTGTTCAGCTTAAGCTTGGGTCGTCTGGGGTTCCGGAAACTTATGTCATCGGCGGTGACGGAACGATATTGTATCAGCATATCGGCGATATCCGGGCCGAACATGTCCCGATGCTGATTGAAAAAGTGAACGCCGCGAAATGAGAATGCTCGCGCTCATCTTTCTGATGCTTGCAACGCCGGTGTTCGCGCAAGGCAGCGGTCCCACGCCCGCATTGGCGAACCGTCAGCTGCCTGATCCCGCACAGGAAGCGGCGGCCATCAAGTTGATGCACGGCTTGCGCTGCATTCAATGCCAGGGCCAATCGATCGCCGATAGTGATGCGCACATGGCGGGTACGATGCGCGCGGAGGTGCGGCAACAAATTGCAGCGGGGCAAAAGCCGGAGGCCATTCGTGGCTGGATGATCGCGCGCTACGGTGAATGGGTCAGCTTCGAACCTGATATGAAGGGGGCAGGGCTGTTGCTTTGGTTGACGCCCTTATTGATCCTGATCGCTGGCATATGGCTGGCCCGCGGGCTATTCCGGAGGGGCGCATGAACGGTTGGTTTGCACTTGGCATTTTGGCTATCATTAGCTTGGCCATTCTCGTCTGGAATGTCAGATCGTCGAAAGGCTTGTGGCAGATTGCCGCGGCTGTCGTTCTATTGGGTATGACGGGATATGCGCTTCAGGGACGGCCCACGACACCATCGTCGCCTGCTAAGCCACTGGCGGCAAGCGAAGTCGCCGCGACCCAGTTAGTCGACATACGGGCGGATATGGACCAAAGCTTTGGCAGCGCAAAACGCTGGCTTGTTACCGCGGACTCGTTTGCCAAGCAGGGCGATTACACGCTGTCGGCATCCTATATTCAAGCGGGGTTGCGCAAAGACGCGAACAACCCTGATTTGTGGTCCGCATTGGGTTTGCAGCTGATGCTCGCAAGCGAAGGCCAAATGTCGCCACCGGCGCAATTGGCATTTGATAAGGCGCGGGCAATCCGGCCCAATTATCCTGCACCATATTATTTCGCGGGGCTTGCGCGGCTCTTTGCCGGTGACCTCGACGGGGCCATTTTGCTCTGGGAAAAGACCGTGTCACTGGCGACGCCGCAAGCCAAGTGGAAGGCACGGATTGAGTCGCAACTGCAAGCGGCGAAGGCATTGCAGGCGCGGGCCGCTAGCGCCCAAGCGGCTAATGCACCTAAGTAACTGATATAAATTGTTTTTGCTGCCAATGACGGGCTTTATTGCTTTGTTGTGATGGGTTGGTGGCCATGCTAATGCGCGCGTCCTGACTGCTTCTAGGGGCAATCGGGGGAAACGCCGGGGAAACGAAATGGTTGGACCGCAAGCCGCAGACGATTTTGGTCATAGCGAGCAAGATCAACATAAAAGCCATGCCCCGAAGGGGTCGTTGCTCGCGCTGTGCGTTGGCACAGTTGGCGTTGTGTTTGGCGACATCGGCACCAGCCCGATTTATGCTTTCCGCGAAACATTCGCCGGACATCATCCCATCACCCCCGATCCGATGCACATTAATGGTGTGCTAAGTCTCGTTTTTTGGTCGATGATGATCGTTGTGACATTCAAATATGTCTTCACGATCATGAAAGCCGACAACAAGGGCGAGGGCGGAAGCCTTGCCCTACTCGCGCTGATTAACCGGCAGACTGCGGGCGCAAAATGGACAGCGCCGTTCGTGATGCTGGGCGTTTTTGCAACCGCATTATTCTACGGCGATTCCATGATTACGCCAGCGATGTCGATCCTGTCGGCGGCGGAAGGTTTGAAATATGTCAGCCAGGGCTTTAGCGCATGGATCTTGCCCATATCTATAGTGATTATCGGTGGACTGTTTGCGTTCCAATCGCGCGGCACGGCCAAGGTTGGCGCATGGTTCGGGCCGATCATGCTGGTCTATTTCGCAACGCTCTCCGGCCTAGGCATCATGCATCTTACAAAGATGCCATTGATCATTTTGGACGTGATCAACCCGCTAAATGCGCTTTATTTTTTCTACGCCGATGGCTTTCGCGCATTTGTGGCGATGGGCACTGTCGTGCTGGCCGTTACCGGAGCCGAGGCGCTCTATGCCGACATGGGGCATTTTGGGCGGCGACCCATCAAGTTCAGTTGGCTGTTCTTTGTTCTGCCGGCGTTGATGCTGAACTATATGGGGCAGGGGGCAATGATCTTGTCGATGACGCCTGAGGAAGCCCAGATGGCCATACGTGACCCGTTCTTCCTGATGGTGCCGGACATCATTAGCACGCCCGTTATCATATTGACGATTTTGGCCGCGATTATCGCCAGCCAGGCCGTGATTTCGGGTGCTTTCTCGCTGACCCAGCAAGCCATTCAATTGGGCTTCATGCCGCGCTTGAGCATTCTGCACACCAGTGAAAAAGCCGCAGGCCAGATTTACATTCCGGCAATCAACTGGGGGCTGGCGGTGATGGTCCTCTTGCTGGTGCTTTTCTTCCAGTCTTCGTCCAACCTTGCCGCGGCTTATGGCATCGCGGTGACGGGTGCGATGTTTATCGATACCTGCCTGATCGCGGTCGTGCTCCTGTCGCTTTGGAAATGGCCAAAGTGGAAAGCCATTCCGATCTTGGCGTTGTTCTTCATCGTCGATTTTGCCTATTTCGGTGCAAACCTGCTCAAGGTTCCGTCGGGTGGCTGGGTGCCGCTGCTGATTGGCTTGGTGATCTTCACCTTGCTGACGACATGGTCACGTGGACGCGCGCTGATGCGCGAGCGTATGGCCGAAAGCACCATGCCGATGGAAATCTTCATCAAATCGGCTGCAAACAGCGCGACGCGGGTTCCCGGCACGGCGATTTTCATGGCGTCTGCCGCGAGCGGCGTTCCTTCGGCGTTGCTGCATAACATCAAGCACAACCGCATATTGCATGAGCGCGTCATCATTCTCACGGTGCAAATTGAGGATGTCCCCTTCGTCGAAACCGGCGAACGGATTATCTGCAAAGACCTTGGTGAAGGTTTCTATCGCGTCAAAATGCGCTTTGGCTTCTTGGAAGAGACCAATGTCCCTGCGACCCTCGATATGGTCGATCTGTGCGGTCCAAAGTTCGATATGATGCACACGAGCTTCTTCCTGTCGCGGCAAACGCTGATTGCGTCGAAGATCCCCGGCATGGCGATCTGGCGCGAAAAGATTTTCGCATGGATGTTGCGCAATGCGGCAAACGCCATGGAGTTCTTTAAGCTGCCCAGCAACCGGGTGGTCGAACTGGGAAGCCAAGTCGAAATTTAATACGCTACGCCGCGTTGACCATGTGTTGTCGCAAAATCGCTTGGACCTTTTTGTTTCGAACAATACGAACAAAAAAGGAACTTCGATTGGACGATCCTATGTCGGTTATGTCATTGCTTTCGGCAGTTAGCTGCGCCGATTTGAGAGAAATGTGGCAATCCGTCGATTTCGACCGGCTTGGCATCACCTTTGGTGACGGCAATAACATAGCGGGCGCATCGGGCAGTCTGCTGTTTAGCGGTGTCGCCTTTAGCTATGCGTTGCAGTCGTGCCCTGCGCCAGCGGCAACGCACCACATTTTTTGCAACGCTGACCTCTCGGATATCCAGTCCGCCGTGCACATTGATTTTGGCCCAGCAGTCACATCTGGCCGCATTGTTCCCGCAATTGTTCAGGCTATGCTGGAGCTTGGCGACGTTCTCGGCCGCAACTTGGGTATCAAGGCCGTGTTCTGGTCTCCGGCGGATGTTGTTTCCGGATATGATTATTACGCAGAGGCTGTGGCGCAATATGCTGAAGGTGCGGCCTTTCCGGCATTGCTGTGCGTTGGCTTTGATATGTCGACGATCGCTATTGTGCAAACAACGGGGTTGGCGTGGCTATGCGATCAGGAACTTAGCTTCACACATCCGCAGCTGCCCGCGCATGAAGCCATGCGTTATGTGGTGCGCCTTGTGCACGACCTTGCCACGCAAGGGGCATATGACCGCGCACTTGAGCTGCCCGGATTGCATACAGATGAGGTCGTTGTCGTGACGCCCAGCCCCGATCAGGGCAAAGTAAATGCACGCTTGGTTATCGGTAAAGAGGCCATAAACTCCGCCCAATAGCAGATGCGTTACGCCATTTGGTTGGCAACTAAATGAATGCCCATTAATTTTATACTGGACGAATGTTGCTTTGAATGGCTATCGCCGCAACATAATGTCTTTGCATAACGCGACCTTGCTTCTTCTACGACTTACACGCCCTTAGGCGTGCGCTTGATGTCGGCATCGTTCGGCAGGCCGCCTAAGGGCTTCAAGAAACCCCACCAAGTCTTACAGCCCATATAATGGGCGCAGTAGCGAAGTTGCAAAAAACATGATGTTAGCTGATCCATCCCTTAAATACCGCGCATTCCCGCAAGTTGACCTGCCTGACCGTCAGTGGCCAAGCCGTACAATTGATTATGCCCCACGCTGGCTTTCCACCGACTTGCGCGATGGCAATCAGGCGCTGATCGACCCGATGGGCGCCGAGAAAAAGCGCCGCTTTTTTGATCTTCTCCTGAAAGTGGGCGTGAAGGAAATCGAAGTTGGTTTCCCAAGCTCCGGCGCGACGGATTTCGATTTTATCCGTGGGTTGGTCGATAGCGGAAGCATCCCCGATGATGTGACGATCCAGAGCCTGACGCAGTCGCGGCGCGACCTTATTGAGAAAACGTTTGAAAGCATGGCGGGCGCACCGCGTGCGATCGTGCATCTGTATAATGCCGTTAGCCCTGCGTGGCGCGACATTGTCTTCAACCTCGACAAAGCGGGGGTGAAGGCCATCGCGGTTGAAGGCGCGCATATGTTGATGGAGCAAGCCGCGCGGTTCCCCGAAACCGACTGGCATTTTGAATATAGCCCCGAAACCTTCTCCACCGCAGAGCTCGAATTCAGCCTTGAGGTGAGCGAGGCTGTGATGGAAGTTTTGAAGCCGACCGCTGCCAAGCCACTGATCCTGAATTTGCCCGCCACCATCGAAGCCGCGATGCCCAATGTATATGCGGACCAGATCGAATGGATGTGCAAACATATCAGCGCGCGTGATGCTGTCGTCATCAGCCTGCATCCGCATAACGACCGGGGCAGCGGCATCGCCGCGGCGGAACTTGGCCTGTTGGCGGGCGGCGACCGGATCGAAGGTTGCCTGTTCGGCAATGGCGAACGCACGGGCAATGTCGACCTCGTTACGCTGGCGCTGAATATGTATACGCAAGGGCTGAACCCAGGTCTTGATTTCAGCAATATCGATGAAGTCATTCAGACCGTGGAATATTGCAATCAACTGCCGGTCCATCCGCGTCACCCATATGCCGGTGAATTGGTGTTCACGGCCTTTTCGGGATCGCATCAAGACGCCATTAAAAAGGGTTTTGCCGCGCATGAACGGCAAAATGACGAAATCTGGCGTGTGCCCTATTTGCCGATCGATCCAGCTGATCTGGGGCGCTCATACGAAGCCGTCATCCGCGTGAATTCGCAAAGCGGCAAGGGCGGTGTCGCCTGGGTTATCGAGCAGGACCACGGCCTCAAACTGCCGAAGCGTATGCAGGCCAATTTTTCCACAACAGTGCAGGAATTGTCCGACACGACTGGCCGGGAGTTGACCGGTGCCGATATCTGGGAAGCCTTTGAAAAGCGCTATCATCTGAAAGGTGAAGGGCGCTTCCGCCTAATTGACTTCCGCGAAAGCCAAAGCCAGCGGCAACTGGATGAACGCATCTTCGCAGGCAACATCCGCATCGATGGCGTCGAGCAAAGCGTGAGCGGTCGCGGCAATGGACTTATCTCAAGCCTTGCCAATGCCCTTCAGGAGGCTCTGGGAGGGCCGCTGGACATCATCGATTATAGCGAGCACGCAATCGGCCACGGTACCGATGCACGCGCTGCTGCCTATGTTGAGTGCCGTGTTGGCGATGGGCCGATTTTGTTCGGTGTCGGGATCAGCAGGGATGTCGCGACGGCATCCGTTCGCGCGATTTTGAGTGCCGCTAACGGCGCATAAGTTGATCAAAGGCGGGCGTGCATGAAAAATCACGCCCGCCTAACCTTACGTAATGGCTTGTTCCGTACCACCCATTTGACAGCCGCAATGTGCAGGCGCTAACCCTCCGTTAAATGCTCAATTAACAAGGGATTCGGCGCATGGCACTTCCGGCAATTTTCGACAATCTTCGTCTTCCGGTGATTGGATCGCCGCTTTTTATCGTTTCAGGCCCAGAGCTTGTGATTGCACAATGCAAGGCCGGTGTTGTCGGTTCATTCCCAGCGCTCAATGCGCGTCCAGCCAGCCAGCTGGACGAATGGTTGCACCAGATCACCGAAGAGCTTGCAGCACATAACCGCGACAATCCCACGCGCCCTGCCGCGCCTTATGCGGTGAACCAGATCGTGCATAAGTCAAACAATCGGTTGCAGGAAGATTTGGCCGTTTGCGCGAAATGGCAGGTTCCCATCACGATCACGTCGCTTGGCGCGCAGGAAGAACTGAACCAGGCCGTGCACAGCTGGGGCGGCATTGCGTTTCATGACGTCATCAATGACCGTTTCGCGCACAAAGCAATCGAGAAGGGCGCAGATGGCCTTATTCCCGTCGCTGCGGGCGCCGGCGGCCACGCTGGCGTTACTTCTCCCTTCGCACTGATGCGTGAAATTCGTGAGTGGTTTGATGGACCGGTGGCATTGTCCGGATCGATTGCGCACGGTGCGTCCGTGTTGGCCGCGCAAGCCATGGGTGCAGACTTTGGCTATATCGGCAGCGCGTTCATCGCGACGAAGGAAGCCAATGCTGTTGACGGCTACAAGGACAATATCGTCGAAGCAAAAGCGTCCGACATTGTTTACTCGGACCTATTTACCGGCGTCAGCGGCAATTACCTGCGCCAGTCGATCGAGCGGGCAGGGATGGACCCCAACAATCTGCCAAAGGGCGATATTTCCACGATGAACTTTGGTTCGGGCGGCAATAGCGAAGCCAAGGCTTGGAAGGATATCTGGGGTTCCGGCCAGGGTATCGGCGCGATCAAGGAAGTGCAAACTGTGGCACAATTTATTGATCAGCTTGAGGCAGAGTATCGCGCAGCCAAGGTTGCTTTGGATGCGGCTTTCCGGGGTTAATTATATCCCAAGGTTGGCGTAGCCGGCAATATATGCACATGGCGCCGCAAAGGCACAAGGCGAGGAAAGAATATCCCCTTTGTGCTTTTGCGGCGTTTTATTTTTGATCGTTAGCTGGCCTTTTCAAAGGCGACGCTAATGTCGAGCTTTACCTCGTCCGATACGACTGGAACGCCGTAACTTACGCCAAATTCGCTGCGCTTAATGGTGGTTGTGGCATGAAAGCCGACGGTTGGCTTCTTGTTGAACGGATTGTTGCCAGCGCCTGAAAAGGTCGTGTCGAGCACGACTGGCTTGGTAATGCCGTTCAGCGTTAGGTTACCGGTAATTTTGGCTGTCGTGCCCTTGGCCACCACGCTGGTGGACACAAATTTTGCGTCCGCTGGCGCAGGACCGAAAAAGTCAGCTTTGCCGCCTTCTTTGCCAGCACGAAGCAAATGGTCCGTGAGGCCAGCGCTCGCGGTTGTGACTTTGCCTATAGGAATTGTGATATCGACCGTTGATGCATTTGGCTTTGCAGGGTCCAGAACCAATGTCCCCGTCGCATCGCCGAAGATGCCAAAATAATCGTTGAAACCGAAATGGCTAACCCGCCAGCCGATCAGCGTGTGTCCGGGGTCAGTGTTGTAGGTTCCTGCGGTCACGCGCGTGACATCCACCACGCCGGGGGTTTGTGGCGCGCTTTGGGCGATCAGGGGGACAGCAGCGAAGAGGGGAAGGGCACATAAAAGCTTGCGCATAAAATTGCTCCAGACATGAAAAAGGGGAGGCACCAGTGTCGATGCCTCCCCTTAAACTGTCAAGATGCGAAGAAGATTAGTTTTTGGCTTGATCAACCAGCTTATTCTTGGCGATCCAAGGCATCATAGCGCGCAGTTTTGCGCCAGTTGCTTCGATTGGATGCGCGGCAGCAGCCTTGCGTGCGGCCTTAAGTTCAGGTTGTCCCGCACGGTTGTCCAGAACGAAGTTCTTTACAAAACGGCCGGACTGAATGTCCGCAAGAACGCGCTTCATTTCCGCTTTGGTTTCGTCGGTAATGATACGTGGGCCAGTCGTGATATCGCCATATTCTGCGGTGTTGGAGATGGAATAGCGCATGTTGGCAATGCCGCCTTCATATAGAAGGTCAACGATGAGCTTCGTTTCGTGCAAGCATTCGAAATACGCCATTTCAGGGGCATAGCCCGCCTCGGTGAGCGTTTCGAAGCCGGCTTGGATAAGGTGCGTGATACCACCGCAAAGGACGGCCTGCTCACCAAACAGATCGGTTTCGCATTCTTCGCGGAAGTTGGTTTCGATGATACCGCTGCGTCCGCCGCCAACGCCGCTTGCATAAGCAAGCGCGATGTCATGGGCATTGCCCGACGCATTTTGCGCGACCGCGATAAGGCAAGGCACGCCGCCGCCTTTTTGATATTCGCTGCGCACGGTATGGCCGGGGCCCTTTGGCGCGATCATGATGACATCAATGTCTGCGCGTGGTTCGATAAGGCCGAAATGGACGTTCAGGCCATGGGCAAAGGCAAGCGCCGCGCCGGGTTTCATATTTGCATGCAAGTCATCGGCGTAAATGGCGGCCTGATGCTCGTCAGGTGCCAGCACCATCAAAATATCGGCCCACGCTGCTGCATCGGCATTCGCCAATACCTTGAAGCCAGCGGCTTCTGCCTTTTTCGCGGTGGCCGAACCAGCACGCAACGCAATGGCTACGTCCGCAACGCCGCTGTCGCGCAGGTTCTGTGCATGTGCATGGCCTTGGCTACCATAACCAACAATCGCGACTTTCTTGTCCTTGATCAGGCCCAGATCGCAATCTGCGTCGTAAAATACTTTCATGTTTTAGTCCTTCTGCTTTGCCGTCACCCTGAATGTGTTTCAGGGTCTTACTTTCAACGGCGTAATATTTTGACGATGAAATTTAGCTGCCTTCGGCTCCGCGCATCAGGCCGACAATTCCGGTTCTGCCGACTTCAACCAGGCCGACTTCGCGCATCAACGCGACGAACGTGTCGATCTTGTCCGGGCCGCCGGTTATCTCAAAAATGAAGCTGTTGACAGTCGCGTCGATCACGCGGGCACGATAAATATCGGCAAGGCGCATAGCCTCAACCCGTTGGTCGCCGGTGCCGCGCACCTTAACCAAGGCAAGCTCTCGCTCGACATGGGGGCCAGCTTCGGTCAGGTCCGTGACCTTATGCACCGGGATCAGGCGTTCACATTGCGCAATGATCTGGTCGATGACCGGCGGTGGCCCGCGGGTAACGATGGTAATCCGGCTGGTGGTATGGTCTTCGCTGATATCGGCAACGGTCAAGCTGTCGATGTTGTAACCGCGCGAGGTAAACATGCCCGCGATCCGCGCCAGCGTGCCTGCTTCGTTGTCGACGGTCAGCGTGAGCACATGCCGTTCGGTGAGTTCCTGTTTGATATGCATTATACGAGCGCCTTTGCTTCGTCGTCCATCGTCCCTGATACTTCATCGGAATGCAGGATCATGTCCGTATGCGCTGCGCCTGACGGTATCATCGGGAAGCAATTTGAAGTTTTGTGCACGCGGCAGTCGAACATCACCGGGCCGTCATAGGCAAGCATTTCGGCAATGGCGTCATCCAGCTTTGCCGGGTCACTGCAACGGATGCCTTTCCATCCATAAGCTTCGGCCAGCGCCACAAAATCGGGCAAGCTGTCTGAATAGCTTTCTGAGAAGCGGCTTTCATAAGTCAGCTCTTGCCACTGGCGCACCATGCCCATCCATTCGTTGTTCAGGATGAAGACCTTGACCGGCAAACGATATTGCGTCGCGGTTGCCATTTCCTGAATATTCATCTGGATCGACGCTTCGCCAGCGATATCGATAACCAGCGCGTCCGGATTACCCATTTGTGCACCGACCGCTGCGGGCAGGCCATAGCCCATGGTTCCCAAGCCGCCGCTGGTGAGCCATTTGTTGGGGGCATCAAAATGGAAATGCTGTGCCGCCCACATTTGGTGCTGCCCAACTTCCGTGGTGATGATCGGTGATTTGTCTTTGGTGGCCGCGAACAAACGTTCAATCGCATATTGCGGCATGATTTCCTGCGTGCTGCCGGTGTAGCTGAGGCAGTCGACTGCGCGCCAGCCTTTGATACGTGCCCACCAGTCGTCCAACGCCGCGGCTTTATATTTACGGCCTTTCCACACTTCGATCATTTGCCGGATCGCCGCGCCAACATCCGCCACGATAGGCAGATCAACGCGTACCGTTTTGTTGATCGAACTGCGGTCGATATCGATGTGGATTTTGATGCTGTCGGGTGAGAAGGCATCCAAGCGACCTGTAACGCGGTCGTCGAAACGCGCGCCTAGGCATAGCATTACGTCGCACTGGTTCATCGCCATATTGGCTTCATATGTGCCATGCATGCCAAGCATACCCAGCCATGCGTCGCCGGAGGCAGGATATGCGCCAAGACCCATGAGGGTTGATGTGACGGGCGCGCCGCACAGTTCGGCGAGCTCGCGCAGGGCTGCGCTTGCATCGGGTCCGGAATTAATGACGCCGCCGCCGGTATAGAGGATCGGCGCCTTCGCATTGGCCAACAGTTCAACCGCGCGGTTGATTTCGGCGTAATCGGCTTCGCCCGCAGGACTGAACCGCGACGACGTTGGACGCTTTACGTCGGTGGATGCCGTCGCAACCTGAACGTTTTTCGGAATGTCGATGACAACGGGGCCAGGGCGTCCCTTGGTCGCGATGGCAAATGCCTCACGCACGGTGGAAGCGAGGTCGGCGGGATCTTTCACAAGATAATTGTGCTTTGAACAGTGGCGCGTAATGCCGACGGTGTCCGCTTCCTGAAACGCGTCCGAGCCGATTAAGTTGGTGGCAACTTGTCCCGTCAGAACAATCAGCGGAATAGAATCCATGAAGGCATCCGCAATGCCGGTGACGGCATTGGTCGCGCCAGGGCCTGACGTGACCAGCACGACGCCCGGCTTGCCCGTCGAACGCGCGTAACCTTCTGCCGCATGCGCAGCGCCGGCTTCGTGACGGACGAGGACGTGACGGATTTTCTTATGCTGAAAGAGCGCGTCATAAATTGGCAGAACTGCGCCGCCGGGATACCCGAATACGGTGTCCACACCCTGTTCGATCAAGGTATCGATCAAAATTTCTGCGCCGGATTTTTCGGGCACTGCAAAGTCCTCACTCATTATGAAACTGCCCTATGTTGCAGCGCAACACAGTAGGCAAGAGCGGGCTAGCTAAAGATTACAAAATGACATGTCAACGATAATCATTGAAATATTGTTTCAAAATAACGTCTATTTGAATCATTTATTTCATCGACGATACGAGGCCATGCGGCGGGGGCTTGGTTCCTGAACCAGGTAAACTGCCGCTTTGCATATTGGCGGGTCGCAATTTGGCCGCGTTCGATGGCTTCTGCCTCTGACATGGTACCGCCAAGAAGCGCAGCGATCTCTGGAACGCCGATGGCCCGCATGATTGGCGCATCGTGCGGCATTTGCTGCGCCAGTAAGGCTTCAACTTCCTGAATAGCGCCGCTTTGCATCATCTGCTCAAACCGCATGTCGCACCGTTGATACAGCCATTCACGCGGCGGCAAGAGGAGGAGGGGGTGCAGCGAGATGTCTTGCGCGATGCCGCCCGTCTTAATTTTGCGCCATTCGCTGATGCTGCGGCCAGTGCCCTCAATAACCTCAAGCGCGCGGGTGATACGGATGATATCTGCGGGGCCCAAGGCCGCGGCCATAGCGGGGTCGAGCTTTCCAAGCGCTTCATAAGCTTGTTCGACGGGCAATGCCCGAATGCGGGCGCGCAATTCCGGGTCGATGTCGGGTATGGGCGCGATACCGTCGAGTAATGTCTGGATATATAGGCCGCTGCCACCGACCAGAACAGGCAGCGCGCCTGCGTCATGCGCTTCGTCAATCGCGTCTTTGGCATCATTGGCCCAACGCGCCGCCGAACAATGCGTTTGGCCATCCAGATATCCGAATAAACGGTGCGGCGCGCTGCGTTGTTCGCTTTCGGTCGGTTGGGCGCTGAGTATCGGCAGGTCGGAATAAACTTGCGCGCTATCGGCGTTTATAATCACGACATTGCGCGACTTCGCCAATTGCAGCGCTAATGCCGTCTTGCCGCTTGCGGTTGGACCCGCAATAAGCGCGACCATCTTTTTAGGATTCGAAATGCCCATCTTAACCCTGATAGCAGCAGATTCTTTGGAAAGCGGCATAATTTCAGAAGCCTGCGACCGATTGGCTGCACATGACTGTGTTCCCGCAGCCACTGAATGGCTTGCGGAGGGCAGGGCCGTGGACATTAGTTTTGACGGCGCTCTAGCGCATGCACGCGCCGCGGTTGCTATCTTGGAAGATCGCGTCGATGTCGTCGTCCAATATGAAGAGCAACGGCGCAAAATGCTGTTGGTCTCCGACATGGATAGCACGATGATTACGGTTGAATGTATCGATGAGCTGGCCGACTTTGCGGGAATAAAGCCCGAAATCGCTGCAATTACCGAGCGGGCGATGGCAGGCGAGTTGGACTTTGCAGAGGCGTTAAAGGCGCGTGTTGCGTTGCTGGCTGGGCTTGATGCCGACATGATCCAGCAATGCCTGCATGAACGCGTCCGTCCTATGCCCGGGGCGGAGACATTGGTGCGCACCATGACCGCATGGGGCGCGCATGCCGTGCTGGTTTCGGGGGGCTTTACCAGTTTTACTGGCCCCGTTGCGGCCATGCTTGGCTTTGCAGAGGTGCATGCCAATGTCCTTGAGATTGAACAGGGGCGTCTGACGGGGCGGCTTGCTGCGGATATTGTGGACGCGGCGACGAAGCGGCAGGTGCTGCAATCCGCGGCAGGGACGCTCGGGTTAGATCTGCAATCCGCGCTTGCGGTAGGTGACGGTGCCAATGACATGCCGATGATCGCCGAGGCCGTATCCGCCAACGGCCTTGGCGTGGGCTATCATCCAAGACCGCAACTCGCCGCCGCAGCCAATTTTGCGGTGCGCCATAATGATCTGACCGCGCTCCTTTTTGCGCAGGGCATTAAACCCGATGCATGGGCGCGTTGAGTAAGCGAAACAAATTGAGCGGCGTAGGGTTGATGTTATGATGCCCCAAGCCGTTTTTCTATAGGAGCATAATATGCGTGCATTTCTGCCTATTCTACTCATCCCAGTCCTAGCCAGCTGTTCGACGCTTATACCAGCCAAGTCGGCTGACGTTTCGGAGGTCGTCACGGCTGATCTTGCGCGGGCGGATGGCAGTTGGGCTGGCGTTGCAACGATCTCGCAGCGTCGCGATGGCGTATTCTTGAGCCTATCTGCCGAAGCAGCGGCTGGTGGGACATATGGCATGCATCTTCATGCCGTTGGCAAATGCGAAGGCCCCGATTTTACGACAGCTGGGCCACATTGGAACCCCGACATGAAACAACATGGCCGGGATAACCCGATGGGCGCGCATCATGGCGATTTGCCAAATGTAACGGCTAGCGCTGACCGTAAAATAACATTGGAATATAAATTGCCCGATTTTGTGATTTCAGGGCCTACCGGGCTGCTGGATGCCGATGGTGGTGCGTTGGTGATCCACGAAAAGGCCGATGACTATAAAACAGATCCCAGCGGGAACAGCGGTAAACGGATCATTTGCGGTGTATTCAAATCCGGCAACCGGAGCTGAAGCTAGGTCCTGACCCTAAACTTTATCCGCATATAGAAGGCAGCCGGGGGCAACGCGCTCGAGAATGACGTTGATGTCATTTTTGGCGAAGGCAAAACAACCCTGGCTGCGGCCAATCTTGCCCTGACCCTGGATAAGTGACTGGTTCACATACCATGCCGGATGAATAACAATGGCGCGCGCTTCGGCTTGGTCATTCTGCGGATCCAAACCAATGAGGCGGCGAGACTCCCCATATTGCCCTATATAGGTATCGCTGACGAGGTAGCTGCCAGCCGATGTCGCTTCGGACCCATGAACGTTTGAGAAATTCTGGACCCATCCGCTGTGGCTAGGGTCAGACCCTTTTCCATGGGCCACCAGATAGTGCGCGGATGAACCGTTCCGCAAATCGACGACGTAAAAACGAGGGTCGCGTGACGGTTTCGAAAAATCGGCAATAGCGATCAGGTCGTGATTGCGAATGCGGCTTTTATGCGTGTCCAGCGCAGCTTTGGCGCGGCTGAGCAATAAAGGCGAGGGTGACCTCGCGCTGTTGCTGCCTGTTCCCGGGGCGAAAACGATATCTGTCGCCGTCGAGGGCGCAGCAAGCAAGCTGGCACCGGCAATGGCGGATTGAATAAAATGTCTGCGACCAATGATCATGATAAAGAGATAGGGACGAACGTTTGCAAGCGACAGTGGCCCACAGGCGTTTCGACGCAAAACTAGGACAGTTAACCTCATTGCTGCCGAAGTTGTTTTTACGGATTGCAGCGAAATTCACATCGAATTCATCTGAGTTGTTTGCTAAGATGCCTGAAATGCAGTGTGTTGCTGTATCTTGAGGGTTTAAAGCCAATTCCATGAAATCGAACGCGGGCATCCGGATATCGCACCTCATGTGTGCGCTTGCGCTGTTCGCGAGCTTGCCCGGCGCTGTTGTCGGGCAGAACAGTGCTCCTACCGGCAATGGTGTGCCCTCGAGCATGCCGGCTAGCCCTGCTGTGGTCCCTGAAAACCCGGTGGTGCCGCCAGTTGTTACGCCACCCGTAATCACCCCGCCTGCAATCAAACCACCCGTCGTCGCACCTGCGCCAAAGCCCGTCCCGAAAAAGGGACCAGTGGATACGCTTAAGCCCGGCCAATATGTGTGGATCCCGCAAGACCGCTATGAGGGGCCGATGAAGATTGTCGTCGTGCTGGATACGCAGCGGGTCTATGTATTTCAAAATGACAAGCTAATTGGCTTCAGCACGATTTCTTCAGGTAAAAAAGGCAAAGAAACGCCCATTGGTGCTTTCAATATTCTGCAAAAAAATATCGATCACAAATCCAACCTCTATAGCAATGCACCAATGCCTTATATGCAGCGGCTCACTTGGGACGGGATTGCCATGCACGGCGGCCATCTGCCCGGTTATCCTGCGTCGCATGGCTGCATTCGCTTGCCACTGGCATTTGCGAAGTCATTGTTCGCGGTCACGAAATTGGATCAGGAAGTGGTGATATTGAAAGATACATCGACGCCGGTGAAGCGGACTCCGCCCAAGCCAGAGCCAATGGTTGACCCTGCGCCTGCACCCTTGACCGGCGATCCGTCGGCCGACCCGTCCGTCATCCCGCCTTCTTCGTCGCCAAAACCCGATACGCGCACGTAAACGCAGGCTATGTTACGTCGCGGCAAGGGTAACTTCGCCAATTGACGTTTACGCTAACGTAAAGTAGTGACGCTAGTGCACACAAGAGGGAAGGCGCCATGGAATCAATTACGCGCGAGGAAAGGCGGGCCGATGCGACCATCGATACGCCAGACGCATTTAACCGCGATTCATTCACAATCTCGGATCTTTCGAGCGAGTTTGATGTAACCGCGCGGGCCTTGCGCTTTTACGAAGACCAAGGCTTGATTTCCCCCGAACGTTTGGGGCTTGCCCGCATTTATTCCAAGCGCGACCGCGCCCGCCTTGCGTGGATATTACGTGCAAAGCGCGTTGGTTTCAGCCTTGCTGAAATCCGGGAAATGATCGATCTTTACGATCTGAATGATGGCCGCAATATTCAGCGCCGCGTAACCATTGAAAAATGCCGTGACAGGATCAATCTGTTAAAGGCACAGCGTGACGATATCGAAAGCGCTATTCACGAGCTTACCCAATTTGTTTCAACTGTCGAAAAGGCAGAGGCGGCAGATAAGTCCTCCGCAGCCTAATTTGATATTTCCAGCCAATTAAGGATCGAAAATGCCAAGCTACACCGCCCCCGTTCGCGATATGCAGTTCATTCTCAACGAAGTATTGGCTGTTGAGCGCTTCGCCAATCTACCCGGCTTCGAAAATGCCAGCGCGGACATGGTCGACGCGATCCTGACGGAAGGCGCCAAATTTGTGGAGGGCGTTCTTTTCCCGTTGAACCAGGTCGGCGACTTGCAAGGCTGCACGCGCCATGAAGATGGCAGCGTCACCACGCCGGATGGCTTCAAAGAAGCCTATAAGCTGTACTGCGAAGGCGGCTGGGGCACATTGTCAGCCCCCGTGGAGTTTGGTGGCCAAGGCATGCCGCACATCGTCTCGATGGCGTTTGAAGAGCTTATGGCGAGTTCAAACATGGCCTTCGCGATGTATCCGGGGCTTACCCAAGGTGCGGTATCGGCGATCTTGGTGAAGGGCAGCGACGAACAGAAAGCCAAATATGCGCCGAATATGATTTCGGGCAAATGGGGCGGGACAATGAACCTGACCGAGCCGCATTGCGGAACCGACCTTGGCCTCATCCGCACCAAGGCTGTGCCCAATGATGATGGCAGCTACGCAGTTTCCGGAACCAAGATTTTCATTTCGTCGGGCGACCATGACCTGACCGAGAATATCATTCACCTCGTCTTGGCCAAAACACCGGGTGCACCGGACAGCGTCAAAGGCATTTCGCTGTTCATCGTGCCAAAGTTCATGGTCAATGATGACGGCTCGCTTGGCGCGCGGAACAGTTTGTCCTGTGGTTCTATCGAACATAAGATGGGCATTCACGGCAATGCGACCTGCGTGATGAACTATGACGGAGCGACCGGTTATCTGGTCGGCGAAGAAAATAAGGGCCTCGCCGCCATGTTTATCATGATGAACATCGCGCGTCTGGGTGTTGGCCAGCAGGGCCTTGGCATTGCCGAAGTCGCGTACCAAAATGCCGTGCATTATGCGCAAGATCGCCGTCAGGGCCGCGCGCTGACCGGTCCGCAGGATCTGGAGCAGAAAGCCGACACCCTGTTCGTGCACCCCGATGTGCGCCGCATGTTGATGGACGCCAAGGCGTTTACCGAAGGTATGCGTGCCTTGTGCCTGTGGGGCGCTTTGCAAGCCGATTTGCTGCACCATGCGCAAACTGAGGAAGAACGGCAGATGGCGGACGACCTTTTGTCGCTGCTGACGCCCGTCATCAAGGGGTATGGCACTGACAAGGGCTATGAAGTCGCCACCAATGCGCAGCAAGTCTATGGCGGCCATGGCTACATCGCCGAATGGGGCATGGAGCAATATGTGCGCGATGCCCGTATCGCGATGATTTACGAAGGCACCAACGGTGTTCAGGCGATGGACCTTGTTGGCCGCAAGCTGGCGCAAAATGGTGGGCGGGCAATTCAGGCGCTCTTCAAGATTGTCGATGAGGAATGTGCGGCCGCAAAGAGCGGGGCACTCGCAGATTTCGCAACCCGTCTTGAAAAAGCCAGTGGCGATTTGAAGGCATCGACCATGTGGTTCATGCAAAACGGCATGGCCAATCCGAACAACATCGGTGCGGGCGCGCATCATTATATGCACATCATGGGCATCGTGGCGCTTGGCCTACAATGGCTGCGCATGGCGGAATCGGCGCAACGTGCGCTTGATGCCGGCACTGGCAATGCGGCGTTCTACGAAACCAAATTGGTGACCGCGCGCTATTTCGCAGAACGGTATCTGCCCGATTGCGGCGCGCTTCGTCGCAAGATTGAAGCGGGCAGTGAAGCGTTAATGGCCTTGTCGCCGGAGATGTTCGCCGCAGCGTAACCGTTCTCGCGTTTCATGCTCAGATACAAAAATGCCGGGATATCACGTCCCGGCATTTTTTTGTTTAGTCGACGGGCAAAAAGTCCGGGACCGATAAATAGCGTTCGCCGGTGTCATAGCTGAAACCAAGAACACGTGATCCCTCTGGCAATTCGGGCAGCTTCTGCGCGATGGCCGCAAGTGTCGCACCGGATGAAATGCCGACTAGCATGCCTTCCTCACGTGCGGCACGTCGTGCGGTTTCCTTGGCAACTTCAGGGTCGACCTGAATGACACCATCCAACAATGCGGTGTGCAGGTTGGCGGGAATGAACCCTGCGCCAATTCCCTGAATGGCATGCGGTCCGGGCTGGCCACCGCTGATCACTGGCGACAAAGTGGGTTCCACCGCAAAGACCTTCAAATTGGGCCAGACCTTCTTCAACACTTCTGCGCATCCCGTGATGTGACCACCTGTTCCAACGCCGGTAATCAGGGCGTCAATCGGTGTATCGGCAAAGTCTGCCAATATTTCCTGCGATGTTGTGCGCACATGGACGTCGACATTAGCCGGGTTTTCGAACTGCTGCGGCATCCACGAACCGGGGGTCTGTGACACGAGTTCCAAAGCACGTTCAATAGCGCCCTTCATACCCTTTTCGCGTGGGGTCAGGTCGAAGCTAGCGCCATAAGCGAGCATGAGCCGTCGGCGCTCCAGCGACATGGACTCTGGCATGACGAGGATGAGCTTATAACCCTTGACCGCCGCGACCATGGCAAGGCCAACGCCGGTATTTCCGGACGTTGGTTCAATGATCGTGCCGCCGGGTTTCAAGCTGCCGTCCTTCTCGGCCGCCTCGATCATCGCAAGACCAATGCGGTCCTTGATTGAACCACCGGGGTTCGATCGTTCGGATTTGATCCAGACTTCGGCATTGGGGAACATACGCCCCATCCGGATGTGCGGAGTGTTGCCGATGGTTTCGAGGATCGATTGGGCTTTCATGGATTGCTTCCTCTATATTGTGGTTCAAATGTGCGGGCGTTTTTAAGCTCGGGGAATAGCCGCGCCCACATTCCAGTGATTAATATGGCACCAACGCCGCCGAATACAACCGCGCCAACAGGTCCAAGTGCCGCCGCCGCCACACCAGACTGTAGCTCGCCCAATTCATTGGAGGCAGAAATGGCGAGGCCAGATACCGAGCTGACGCGTCCGCGCATTTCATCTGGGGTGTTCAGCTGAACCAACGATGATCGGACATACACCGAAAGCATGTCTGACGCGCCAAGGATGATGAGGGAGATTAACGCAACCGCCATGCCAGCACCCATATTCAAGAACCCGATGCGCGCGTCGCCAAAAACATGACTGCCAATTTCATGGCTTAAGCCAAATCCAATCGTTGCGACGCCAAAAACCACCACCGCCCAAAGCATTTTGGCGCCGACATTGTGGCGTAATGGCCTGATCGCGAGCATAAGCGCAACGACGGACGCCCCAACCGCTGGCGCGGCACGCAACTGGCCAAGACCATCCGGTCCGACCATCAGGATATCGCGCGCATACACAGGCAGCATCGCTGTGGCGCCTGCAAGTAAGACTGCAAATAGGTCAAGGGTAATGGCACCCAACAGAAATCGTTCGGACCATGTGTACCGCAGACCATCAATCATTTGTCTTATGGGATGGATCTTTCTTTCCATGCGGGGCGGATGGACTGGCTTTACACAGCTCAAGCTGATTGTGGCGGCAAACATCAAACCTGCCGAAACCCAATAAGGCAGCGACGCACTTGCGGCGAACATCAGCCCGCCTGCGGCTGGACCAAAAACGGATCCGACTTGCCACGCGATTGAACTCAGCGCGATGGCGCGCGGCAATGATGCCGGTGGAACAATGTTGGGCGCGATCGCCGACATCGATGGCCCAACAAATACGCGGGCGACGCCATGCAATGCGGCAAATACGAAAAGCAGGGGCAGGGTAAGTCCATCGATATAAGTGAACCAACCAAGCGCCAGCGCCACCATCATGTCGATGCTGTTGGCAAGCCGGGCGACTGTCCGACGTTCCCACCGGTCGGCGGCCCATCCGGCAACAGGGGTCAACAATGCAAGCGGCACGAATTGCACAAGGCCAAGTAAGCCCAGCTGAAGCGACGCTTCGCGAATGGACATGCCATAATCACTGCGCGCGATGTCATAGGCTTGATAACCGATGACCACGACCATCCCCATTGTTGCCAGCACCGCCATAAACCGCGCGAGCCAGAAATAGCGGAAGTCAGCTATGCTGAGCGGGTGGATGGTGGGGTTCGTGTCAGACATGTTGCATGCGCCTATCGGCTGGTCTTGCCCAAGGCAATGAGGAGATTCTCATGACGCCGCTAGCGGCCATTTCACGAGGCCAGCGATTATCCTGCATCTTCGGGCATGCCATGATAGTCATTGATCGTCTCGAAAATGGTGGTGAGCGCAGCCTGTTCCTCGGCGGAAATCTCCGGCCTCCAGACTTCGAATAACAATATAACGCGGGTATCCGTGCTTTTATTCCACGCCTCATGTTCGAAGCTGTCATCAAAAATCAGCGCCTCGCCGGTGCGCCATGCACGCGTCTCGTTGCCGACGCGAATGGCGCAGTCGTCAGGAACGATGAGCGGAATATGGCAAATCAACCTTGTGTTCAAAAGCCCATGATGCGGCTGAATATGCGTACCGGGCTTAAGCAATGACCATAAGGCAATGGGCGAACGTTTATCGATACGCGGCATCGGCGCCAATTCCAGCGCAGCCATCGTCGCCGGACAACGCGACGCGTTGGCTTCAACCTTTTCGCCGTTACGCCAGAAATAAAACGCGCCCCAGCTTGGATCATTGATCAGCGGGTTCGCCGCTCTCGGTCGGTCACTGCTCGCCTCGACATAAGGTGCGAAGTCTTGCCCATCGGCCAACACTGCGCGCAATTCCTCTTGCATCGCCGGTACTGCATTTTCAACTTCGGCGATCCAAGGAAATTCCGAACGTTCGTAAAATTGCCGCTGCGGGAGCCCGGGAAAATAAAAGCTCGAAGGCTGCTGCACGTATAGCTGCTTTTTGCCGAGCAACATGTCGACTGCCGTGCCAACCCTGCCGTCGCGGTGCAAACCCGCTTGCTTCAGTCCATCAACCAAATGCTGTTCGAATTTCGCTTGAACGTGCACAATGAAATCGCGCGCGCGGTTCAACATGGGGTGCAGGGTTGTCGGCACGTCTGGCATCGTCGCGGCTTGGTTGAGCGCTGCTTGAAAGAACGAATTTGCTGCCCGGTCATCGCCCAAGCGTGCCTTTAACTCGCCCGACAAAATTAAGGCTGGCAAATGTCGCGGGTCAATTTCCAACTGACGCTGCAGCGCAGCTTCCTCCGCCTTGGCATCTCCGGCTAGGCTACAGGCTTGCGCCATCATGAGCCATGGCATCTGGGCATCCGGCAATTCGGACAGCAAGCGTATTGCGGAAGACGCGTCGCGTCGGCCAAGCGCGGCTCTTGCGTCCGATATGATGTGTGCAGCCCCCGCAGTCATGGCTTTCCATAACCGCAAAGCGATGGGCATTACCAGAGCAGATACGTCAGCTGATCGTTACAAAACTGTCCATCACCCGTTTGCGGCCCGCCTGTTCGAATTCGATCTCAAGCTTATTGCCTTCGATCTCCGCGATTTCGCCATAGCCGAATTTTTCGTGAAAGACGCGCAGGCCAATGCTGAGGTCGCTGCGGCCTTTATTGCCAAGGCTGACCGCGCTGCGTGTGTTTTCCGCTATGCGCTGTGGGCGCGGATTAAATCCGCCGGATGTGGCCGCCCGTTGCCAGCCCGGGCCACGCGCATTGCTGCGGCCTTGGTTGGCGGCTGCCAGATGCGCGAACGGGTCCGTTTGTTCGCTCCAGTTGGCACGCCAAAGTGATGCGCCGCCCGTCATGGTCTGCTCGGCCTCAATATGGTCCAGCGGCAGTTCCTCAATGAAACGGCTTGGGATGCTGCTGGTCCACTGGCCATAAATGCGGCGGTTTGCCGCATGGATGATGGTGCACCGGCGTTTGGCGCGGGTTATCGCGACATAAGCCAGCCGGCGTTCTTCTTCCAACGAAGCAAGGCCGCCTTCATCAAGCGCACGTTGCGAAGGGAATATGCCTTCCTCCCATCCGACGAGGAAGACATTGTCATATTCAAGGCCCTTGGCGGCGTGAATGGTCATGATCGTGACGCTTGCGCCAGTATCACCGCGGTCATTGTCCATAACCAGGCTGACATGTTCCAAAAACTCGCCAAGCGTTTCATATTCTTCCATGGCGCGCGCAAGTTCGCTCAGGTTTTCGAGGCGGGCCGATGCTTCGGTGCTGCGTTCTGCCTGCAACACCGCCGTATAGCCGCATTCATCCATGATCAGCCGCGTCAGGTTCGCTGGCGACATGTGCGCCGCTTCGTCGCGCCAGCGGGCGATATCGACCACCAAATCGGCGAGCGACTTGCGGGCCTTGCCGGTTAGCTCATCGGTTCCAACCAATCGCGCTGCGGCGACCGAAAGCGGGGCACGCTCGGCGCGGGCAACGATGTGGATTTTTTCGACCGCTTTGTCGCCGATGCCGCGTTTTGGCACGTTGACGATACGTTCAAAGGCCAAGTCGTCGGCTGGCTGGTTTACAATACGCAAATAGGCAATGGCATCTCGAATTTCGGCGCGTTCGTAAAAACGAAAACCGCCGACTATCCGATAGTTAACACCGATTTGTATGAAGCGGTCTTCGAATTCACGAGTCTGGTGCTGCGCGCGGACGAGTATCGCGACGCTGTCGAGGCTCTCGCCTTTATACTGTAACGCTTCAATTTCTTCGCCGACGCGGCGGGCTTCTTCTGGACCGTCCCACACACCGATGATGCGGACCTTTTCCCCATCGTCGAGTTCCGTCCACAATGTCTTGCCGAGCCGGGTGCTGTTGGCGTCGATGAGGCCAGAGGCCGCTGCGAGAATATGGGGCGTGCTGCGATAATTCTGTTCGAGCTTAATCGTCTTTGCGCCGGGGAAGTCTTTTTCAAAACGCAGGATGTTGGCAACCTCTGCACCGCGCCACGAATAAATGCTTTGGTCATCGTCACCGACGCAGCAAATATTTTTGCGTTTCTGGGCGAGCAGGCGCAGCCAGAGATATTGGACGGCATTCGTGTCCTGATATTCGTCGACAAGAATATATTTAAACTGGGCCTGATATTTTTCGAGGATATCGCGGTTGTTCTTCAACAGATTCAGCCCGTGCAGCAACAAATCGCCAAAGTCGCACGCGTTCAGGGCCAGCAGACGCGCCTGATAGAGCGCGTACATCCGTTGGCCCTTTCCATTGGCGAAAGCCTCATTATCACCAGCGTCCAAATCTGCCGGTGACTTGCCCGCGTTTTTCCATTTGTCCAACAATGCGGCGAGCCCGCGCGCCGGAAATCGCTTCTCGTCCAAATCTTCCGACTGGATCAACTGCTTGAGCAATCTGATCTGATCATCGGTGTCGATAATCGTGAAATTGCTCTGTAGCCCGATTATTTCGGCGTGGCGGCGCAGCAGCTTTGCCCCAATGCTGTGGAACGTGCCCAGCCACGGCATCCCTTCCACTGCGGAACCGACCATTGCGCCAATACGCTCACGCATTTCACGCGCGGCTTTGTTGGTGAAGGTCACGGCGAGGATTTCGGACGGCCATGCAAGGCGCGTATACAAAATCTGCGCCATACGTGCCGTTAATGCGGCCGTTTTGCCTGTGCCAGCTCCGGCCAGCAGAAGCACGGGGCCTTCGGTTGTCAAAACGGCTTCGCGCTGCGGCGCGTTCAAACCGTCCAACCAAGGCGGCGTCGGGGCGGGGGAGGGATGATTCACGTGCGAACGATTAGGGAACAGATCATCGAAGGGCAATGCACTTTTCCGCTTTCCTTTCGCCGCCGTCGGTGCCAGCAGAAATGCGAGACAGGAGGGACGCACAATGACAACCACCAACGCAGGTGAAGCCGCAACCGCGCCTGAACCGTCGCATCGTCGGATTCTTGGCGCGGCCATGGCCGGAACGGCTGTCGAATTTTATGATTTTTATATTTTCGCAACGGCGGCTTCGCTGGTCTTCGGCCCGCTATTCTTTCCACAATCGAGCCCCGAGGCTCAGTTGCTGCAAAGCTGGCTGACCTTTGCGTTGGCCTTTATCGCGCGGCCGGTTGGCGCGCTGGTATTTGGTCACTATGGCGACCGCATCGGGCGTAAGGCAACGCTGGTCTGGTCGTTGATGATCATGGGCGTATCGACTTTTCTGATTGCGCTGCTGCCGACCTACGCCGTTGCCGGTTGGATCGCGCCGGCGCTTTTATGCCTTTTGCGTTTCGGTCAGGGCTTTGGACTGGGCGGCGAATGGGGCGGAGCAGCGTTGCTTGCGGTTGAAAATGCACCAAAGGGCAAGGTCGCGCGCTATGGAATGTTCCCGCAACTCGGCGCGCCTGTGGGTTTCATCCTTTCGAACGGCCTGTTCCTGATCCTTGGCCTCATACTCAGCGATTCCGAATTCCGTGAATGGGGCTGGCGCATCCCGTTTGTGTTGAGCGCGCTTCTGGTTGGCATTGGTTTGTGGGTCCGCCTTCGTTTGACCGAAACGCCAGCGTTTGCCGCAGCACTGGAAGAGGCTCCGCCGCCGCGCGTTCCCATGGCAGAGGTTGTGCGCACCCACCCACGCCAACTGTTCGGCGGCACATTTGCGGCGATCGCCTGCTTTGCGATCTTCTATCTCTCGACCGCTTTCGCGCTTGGCTATGGCACAACCAAATTGGGCATCGCGCGCGAGGCCTTTCTGGGCATCCAGCTGATCTCGATCCTGTTCATGGCCGCTGGTATCATTGTTTCGGGTTACTGGGCCGATCGCACCAGCCCGGCCCGGGTACTAGCGATTGGATGCGTGGCGCTGGTTGGCGCAAGTTTCACAACCGGGCCATGGTTGGGCAGCGGTGACCTGTTGCTCACCGGCATGTATCTTTCGCTGCTGCTCTTTGTGATGGGGCTGGTTTACGGACCACTCGGCGCATGGCTGCCGGGGCTGTTTGCTGCGCGGGTGCGCTATACGGGGGCATCGATCTGTTTTAACGCAGCGGGGATATTGGGTGGCGCGCTGGCCCCTAACATCGCTTTGAAACTATCGGAATCAGGCCTTGAATATGTCGGCTATTATCTGGCTGTTATTGCGCTGTGCAGC
>JACCDN011058441.1_pt1 | contig 77172 bp, 71 predicted proteins | sample 7441691 | NCBI WGS metagenome assembly JACCDN01 (sample SAMN15323439, study PRJNA562643) | freshwater metagenome | isolation source: river surface water | place: USA:Blue River Watershed | collected 2017-08-16
ATCCAAATTGCTGCAGCCAACTCTTTTCCACTCCCTCAAATTAGTTGATTTTAATTCCTTATAATCCTCTCTTTCCCTTCATTTATAACACCTCTAATATTTATTTTTATATTCATACAACAACACACAGATAGTTATCAAATTGTGCATAAAGCTAAAGCAGTTCTGAGAGATGAAGCTTTGAAGAAAGCAGAGCCAGTGCCAAGCCCTGTTAAGATTCCTATGCAAGCTCTAATTGAGCAAGAAATAGATAAAGACTCTGCAATAATCAGATCTAATCCTGAATTGTTACAAAAAGCTCTAGCTGTAGCACAGATGATTGATGAAGGGCAAGTACCACAAGTTCTTCCAGTTATCGTTACTACTGATCTAGATGAAAGTATGCATGAGCTAGAATATATTGAGCCAGCGCAGCAAGTTTTGAAAGTTGTTGAAATTTCTGAGTATGGCAGAGCATTTGTAGAGTTTGTAAGAGTTCATGAATCATTATCAGAGTATGCACAAGATAAAGATGTTGCAACTATTTTGAGTATTTGTGAGCATTTTGGAGCTGAAGGAATAGAACAAGTCGTAGGTATATTAGAAGAAGATATGTGTTTGCAACCATATACAGTGGAGGAATTTTGTAGACAGTATTTTGCTTCTCTATCAAATGCTGAGTTGACTGCAGTTACTTCGGTTGCTTTTGATTTTGTCATTGCAAAAGCCTTAGTTGATACATTGGTCAGTAAAGGTATATTAAGTTTAGATATGCTTGGGTCTGCCTTTGCAATGGATAATCAAGAAGTGGTATCCTATAGTTTAGAGCAACTTAAAGGAACATTAGATGCAGCGGGGTGGTACCAAATTTATCTATGGTCTACCCAGCATATGTGTAGTACTGGCCTGGAATTCTATGTGCGTGAGCATGTTCTGGACGTTGGAATTTTTTCACAGCTTAAAGAAGCAAGTCTAAGCTACTTTGACAACATTGAAAATGAGCAATTAAACCTTGGGCGCTTAATTAGTACCATAGAGATAATAGCCAAAACATTATCTGGTAAAGATAATTCAGTACTTGATTTAGAAGCCGAATTTACATCCAGTATTAGCGCGATAGTAGCCACTTTTAGCAATGAAAGAAGATTAGCAGATTACACAGATCTTAAAGGTAGCTTAATAGCTTTGGGTAAAGTGATGAATCCTGCTTTTGACCTTGTAGAAGGGGAGGCTCATGAAATTGGGGTGATGGGAGGTGTTCAAGCCCCGATATTTGATGAATTACAATAAATTTATTTATAAGGAGAATAAACATGGCAAAAACAAAAAACATAGCAGGATGTAGAGCTCTTAAGAAAGCTAATGAGCTAATTGGAACGGACTTAGATAATGCAATCTCATTTTATAATCAAGCTGTTGCATCATTTAAAGATGCTAGGAATGACGGTGAGGCAGTAGAGGAAGCAAATCTAAAAAATGCATATATTAATTTATCTATTGCTCAAGCAAAAAAAGATAATTTTGATGGAACGATTGCTTTATTAACTGAGGCAATGGATGAAGTAAAAGATAATTCCGATATAATTGTCGCATTATTTAATCATCGTTTTAATAAAGCTAGTAAGGCTTTGGTTGATACTGATTATGGTACAATCATCTTAGAATTAGAAGAAGCTAAAAAACTTGATGTTGCCCCTAGGTCTAAAATAGAAGCACAGTTTTATATTACCCATGCAAAAGTCAAATCTGGTGCAATTTCTACTCAAGTTGCAATTGATGAATTTGCAAGTATCAGAGATGAGATGGACTCTGCAGTAATTGACTCACAACTAAAGTCACTCCATAGAAAGCATGCGATAGATATGCTTTCTGCCAGAAATTATGCTGGATTTGCTGCTTTGGTACAAAAGCCTCTGGTAGCCGCGGATGGTGATTTTTTAGCCGATCTTCTTGGTCATGCAAGGTTTATTTATAATGAAGCAAATGATGTGAAACATCATAAGTTGGCTGCAAAGTTTTTCTTTGGTTTGCATAAAGCTGGTAATGCTGATGCTACTGTTGATCTTGAAACTTTATTATTGGTGCATGATAGTGATACGTCTCATGATGTCACGTGGCTGGGAGAAACACCTGATTTTGTAAATATCACGAGCTAATTAACTTGAGCGAGTAACAAAGAAAAATGGCAAAAATGCAGAATAAATTTTATACTTTGTCAATACAACTTATAATTGTATTAATGCTGTTTTTTCCTCTTCTAGTTTATGCAGGAGATGAGGGTTTTGGAGCTGATTCGTCCGTTCTTTCTGTGCGTAATATTGATCAGGATACACCTCCTGCATCCAATGCAGCTGCAATACCAAAGAGGGCAGCTTTTGTAGCAAAACCACCAGCTAAGGGATTACCTCCAGCAGAAGGAAGATTTGTCATAAAATCAGATAGGAAAGCCCCGCCGCAGATAAGCCCTAGAGGCGAGCTTGAGGTAAAAATTGACGATCATCATAGTAGCTCAGGTAAAATAGTTGCTGATGTAGTAGATTTGGATCAGAATAGCAGAACTTCATCAGGAAGAATCTTAGAGAGTATTGATCCAAATTCTGCATATGAATCTGTGACACCAGCTTCACCTCCTCCCCCTTCTGCATCATCGCCTAAAAAAAAGAAAAAATCCCCAGTAAAGTTATCTGCTGTACCAAACGTAGATATGGGGTCAGGAGCTGCGTCAGCCTCGCTCAATAAAAAATTTACTCCAAGAGTACAACCAAGGACTCTTGCTAAAGCGCAAGGAAAAATCGAGATAGGACGCTCTACCACCTCTGTGGGTGTCGGTAATGATCAGACTGCTGTAACAAAAGAAAGTCCCGCTTTTGCTAAGAGTATAGTGGATCAGGACGACGTAAAAGCCACTGTTGTAGTTACTCTTCCTTCTCCTTCATTACCACCATCATCACAAATGAGTGATGTGGGTGCTACCGGGAAAGCTGCAGCTGTAAAAAGGCAATTTGTAAAAAAAACGGTGGGGGGAAGGTTGGCAAAGCCTGTGCATGTTGATTCTTTACCTATTCCTGCAGCAAAAGCTTCTGTTGTCCAGCGGGTAATTAACGATGGAGCACAAATTAACTTAAATGCACCACGAGTAATGAGTCAAAATAAAGTATTAGCAATAGAAACTAGAGTAATGGGAGCACTTATAACTGATGGATTAGAAAGTGATATTATTATGCCTGGTTTAGCCATCTTTAATAAAGATACAACGCATAATGTACAAATTGTATGGCCGCAAATCACTCAAAGTTTGGAAGTGGATACATCTACTACTGCGACTGATATGGAAGAGAAAATAATGGATATTAATGATGAAAATATTACTCCATCTATCAGTGATGGTAGAGTTTTAGCTCGAGATATTCCTCAGGTATTAATGCAATCAAAAGAAATTGTTTCTATAGCAAATGTTGCAATACCGCAAATTCAAAATGGGGTAAGGTTTGAATTTAACCTAGCCGAGTCTATCTTGCAGCCCAAGGACTTAGTTCTTAATGCAACGATAGTAGAATTACAAAGGATATCTGGTGGTACAGTAGCTGATCAAGAGTTACCGCATTTACAGATGATGCAGAAGGCGGTATTAGTGGCCAATACACAAGTCATACGACCTTTTGTGTTTGGTGGTAGAAGTATTGCTGCATTGCCTGGTATTTTGATGCAACCAAAAGTAATAGAACCATCTATGGGTATCATTGATGGATCATCATTGGAATGAATCAGCAAGATTTTGTTGCAAGTGAGGATATAATTTTACCAGTAGTAGTACAAGGAGAAGAAGCAAGTACAAGTATGTCAATAGCAATGATTCCAAAGCAAATGCAAATGACTACTAATGTGTTGACTCAGGTACTTCCTCAAGGACGAGAAGCGGTTATAGATCTACTAGTTCCACAAATGCGTGTTAAAGAGTTAGCTCCAATGAGTGAGATGAGAACTTCATTGATTAAACAAGGACAAGCATTCGATTTCGAGATTCCGCAAGTACTTATCCAGGAGAAAGCGATTATTCCTGTAGATAATTTAAGCCAATATAAAATTCGTCAAGGATCTTTAGCAATAATGGATTTGCCAGTACTAAGAATGCAAGGCAAGGAAGTACCTAGTCGCGAGACTCAAGTGGTTGTATCTAATATTAAAGTCGGAAACAAAATAGAAATGGAAGTGCAATTACCTGGTGCCCAGATGCGTCCGAAGGGGAGAGAGGCGGTTATGGATATAGCTGCTTCGTTAATTAGCCAGGGTAAGGGGTTAACAGGTGAAACTGCACCAGTTATAGGACTATCAAAAAAAGTAGATGTTATAGCTGAGGTCAATATCCCTATTATAGAAAGAGGCATTGAAGTTGATAATACTGGGCCAGATTTAGTGGTGGCACGCAAGGTGATAGTTCATAGTGAAAATATTGCTTTGTCTAGAATTGTTAGAGGAGGAGAGGTGCTTACATCTTCTCCACCTATACCAATGGTTCTAAAGAATCCAATGTCTTTCCCTGAGACTTCTTTAGCTCCTATTTCTGGTAGCAAATAAATAGATATTAATATACATGATCCATTAATGATGAGAAAGGAAGTCATTGCTAATACCATAACTATTACACCAAAAGTAGAGCAAAGTGGTAAAGTCGATATTGACATACCAGACATAACCGATACTTCCAAAAGTAATAATACCAGATTTAGGGCATGAGTTACCACAAATATCATTAGGAAGAGAATTGGACAACGCATTACCTCAGGTCCCTATGCTTTCTAAAAGAAGAGAGGCAGTTATTGGTATTGTAATGCCGTTAATTGAGGAAGGAAATGAATTTGTAGATGATCTTCCTCTTATTGGAATGAAACAGAAAGATGTTATTGCTAGTAATAGTATAATTCTGCCGATAATTGCGCTTGGGTTGGAAGTAGATGAATCTCAGCCAGTAGCTCATGTAAATGATAAACATATAGCATCAGAGGTAATAGTTATATCACCAGCTATTTCATTAGGGAATAAGCTTGATACAAATATTGATTCTATCCCAGCAAAACTTCATGTGACAGAAGGAGATACAACTATTCTTATGCCGATTGATTCACCTGTAAATTACAGTACATCGCAAACTAACAGTCAAGAAGAATATACCACAGAAGAGCAAGGCTATAATAGTATGAATGATCAATTATCATTGGGTAGTGATGAGGTAGAGCTTGGTAGCGTAGGAGATGAATTTATATCTACAATGCCCGTTTCAGAAATTACAAAGACTGTAGCAGATTATGTAAAACACGGGATGCACTATGCTATTAGTTCTTTTGAAACCATTAATGCTATTATTTCAGCAAGGCTTGATATTTTTAAATCTGAATTAACCGTTGGTGTTGCTGCTGGTGATGAAAATAATGTTGTAGAAAAAGGAGTGTGGTCGAAAATATTCACATCAAAAACAACTCAGGATAATAGTGTTGGTAAGGCAGAATTTAATAATAATCAAAATGGTTTTATCATTGGTTTTGATGCTGAGCTAAGGGATGAGAATGTTTTTGGTATAGCTGTTACTAAATCAGATTCAAAAACTAATTTTTTCAGCAGCGTAGATAATAGCCAAAAGTCAGATCTTTACTCTGTAATTTTATATAATGAAATGAGTTTAACTGATAAATTATATTTAAATACTAATCTTAAATATGGTAAAGCTTACGTTAAGCATAAGATACATACTGTCATTCCTTTATCTGGCAAAACCACAGCTGATATATTTAGTGCATCTATTGACAGCGTATATAAACATAAGAGTTTAAATGGAACTCTAATATCACCGATACTCAGGTTTACATTTTCGAATTTCTTTATAGATGATTTTTCTGAGATAAATGATGAGATTAAAGTATATATTCATCAGAAAAGGGCAAGAGTTCTTATTGCTCAAAGTGGTATGGGCTTCAAAAGAGCAATTGCTGTTGGTAAGTCAAGACTGGAAATAGAGTTTCATGGTGGAATAGAGAGGATGTTAGCGCTAAGGCAATCAAATGATATGATAACAATAGTTTCTGATGTGAGTGAACATATTCAAGGAAAGTTTGTTCATCCAACAAAAACTAGATATAATTTTGGTGCTAATTTAGCAATAGTGACTGGTATTGGTTTAAGAGCAGGTCTTGCAGCAGATCATATTTTTGCAAATCGCTATAAAAGTAGTGGGGCATTCTTATTTTTGGTGTATCATTTCTAAGAGCTGTTGCATGGGTATTTGAGTTGCTCAGAACTGATAACTATAACAATTCAAGTGATTCAATGATTAATTTTAATGCAATTTTGCACGATTGTAGTCTAATGTCAGATCTGCTTCCTTTAAGGTAAAAAGAGTAAGATCTTGATTGTTGTGTGGTGATAATAGCAAAACAAACCGTTCCAACAGGTTTTTTATCGCTACCTCCATCTGGCCCAGCAATACCAGTAATGGAAACTGCTATATCGCTTCCAGGCGTACACCCTTTAGCCATTTCTAGTGCTACCTCTTCAGATACAGCGCCATATTTGGACAGAGTGGACGCGGACACCTTGAGTAAATTAATTTTTGCTTTATCGCTATAGCTTACTATTCCATGGGAAAAGAATGACGAAGATCCGGGAATGCTTGTTAAGAAAGATGCAAGCATTCCACCAGTACATGATTCTGCTACAGAAATTAGTATTCCATTTGCAGAATTTTTAATATCATGTACTAATTTTTCAATTTCTTTTTCAATCATTTATTAAACAAGTGGAAACCAATCAATAATAAAAAAGATAATCATATATTGTATTACGGTCGCAAATATAGCAGCAGCAATGTCGTCAAGCATTATGCCCATAGCTCCTTTTATATTCTTGTCCATCCAGTTGATAGGCCATGGTTTCACTATATCAAAAAATCTAAAAAGAACGAATGGCATAATTACAAGACAAAGAAAATCTGCTTGAGTTGAGCTAATATGATTAATGATGGAGGAAGAAGATAAGAAAATCACTGAAAAAGAAGATAATATAATGGTAAGCATCTGGCCAGCAAGTTCATCTACAACAACCTCCTTGGGATCTTGCTCGGTTTTATCCATTATGTATATGGAGGTAGCATATGTTCCAACAGCAAAGATTAAAATACAGCAAATTAATTCTACGGAAAAAAGAGCAATTATTTGTTGTTCTTCAAAACTAAAACCGGTAAAGGGAAAAACAATTTTGTTATTTAAGACAAAATACAGTATTATATAGCATAAAGGAAAAGCCGGTATCGAACCAAACGTGCCTGGGGCGTACCTTATTTTTCCTATATATAATACAGTAGAAAGTATTTCTGCTAATTTGCTTTGCATATTTATTTTAATAATAATCTATAAGATCTTATACTATGTATAATTACAGTAATTTTCAAAAAAATCAAAAGGCAGTAGCACTTGGTTTTAACGAAAAAGTAGATCATGCGCCAAAAGTGTTAGCAAGTGGCAGAGGTGTGGTTGCAGAGCAAATAGTTCAAATTGCTAGAGAAAATAATATTCCTATGCACAGAGACGTAGATCTTGTAGAAGTATTATCAGTAATAGAAATTGATGAACATATTCCTATAGAAGTATACTCAGTTGTAGCTAAAATTTTTACTTACATATACGAACAAGAGCAAAAAAAGAAGCAAAAACCAAAATAACTAATCAAAGAATAGGGTATCTTATGAAAATTGAATGGGAAGATTTAATGAGATCATTTGATAACTTTGAAAAAAATTTTCAAATAAACCATCAAGATGAAAATCTGATAGTATTTTTTGATGATTTGGCCAAGAGGGTTATTAATAGTAATTTATCTGCTGGGCAGCTGGGGCTGGTTGTTGAGAGGATTAATAAATTAAGAAGCATATTTAAGCAAAGAATGGCCATAATTGAACAATTAGTTGATGAAGAGGAGACTGTATAAATAAAGAAAATTGCAATATATGATTAGGAAAGATTATGAAAATAAAAATGGAAGAATTGTTAAAGTCTTTTGATAAATTTGAGCAAGAGTTTGCTATTAATCCAAGCGATGGGAATTTATTGTTATTTTTTGACGGCCTAGCGGAAAAAGTAATAAATAGTGAATTGTCAAAAGAACAGATGCAAGCGGTTGTTGATAGAATAAACAATCTTAGGGAATTATTTGCACATAAAAAAGAAGAGTTAAATAAGGCTAGTGTGGAATTATTAAATAAACAACAGCATATCAGTCAATATATAAAAAATTATCACTATAAAGACAGGCAGTAATCATGGAATTTGAAGTGATATTTAAGACCATATTATATTTATCCTTTGTTTTAGGCGCTGTATACTTACTCCTTAAAATAGTACAAAAATATAGTAAATTTGGTTCTTGGGGAGCAAAGTCTGGAAAAGAATCTGGTATAAAAATAGATAATGTATTATATATCGATGAGGGAACAAAAATTATTAGTCTAAGTAATAGTAATGGATCAAGTTACGTGATAGCTGTGGGAAGACATAATTCATTACTGATTGACAAGTATAAGACAGGTAAGACTGATGAGACAAAAGGTTAGTTTAATATTATTAGTAGTGATGATCTTACTACAACCAGTAACCTCATTTGCAGCAGATTCTTTTGTCTCTGAGCTAGAGCATTTGCTTGGTAGTAGTTCGATGACTAGCAGATTGATGCAGATTTTTATGGTTATTACCGTATTAGGTCTTGCACCATCTATTCTTATTATGGTTACTTCATTTGTTAGAATTTCAATCGTACTTTCAATAGTTAGGACAGCTCTTGGCCTTCAGCAATCACCTCCAAATCAAGTATTAGTAAGCTTAGCTTTGTTTTTGACATTTTTTATTATGTCTCCAACTTTAACTGAATCCTATGAAAATGGTATTAAACCGATGCTGGAAGAGACCATCACAGAGGCTGAAGCATTTCCTCTTATATCAGATCCATTCAAGAAATTTATGGTTTCAAATACCCGTGATAAAGATCTTGATTTATTTATCTCAATTGCAAAAGTAGATGCTCCCAAAGAACTTTATGAATTGCCACTAAGGGTAGTTATTCCATCATTTATGATTAGTGAGCTCAAAAGAGGTTTTGAAATAGGGTTCTTATTATTCTTACCTTTTTTGATTATAGATATAGTAGTTGCGTCAATTTTGATGGCAATGGGTATGATGATGATGCCACCTGTTATGGTTGCTCTACCGTTTAAAATTATATTTTTCGTCTTAGTTGATGGATGGTATCTTCTAGCTGGTAGTTTAGTACGAAGTTTTGTAATATAAAAAATAAAAGAAGGAAAATATGACACAAGAAATTAAAGATAGTGATTTTGAAAAGGTTGTTGGCGCAAGTAAACCTGTTTTAGTTGATTTTTGGGCTGAATGGTGTGGTCCATGTAGGATGCTTGGTCCAATTTTAGAAGAATTGGCAAAGGAAATGGGCGATAAAATAGACATAGTTAAAATGAATATTGATGAGAACCCAGAAGCTCCGTCATCTCTTGGAATAAGAAGTATTCCCACTATGATGATATTTAAGGATGGCAAACAACTATCAGTAAAAATTGGTGCGCTGCCGAAGAACTCAATTAAAGAGTGGATAGAATCTTCTATTTAAGAATATTTTGAGTAATTATATTGCTCGAAGAAAGGATCCTGCATGCATAATCTTGGATTTGATATTAGTTTTGAGGAGCTGAATTCTTTGGCTGGTTTGAAGAAATTAGACCAAGAGTTTTTAAAATTTGTTAGATCACATGATGATATTCTACAGCAAAAATTACTCTCACTAAGAGCAAATCAAAATCTCCAGCTAGCAACTGTCGAATATAGCGATGTTTTAATAAAATTATCTGAGCTTTTAGAGGATTTTATTGGAGAGCTTTTTAGTATTGAATTAGAAAATTTTAAATTTAAAGAAGATATAATAGATTTTGATCTAATATACGAAGTAAGAAGAAAATTTGTTCAACGAGAATATAAGAAATATTCACTTGAGGAATTAAATCAGTTAGAAAAAAATAATATAGAAAAGAAGCTTAGCACGCTAATAGGAGAATTTTCTGAATTAGATTTAGCAAAATATATCATACACTGGATTAAGGACGATAGTGTTTACTCTAGTGAGCTTAAAGTAGCTTCAGAATATTGCGCCTTAATGGTACATCAAAGTAGTACATTATCTTTATTTGATATTCCAAGATCTCAAAACAGTTATAAAATCAGAGACTATAAAATAGACCAGCTATCAAAAGATACGCTTCTTGGTTTTGAATATAGAGATAATGTCAGCGATCATCGGCTTGCTCATATGCAATCTCATTATTGTATTCATTGCCATAAACAACAAAAGGATTCATGTTCTAAGGGCCTTAGCCAGGAACAACAAGGTTGCCCGTTGGATGAGAAAATATCTGAGATGAATTTACTTAAAAGCCGAGGTTTTAATATAGGGGCTTTAGCCATGATTATAATTGATAATCCTATGGTTGCTGCAACTGGTCACCGTATATGCAATGACTGTATGAAAGCCTGCATTTTTCAAAAACAAGATCCGGTTAATATTCCTTATGTTGAGTCCAATGTGCTTGAGAGCGTACTGAATATGCCGTGGGGAGTTGAGGTATATATATTACTTACTAAATGGAATCCTCTTAATATTTTACGACCTTATCCAAAAGAGCATAGTGGGTTTAATATTTTAGTTACAGGATTAGGCCCAGCTGGATTTACTTTATCTTATCAGCTTCTTCAACAAGGTCATAATGTTGTGGCAATTGATGGACTTAAAATTTTACCTTTAAAAATAAACCATAATTTGCCTATTCGAGACTGGCAGGAGATAAAAGAAGATTTATCTAATAGAGTTCCTAAAGGTTTTGGCGGTGTAATGGAGTATGGTATTACTAACAGGTGGGATAAAAACTATCTGACCCTTATCAGACTTATTCTAGAACGTCATACAAATTTTTCAATGTATGGTGGCTTGAGGCTCGGAAGCAATATTACAGCCGAGCAAGCTTTTGATTGCGGATTTAATCATATTGCTTTATGTCTAGGGGCTGGCCCACCTCGTTATGAAAATCTTCCAGGATATTTTGCTAAAGGAGTAAAAAGTGCTGCTGATTTTCTGATGAATCTACAGCAAGGGATCCCATACCACCCAAAAAGTAATTCTAATTTATTGCTACGCGCTCCATTTGTAATTATTGGTTTAGGGCTTACTGCCATTGATGCAGCAGTTGAATTGATTCATTATTACCTTATTTATGTCGAGAATTTTTTACAAAAATGGGAGAATAATTCTATAGATCGCAGTATTCTAACAAATGAAGAGCTAGAAATTGCCGAGGAATTGGTTACTCATGCGAAATTATTTAAAGAAGCTAACGCTCAAGATAAAATAAAGATTATCAAAGATTTGGGTGGGGTAACAATTTGCTACCGAAGGAGTATAGCTGAATCGCCTGCCTATAGGTTAAATCATGAAGAGATTGAACATGCATTAGCAATAGGAATTGATATTAAAGAAAATTTAGTTCCTACTAAAATTTCTCAGGATGAATATGGATATAGTCAGCATATCGAATTTTCTAATGGTAGTAGAATTAATGCTAGAACGATATTGATTGCTACTGGCACTATGGATAATCAATTTTCTGATATTGATTACGAAGATAATATTTCAAAATTTGGAGATTGTGCAGGAGGAAAAAGTGCAGGCAGTGTAGTCAGGGCGATTGCAAGCGCTACTTTAGGATACAGCAAAATTGAGCAGTCACTAAGAGGGGAACGCAGCAACTTAGTGGACCAGTTCAAAAATGATATTATAAGTACTATTAAACAAGTAAATTATCTATCAGATGACATAGTAGAGCTGGTAATCCATTCGCCGCTTACTGTAAAAAATTTTAAGCCCGGCCAATTTTTTAGGCTACAAAATATGGCTAGTGATATTGAAAAGATAATTGAGCCATTGGCATTAACTGGAGCATTTGTTGATCGGGTTAATGAGACTATATCTTTGGTCATTCTTGAAGTTGGTCTCTCTAGTCAGATGTCTAGGAACTTTAAGCCTGGGGAGCAAGTTGTGTTAATGGGTCCAACAGGCATGCCAAGCAAGATATTCAAAAATAAAAAAGTTGTTTTAATTGGAGGTGGCCTTGGAAACGCTGTGCTAATTGCCGTTGGTCAGGAGTTGCAGAAAAATGGTTGTAAGGTGTTGTATTTCGCGGGGTATAAGAATAAAAAAGACAGGTTTTATCAAGATAAAATAGAGCAATTCTCAAGTAAGGTTTTCTGGTCGTTAGAAAATGGTGTTTTTGACAATTTACGAAAGCAAGATTACATGATTAATGGCAACATTATTGATGCGATAAATTTTGCTAATAATGAAAGACTACTAGATGAATTAGATCATGTCTTATGTATTGGATCGGATAGTATGATGGGAGCAGTGATAAAAAATAAACAGCTCTTTGGGGGAGCTGAAATTATCTGTAGTGTTAATTCCCCTATGCAATGCATGATGAAAGGAATTTGTGGTCAGTGCGTTCAACAAGTTGACAATAGTCAAGGCTACATTTTTTCATGCGCTTGTCAGGATCAGGACATGAACATTATCAATTTTGAATCTCTGGGTAACAGACTAAAGGCTAATTCTCTTCTTGAGAAAATGTCAAAAAAGAATAGTTCGATATTTTAAGGTTTTTATAATGGGTTATGATCAAGTTCAAGATGACATAGGTCTATTCTGAACATACTCCAGTCGCCCCCATGGCTTTATATCCGCGGTCCATAAATTAAGCGCTAGATCCTGTGCAGTACAGGGATTGCTTTCTCCTAGTCATCTCACATACCCATAAAGTCTCAAAACCACTCACGAAGTCATTCCAAACTTGATTTGGGATCTAAGAATGGATACTGAATCAAGTTCAGCATGACTTTTGGACTATTACAGGGGTAACTACAAGAGCATCGAAGATGACTAGTGTGAGTTTTAAGGTGACTAGTAATCCTCGGGTCTTTTAATTATTTTCTTAAATTTAGTCTTTCAATTAACTTAACGTATCTATCTAGGCTGCGTTTTTTTAGATAAGTAAGTAAATTACGTCTGCGACCAACAAGTATTAGTAACCCACGTCTTGAAGAGAAATCTTTGTGATTTTCTTTTAGGTGCTCGGTAAGATTAATAATTCTTTCAGTTAGAACTGCGCACTGGACTTCAACAGAACCAGTATCACCCTTAGTAGTTGCGAACTCTTTCATGAGCTCAGCTTTACGCTCTTGTGTTATCGACATCGTTTTCTCCTAATTTTTACAATTAAACACTCTTAAAGACTTGAAATTACTGCTTTCTAGCTTACCAATGGCAACGAGTTGTCCACCATTGCGCACCCAAACTTGATTCAGATCTTTTTGGTCATCAAATATACATGGCTGACCATATCGAATCTTTTGGGCTTGTAAGTCATCTGCTTCTAGTACCGGGATGTCGTCTAGTACAGTTTCAATCTTTAAGCTTTTTCCAATGAGTAAATCTTTTAAAGTTACGCTTGGAATTTGCTCTAGGTCAGATATATTTATTGAATTATCTAATTTAAACATTCCAACTCTAGTGCGGCGCAATTCTATCACAAATCCTAAACTTTGCAAGGATAAAGCTATATCCTCAGCTAACGTCCTGATGTAAGTACCTTTTGAACATGTGCATTCATAGCTTGCTATAGCAGTTTTTTTGTTATAATCAGTACATATCAAGTTATAAATATATATGTTTCTTTTAGCTAAAGAAAAAGATATTCCTTGCCTTGCCAAATCATACGCTCGTTTGCCATCGACTTTTAGGGCGGAGTAGATTGGTGGTTGTTGGGAAATTTCACCAGTGAATTTAGAGCAAATATTAACGCACTGTTCTTTTGTTGGTATGTAATCACAAGTTTTGATCACTTTTCCTGCGCTATCTGCAGTATCAGTTTTAGCACCAAATTGGATTGTAAATTGATATTGCTTTTTTGCATCCATCAATATTCCAATCAGTTTTGTTGCTTCTCCAAAAGCAATTGGTAATATACCTTCAGCTTCTAAATCCAGTGTCCCTGCATGTCCAACTTTTTGTCCTTTGAAAGCTCTTTTAATATAAGAGACCACTTTTGCTGAACTTATGTTTTTTGGTTTGTAAATGTTTAGCCAGCAATCCATGAATTTACATTATTTGAAAATTTTTATGGATGATATATCAATAAGAGCTAAAGTGAAATGGATTTATATGATTTTTACTTCACCCATAACATGAGAATTCATTGTCTTGTTGGTGCAGGGTGAGAAGTGGGTAGGTGTGAGTGACAAAGAGTAGTGTCTTGAGTAACAAACAAAGTTACCTCTAGGGCTATTTATGGTCATCCCGGGCTTGATCCGGGATCCAAAGAATATTGAGTTTGGTTGCTTTAAGCAGTGGATCCCAAATCAAGTTTGGGATGACAAAATTTGGGAGTTAGTACGACTAAGTGGTATGGTAAAAGAAAAATCTATGATTAAATCCGAGATCTTATTTTATCTCCCGATAAAATTCTTCGCCAATAGTTATTTCAGGTCTATCGTTTGATTTTCTCCAATCGTTTGTATCCCTTAAAGAATATATGCAGCCGCAATATTCTTGTTTGTAAAACTCTTCTTCTTTAGCAAGTTCATACATTCTCGCTCCACCACCGCTTTTGCGCCAGTTATAAGTCCAATAGGTAATTCCTGGATAATGTGAAGCAGCTTTTATCCCGCAATCATTGATTTGCTCCATATTTTTCCAACGTGAAATACCAAGAGAGCTTGTAATAACCGTAAAATCATTTTCATGGGCATAAAGAGCCGTTCTTTCAAAACGCATGTCAAAACACATGGTGCACCTAATTCCTCTTTCAGGTTCATGTTCCATTCCTTTTGCGCGCGAGAACCAATTTTGAACGTCATAATCTGCATCAATAAAATCAAGTCCAAGCTTCTTAGCATATCTAATATTTTCTTTTTTACGAATTTCGTATTCTTTTTTGGGATGGATATTAGGGTTGTAAAAAAATATGGTAAGATTAATTCCCGATTCTGCCATTTTTTCAATTAATGGTCCTGAGCATGGAGCACAGCAGGAGTGCATCAAAACTTTATTTTCTCCATTCGGGACTTCAAAGATGTCGTTCACTTTAACTATATCACATTTAATTAACTAGCTAAGCATTATACACTAATTAAAATAAATTGTTAACTAGGCAGAAGCAGCATTCATTAGCATTGCATCTTTTTCTCTAAACTCTATTCCTTCTGCAAGATTATATTTATAAGTTTCCTTATAAAAATACAAGCAACAGAAACAAAATACAGCCAAACCTGTTAGGTAATATGCTAATGATATCTGTGATCCAGTATATTTGTGAAGAGCTGCTCCAACCATTGGCGCAGTTCCACCAAAAATAGCTGCACTTAAGTTATACGAAACAGCAACACCAGTAAATCTTATTCTAGTAGGGAATAACTCAACTAATATAGTCGGTACCGGTCCCATATACATACCAACAATTGCTGCAAAAATTACTTGCGATAGCAGGGCAATGTGATAGTTCATTGAGTGTAGTGCCAGGAAAATAGGGTACATTGTAATAATTAGCAAGACACTAGCAAAAATTAACACTGGTTTTCTCCCTATTTTGTCTGATATATAAGCAGAAATTGGTAGCATAATACTCATACTAATTAAAATAAAAATATTAGCCATAGTTGATTGGTGTTTTTCATATCCTAAAGTATCCATATAGCTTTTAATGAAGACAGTAGTGGTATAAAATGGCGCAGTAACATTGATATAAATTGCCATTGCCATTAACACTTCTTTCCAATGTTTAGTAAAAGTCTCTTTTAATGGTGTGCGTGACAATGATCCTGACTCTTTGGCGGCTTTGTATAGAGGGCTTTCTGATAGATGAAATCTAATATACAGACCAACCAAACCTATAAATAATCCTGCAACAAAAGGAACTCTCCAACCCCATAGATTTAAATCTGCTTCGGGTAAAAGGTAAATGAATCCTTGAGCAACAAATAGACCAAGTAACATACCAACACACATACTCACAAACGAAGCACTACCAGCAAGGCCACGTTTATCAGCAGGAGAATGTTCCACTATATAGGCAATACAGCCACTAAATTCTCCTCCAAGAGAGAATCCTTGTAGTAGCCTAATTACCGTAAGAATGATTGGTGATATGATGCCTATCGTTTCATATGCAGGCAGTAGTCCTATGCCAGCAGTTGGTATAGCCATAAATAAAATACCCAGTACTAAGGCCGCTTTTCTGCCAAACTTGTCACCTATATGTCCGAAAATAATGCCACCAAGAGGTCTGACAACAAAACCTGCAGCAAATACAGCAAAGGTTAGTATTTCAACAAAGTCTGTCTTAGGGAAGAATCTTTGTCCAATGATATATGAAAATTGAGCGTATAAAGCATAATCATACCACTCTAGAGCATTGCCGATCATTCCTGAAATTACAACTTTCCTCATTATTATTCCTTTCCTTAAATTAGCTAGATTAAAAGTAACAAGGAATTTATAATATTACGATTGGTAAGCGTTGCAAGAAGTATAAACTGATTCTGAATAATTTTTTTAAGCAAAGTATTGCATGAATCCTACTTGGAACACTCTTTCACTTTATCTATTATATTATTATAGCTGTCAAAGAAGAACTGTTGCCCATCATTTGTTGGTAGATTATCCCAATTTTCAGAGTTGATTTTTACAATTTTTTTGTTGTACCTGAGATACATTTTATCATCAGCATTTGCATCCATTAGTATACAATGATTGATCTCTTTATTCTTTAGAATATGCTGAGCTGTATAATAATCTTTTAAGCTAGCAAAATTCTGTACATATATTTTAGTTACCCTTTTATCTGTATCCAAAAATAATTGTCCAAGACTGTCGCTCACGATAACTATATTTTCTATTCCGGCTAACTGTGATTGTTTTTTGCTAATCAGAGTCTCAATATTTTTAAGTGCTTGATCTTTATTCTTATCGATATTTGCACTTAGTGTCGGAAAAGTTTTTGATAAAATGTCTGATAACTGTTCTGATATAATCATTATATTATTTAGATTTAGCCAGAAATGCCAATTTTGCATACCAGTTTCTTCGGTAAAATTTAGAGAAGATAGATCACTGATTTTAACTACTTTTCCCTTAAAATCTTCGGATAGTTTTGCCATATATCCATCAAAACTATCATCGATATAGACAATCATATCAGCGCCCAAAATGCTATCTTTGTCAGATGGCTTAAGGTTATAATCATGTGGACAGCCGATTGAAGTGCTAATTACTACAACTTCGGCTGTATCTCCGGTTAACATTGTAATAATACTGCCCATAATATTTGTGCTAGTGACGATCACTGGTTTAGCGAAGGTAGAAAAATTTGATAAGAGGATTATCAAAATTATATAGGATCTATATTTCATTTTTTACCTGCTGTATTAATTCTTGTTTAGTTAGTTTAAAATTATTTAATACCCATTGATGCTTTAATGCATTGATTGTTTTTCCTACATCCGGCCCATTAAGACCTAATTTCATCAAATCTTCTCCAGTAATTGGAAAGATTGGTATTTGCATATTCTTACACGCAAAATATAATTGCTGTAATTGAGCTAGCTCAGCAATAAATATACCGGTTAATAGAAAATAATCAGCAAAATTCTTTTTTTCTAGCCAAACAAATTTTAGCATTACTGTTGCAGCTTCTGGACCGGAGTTTTGAATGGCGGTCACAAATTTTATAAGATCAACAATTTCTTTGGCATCTTTTTTTGAGAATTTATTCTCAACAAGATACTCCGAAGAAATGTTGTTTTGATAGAATAAAATTGCATATATTAGGTTCTTCCCTATTAGTGCACGCCAATTCAATGCTATACTATGTAATGATTGCAAGAGGGTGGACTGGTAAGTTGCCTGAGGGTGGAGTATCTGTAATATTCCACTACTACTTAGCGTGTCCAAAATATTGCTATTGTTGATTATCACAATAGCATCCAATTCTTGATTTATTCTCTCTCGTGATAAAATTGATAGTTTATTTTTATGCTTGATACAAGCATTGAGTGATTTTCGCTCTAACGTTTTAGCGTATTTGCTGCTAAAGCGAAAGAACCGGAGTATTCTCAAAGCATCTTCGGTAATTCTTTCCTCAGGATTCCCTATGAACCTTACCACTTTATGTTTTAAATCCTCAAGACCGGTGAAATAATCATATATTTCTTGTTTTATTGGGCAGTAGCCAAGTGCATTGATAGTAAAATCTCTTCTTTGAGCATCAATAGCAAAATCTTTACAATATTCAACTTTAGCATGCCGTCCATTACAAGATATATCTTTTCTAAGAGTTGTTATTTCAAGTTTATCATTGCCAATGATTGCAGTAACTGTACCAAACTCTATTCCTGTTGGAATAGTCCTGATATTATGCAATTTAAGCAAATCTGATACTTCCTGGGGCAGTAAATCAGTTGCGATATCTATGTCTTTTGTTTTAATGCCTAATAGGCTATCTCTAACAAAACCGCCAATGAGTCTAGCATTTGCTCCGTGATTTTTTATTATATTAATAATCTTTAGACAAGATAATGAAGGAATTTCTAAAGCTTTCTTAATTACAATCATAACCTAAATTCGCTTTAATAGTGCCTGTCTCCCTGGTTATCCTGAACGTCTATAAAGTCATCCCAAACTTGACAGGATCAACCTTAAATCAGTTGCAATCTTAGCAGTAGTATGGCTCCCCGGTCAAGCCCGGGATGACTAGCACTTCTTTAGTCTTCTAAGGAAAAGCAAAACCTATTACTTTAAATTATTTACTAAAGTATCAAAAGCTCTATCACCAGCAGCAGCGATCGAAGTTTGTGCTAAAAGAGAGCTAAGTAGGTCTTTAGCGTTATTAGTAAGAACGTTAATATCTCCCTTAAACTCTTTCAGTACATCTGATGCTGAATTAATATCAGTTAAATTAGTAATTTCTGCTTTGCCAGCTTCTTCAATTTCGTAGCCGATTTGTACTTCAAGAGTCCCTCTAGCATTCTTTTGTGCAAGCTGTGCTATAGCTATTTGATCTACTGGTTGTGTGCCTTCTTTTACCATGTTCAAATAACCAATAGTTTTAACAATAGCGTCAGAACCTGGAAATAGTAAATTACGTCTTGTTTCATGTTTTGAAGAGAGGGTAACAACCGTAGCATCTTCGCCAATATCAGAATAATTATTTACTAGCACATTGCCATTTACTACATTAGTTTGTGTGGTAATATTCGAGGCAACTCTGTTTCCTGTTACTGGATCAATTTTCGATAAAGGATCAGTAAATAAATCGGTGCCACCAAAAATATATTCCCCATTTAGGTTTCTTGAGCGCAAAATCGTCTCTAATCTAGCTAGAGCTCGGTTTGCTTTCTCTGCTTTTGTTCCTGCAGCAACAGATTCATTTGCCATTTCTTGTTCAAATCTAACCATTACGTCGTTAACATCACGCATCGCCTTACGTTGAGTGTCCAGTTTACCTTTGACGATACTCGTAGTGGATTTATTAGCCTCAACTTTCAATAATGTCGCTTGTGCCACATCAAATCTTCCAGCTAAACCAGAAGCATCAAGGCTTGCTCTATCAGCAAACCTTTGTCCTTCAGTGATGTTGCCAAACGCATCTTTTAGTGCATCGGAAGTTGTTCCAATTTTACTTCTATCCGTAGCAGAGGTATATAGTATATCTCTTGAAGATGTAGTTACTATTGAATTTACCATATGTTATTACTCTTTAATTTTATTATCTAAATAATATGTCTTCAACTTTTACTATTGTATTTTGTACTTGCGCCATTATGTTTGCTAAAGTAGTAAGCTGCCTTGCTTGATCCATTACCTTCAAATATTCCCTTTCTTTACTAATTCCTGATTGTTGTCTTACAGCTTTATCAGTTTGAGTTAGAACGTTTTTCGCAATTTCTGACTTAGTCCTTGCTTCATTTAAATCATTAGAAAGCATTCCCGTAACAATTGATGCAATACCAGCCAAAGTTGCTGAAGTATTTGGCAGAGCCAAATCATCGGTCAAAGTTATAGTTGTAGTTTGCAAACTGCTAAGCTCTTCAAGCACATCCTGATTAGCAGGCTTGAGAGTATAGTCTAAAACTGGCGAAGTTGCAACTTTGTTTGTGCCGCCACCTAAAGGAGTTGCTCCATTGGCATCTGCTGCTCCTATATTAACAGGTACTGCAGCAGCATTTACATATGCTAGAGTTGGGCCAGCAAGATTAAAGTTCCAGCTGATATTTAGATTATTACCGCCTACGCCAGCAGCTTTGGCCTTTAGTATGAATGAATTAACGCCAGCTAATGGATCTGCTACAATTAAATTTTTAGTTACTCTATCATTATTTATAGCATTTCTTAAGTTATCTAATGTTATCTGTAGATTTCCACCTATTTGTACTTCTTGAGAATTTGCTGGTGCTCCAGCCACAAAAGTAAAGATTCTTCCTGCAACCGTAACTGTTCCATTTGCAACCATGTTAGGAACCCCTGCAAAAGTCAGCGTTCCTTGAGCTGTGGCATCACCCACAGTATGCGCTGTGGCTACCGCTGCACCTTGTTTTGCTCTGCCAAGAGCTAGTTTGCTTGGATCGTCTGCTATGTCATCACGAAGAGACATTGCGCCTGTTCTTTGATCGAAATTGAAGAAATTGTTAAAACCAAACATGCTGCTAAAATTGCCATCTTGGATTGCGAGTCTGTATGACTCAGTATTAGTCTGAATCACCAGCCTTCCCATTTGGCCACTAGTTGGGTCAATTTCAAAACCATTATCATCAACAAGCTTTGCTCTTGCTACTCCTGAATGACTAAGTACAGGTACTAAAGGTTGATGCATTACAAAACTACCACCTATCGCCCCTGCCAAAGTGCCGTCAAAAGTTATACGTTCATTGTAATTTATTGCCGGATTGGCTCTAAATGATACTGTTCCTTCTTGAACGACGCCATTTTCTCCGGTAACCCTCACAGTTAAAGTGATCACTCTGTTTGCACCAGCGCCAGCTACTCTAATATTTTTTCCAGTTGCGGTGTTAGTATCTTTAGCAAGATCAAATTCATCAGGTAAATTGCCTTGTGCTACTACTTGAGCATTTGCTCCACCAACATCAGTGGTTCTTGCATCAAGAATCTCAATCTTGCTGCTAAAATGTGAACTTCCTTGCAAATCAAGATCAAACGTAAAGCTTCCATCGCCTGGATTAACACCTGTTTTTGCTCTTAGCTGAATGTTGTTAACTAAATATTGGCCAGGAATTTGAACCGCTGCATTTGCATCTGTAGTAATCGCTCCAATTGCAGCACGTGGTCTTGATGGTGCGCTATTAAGCTTTTCGTTGAGTTCTTTGATTAAATCCGCAACTGTCGCTCTTCCTGTTGGTGAGCCAGCAGCAATACTTCTCATATCTATCATGGCTTTGTTCAATGGCCCTTGACCGCCAAAAAGTTGACTACCATTGCTATCTACAAAATAGACACTAAACGGATCACCCCAATCAGGCTGTTCTAAGCCACCAATTTTAATTGTACTTTCAAAGAGACCTTTTGGTGGAAATGGAGATCCACTATTATGGATTCTATTTAGCTCTCTTGAAACATTAGCACCAAGTGATTTGATGATATTACCGGTTTGAGGCAGTCTGTTATCACGCAAATCTACTAATGCTCCCCATGTACCGCCGCTAAATGGGAGTATTTCTGGGTTGTCGCTTCCGCCGGCAAAGACCGAAGTATGGCCCGGAAGATTTCTTGTATCATAGGAGGTAATCATCATTTCAGGGCGATCAACATTGTCGATAATTGCATCAATTGATGGTACCCCATCGTATGTGATTTGAGCGTAAGAACCATTTCCAGTTAACTCAGTACCGCTTGGTTTAACACTAATTAAAGCAGTACCCGATCTTCCATAAATCACATTAACATCAAAATTAGAAGCAATGTCACGAACTAAAGCATCTCTTTTATCATAAAATTTTTGAGGATTTTGGCTTGATAGCATTGCCTGGTTAATATCAAAAAGCTGCTTTAAACTGTTGTTGAGGTTCAATGTTTTTTGGTGGAGCTGTTTATCTGCTTCAAATCTTAGTTCATCAACCTTTCTAGTTGCAGATGAAATAGTACTAGCTAGCCCTTGTGCTTTTTTAATAAATCCAACTCTCATGGCGCCGCTTGAGTCAGCTTCAAGCAGTTTTGCTTGGGCAAAAAACGAGTCTACAGCACTTACAAGGCCAGATTTTTGACTATTCTTATCACCAGCTATAACAGTTTGCAAATCTCTTAAGAATTCAGTGTAGACGTTTGAGTTATCAAGCTCAGTAGTTTGTTTGATATAGGCTTTTTCAAGCAATGGATCCACTGACCTTGTTTCAATTAATCTTGTTCTGTAGGCAGTGCCGTTTGAGCCTACTGGATCAATACTAACCGTTGCATCAACTCTTCTTGCGCTAGGATCTGATAATCTTTCTAAGTTAGATGATAAAACATCGAGTCCATCCTTTGCTACTAAGAGAGATTGTATAGCTGTACCTGTCATTCTTTAAGTCCCTTATATCTTGTTATTTAAACCAATTGATGGCATTACTTTATCTATTTTTCCTGCTACAGATACTTTTCCATCTTTATTGTATCCATAGTTTCTTAATGTTTCTTTTGTTTTTATATCTTTGAATATTTCAACAAGAGTGTTGCTCACCTCTAAGTTAGCTTTGATCAGCACATCGTTGTCGTAATTCAACTTATTTAGCTGGGAAAGTAACTCTTGAAGTTTAGCCATAGGAGCAGCATTCTTATCAAACTTCCCACCCATTTTGACGTAATCTTCGGCTAGCTCTTGGGTATCATTAAACTTTTGCAAGGCAGAAATTTTTTCTTCCGCCACATCCCCTATAGCAGATACCGTGCCACTTTTTAGGAAAGCATTTTCCTTTTCAATAACCGCAATCAAATTTTTTAAAGCTTGGGTCATTGAGCTTATAACAGTACTTTGAGAAATTTCTTTACTACTTCTTGATAACATTTCTATTTTCTTTTAAATCTCTAACTATTGCTTTTTTTAATACATCCATATCTTTGCCAGATGCGTTTTTAACTAGCTCCGGCCAAAGTGATCCTTGGAACATTTTTTCTCCGAATCCACCTTCTGGCTTTTTATTTACTTCTTTTGCCATTTCATTCCACAAAAATCCATAAACTTGGTTCACTAATTCCGTGGCTACTTTCTCTTCTCGAGCAAGATCTGTGCCATCACCCTTTTTACCGTTATTTGCTGGGTTTTTAGGGTTATTTGTAGTTTTAATATTGTCATCAATTTGTTTTGCAATTGGTGAAGCTTGTGCTTTTTTATTCACCTTATTAAGAGTTTTGGTAAAGATCTCTTTGGATTTTTCAGTTTGTTCTAATTTTTGGCTATTAAGCCTTGAGTCGATTTTTTTATAATAATCAACAGCTTGTGGATCACTGCTTCTAATATTACCAGCCCCTAAGTTACTTATTGCCATTTGATCATTTTACCTCAATTACTGCATCAAGTGCGCCAACCGATTTCATGTTATGGAGAATATTGATGATATCTCTTGGGAAAACCCCAAGCTTATTGAGTCCAGCAACCAAATCACTTAAGGTAGCACCTTCATCAAGTTGGTGAAGCGAGCGTCCTCTTTTTTCATCTACGAAACTATCGATCAAATTTCTTTTCTTTTCATCAGTTTCAGGCCCATATTTCTCATCAAAATCTAGTTGTCCTACATTGACAATTAAGTTTCCTTGAGCAATAGCAACTGGTCTTATATGTACTTTATCCCCAATTACTACCGTTCCTGTTGATTCGTTGATAACAATTTTTGCTTTATAGTCAGGCTTTACTTCGAGCCCTTCAATTTGAGCTATAAACTCCACTATATCCTTTTTTCTGTACGATGGTACTACAATTTCAACTGTTGCTGCATCAAGAGCTGTTGCTGTATTACCAGGTACGTTGTCATTAATAGCTGCTGCAACTGCAATAGCTGTACCAAAATCAGGTGAATATAATGAGAATTTAATAGTATTCATGTCTGCAAAAGCAAAGTCAATCTCATCTTCAACTATACCGCCGCTTTGTATGTAGCCATTGGTTTCTACAGAGTTTGATTTGGTTTTAACGTCTCCTGATACTGCAGTGAAATCTGAAATAGCAATTCCTCCTTGCGCTACTGCGTAGACATTACCATCAGCCCCTAGTAAAGGTGTTGCCAGTAATGTTCCACCTTTAAGGCTTTTAGCATCGCCAAGAGCGCTTATTTTAACATCTATCTTTGTTCCTCTTCTTGCAAATGCTGGAAGATTCGCAGTGACAGTAACTGCGGCAATGTTTTTTGTTTTAATATCAGCCCCTTGGACATTAACCCCTAATCTTTCTAAGAAATCGGTTAATCCAGCTTTGGTAAATACTGTATTCTTTAAGTTGTCTCCTGTTCCATTTAATCCAACTACTAGACCTTGTCCAACTAGAATATTTTCTCTTGCCCCTTCAATGGAAGCGATGTCCTTAATTCTAGTGTTCGCTAACGCTATTTGTACCGCAACTAACAATGTTAGAAAAATACTTACTTTAATGAATTTCATATGCTTAAATTATAACCTTGTTATTTTATTGTATTGGCTGTCGTAATACATAGCAGCTTTTTTAAGATCTTCCGGCGTGTCTACTGAAATTGGTATCTCATTTGAGATACATATTCCTATTTTCATACCATTTTCTAGAGCCCTTAATTGTTCTAGTTTTTCGCATTTTTCGTAATTACTTTGCTTAAGATCAATAAATTGCTTAAGAGCTTTAACGGTAAAGCCGTAAATTCCCATATGATATAAAAAATCTTTTGCTCCGTGTGGAATTAGGCTTCTAGAAAAATATAGTGCATTGTTATTTTTATCTACTACTACTTTTACATTTGATTCTATCTTGGCCACATCCTCACCAACCGGTACGCAGGATGTTACAATATCATGCTGATCTTGTTTCAGTAATGAAATTATATCTGCAACTGCATCATGTTTGATAAATGGCATATCACCTTGTACGTTGATGATATAGTTTATTTTTTCTTTATTTGGTAATTTTTGATACGCTTCAAAGACCCTATCTGATCCAGTTGGACACTCTGGATCTGTCATAATTGCCACCGCGCCAGCTTTTGCAGCAACTGCAGCAATATCATCATGATCGGTAGCAACATATAATCCCACTTTTAATGGGACACATAATCTTTCTATGACGTGTTCAATCATTGTCTTATTACCAATCATAGCTAAAGCTTTGCTTGGTAATCTTGTAGAGCCAATTCTAGAAGGTATAATCACTGCTACATCAGAATGCGCCATCAATTGCCCGAAATCACTTACGTTAAAATAATTGTTGACATATTATCGTTTTTCCAGCATAAAGTAAAACACATTTTCTACGGTGTTTAGGGTTCCTTAAATCCTTAGTTATCTGGATTATGTCACTAGCAATGGTGAGTAAGTTACAAAATCTGTAACTTTAAGAGGCTTCTTATGTGAGCCCGTAGCTCAGCTGGTAGAGCACTTGACTTTTAATCAAGTTGTCCCGGGTTCGATCCCCGGCGGGCTCACCATTGTTTTCTTTTATAAAAATGTTCCTATCAATTTTGGTTGAAGTTTATACTCATCTCGACCCCAAAAAGTTATCAACTACGTTTTTTAAGAAAGGGTAAAAACTATACTAAACCCATTAGTCATCCTGAACTTGATCCAGGGTCCATGACTTAAAGTCTTCCCTAAATGCTGCTTGGATCCTCGGTTTAGTCTGGGAAGACTAGAGTGTGGTTCTAACGTACCTGAGATTATAACCATTCATTCAAGGTGGATCCCAAATCAAGTTTGGGATGACTTACTGGGGTGTTTGGGGTGAAGCCTTCTAGTCTTCCCGGGTGCAGGTCCTAGGATCCAATATATTGAATTTATTTGATGAACTCGACAATACCTATTTATTATTTATCCTAATTGCTTCTACAATTTCCTCAGGAGTAGTGGACATATAAAAATGCTTTATATATTTGCCATCTTTATCCATTAAGTAAACAAATGATGAATGATCCATCATGTAGTTTTTAGAATCCTGATTATCCCCAGCTTTAGCAAAGTAAACCTTATACAGCTTTGACACTTTTGTAATTTGATCTTCGCTGCCTGTGAGGCCAATAATTTTAGGGTGAAAGTGAGTAACATAAGCTTTAAGTACTTCAGGAGAGTCTCGTTTGGGGTCAATCGTGATCAATATTGGGAGAACGTCGATATGATATTTTTCGAGTGTCTGTAAGACATTAGTTAACTTTTGCAGTGAAGTAGGACAAATATCAGGGCAAAAAGTAAATCCAAAATAGACCAAACTCAGCTTCCCTTGCATCATCGAGCTAGAGAACTTATTGCCGTTGTGATCTACAAGCTCAAACTCACCACCAATACTTGCTTGATCTTTTATAGTATTGCCTTGGCCAGCTAGTGGCTTTTTAGATAGGTCAGTAGTAAGCAAAATATACATAGAGATAGCTGCTATAATAACGCTTAATATGATAACTGCTTTTGATATTTTGCTTGGTTGATTATTATTTTCCATAAATCTTAAGTATAATGATATTATTATGTAATAAGTTCTGCTACTTCCATTGCAGCATAAGTAAAGATTGCTGACGCGCCAGCTCTTTTAATACAAGTCAAAGATTCTATAAGAGCCTTGTTCCAATCAAGTGCCCCATTTTCAGCAGCAAACTTCATCATTGCATATTCTCCAGATACTTGATAGGCAAAAATCGGTATATTAAAGCTCATAGAAGCTTCTTTTACGACGTCAAGATAAGGCATGCCAGGCTTGACTAGAATCATATCGGCCCCCTCTTCAATGTCTTGCTCTATTTCTCTCATTGCTTCTTTGACGTTTCTTATATCCATTTGGTAGGTGGCTTTGCTTAAATATGCTTTCTTATTACTACCAACAGCTTCTCTAAATGGGCCATAAAAACTAGAACAGTATTTAGCAGAGTAAGATAAGATCCCTATCTTAGTAAAACCTTCATTATCTAGATTATCTCTAATGTGTAAAATTCTACCATCCATCATATCTGATGGGGCCACTATATCTACTCCAGCTTTTGCTAAAGTCAAAGCTTGATTTGACAGCGCTTCAATAGTTTCATCATTATCTACGTCGCCATTAATGACTATTCCATCGTGTCCATGCAAGGTATATGGGTCAAGTGCTACGTCGCAAATAATACCAATATTTATTCCAGCATTTTTTAGAGTTCTCACAGCTCGGCAAATTAAGTTGTCAAGATTATATGCCTCATCAGCATGTTCAGATTTAACTTCATTATCAACTACTGGGAATAAGGCGATTGCTTTAATACCAAGTGCTTCAGCTTCCTTTGCGGTGTTAACAAGCAAATCAATCGATAGTCTGTATATTCCAGGTAGTGATCTGATTTCTTGTTTTTGATTTGTTCCTTCAATGATAAAAATTGGTAAAATAAGATTTTCAGGTGATAGCTTAGTTTCAGCAATTAAAGATCTTTGCCACTGTGTGCTTCTATTTCTTCTTAGTCTTACTATAGGATACATTATCATGCAGCTTTTAGTTAATATAGAGCTGATATTATACAACCTTTGCTGAGACTGCAACTAGTCTTTTAAACAAATTGGAATCAAGTTCAGAGTTTATATACTCAGCGTGCCACTGCACTCCTATTAGGTAAGGATGGTTATGATGTTCCACGGCTTCGATAATACCATCAGGTGCCTTTGCTGAAACTATCAAATCTTTACCAAGTTGATCTATTGCTTGGTGATGCGTTGTATTAACCATTACGGTCAGGTCAGTACTAAGACTACTTAGTGCCGTTCCTTTTTCAATTATAATGGGGTGGGATGGTAAATGCTTTGGATGTGGTTGCTCATGATTAATTGGACTGTCGATAAAATCAGGTATGTGCTGAATTAATGTCCCTCCTAAAGCAACGTTTATAACTTGTAATCCATTGCAAATTCCAAGAATTGGTAAGTTATGTTTTATTGCTCTTTTTACAAGTTCTAGCTCAAATACAGCACGCTGATCATTAGTTTTTACCCGAGATGATTTTATTTCTTGGCCATAAAATTGTGGATGTATGTCCTCATCTCCTCCCGGAATCACTAAGCCATCGACTATATTTATGATATCATCGATATGGTGCCCGTGAGTAAGCATAATAGGAAAACCTCCAGCCATATCTACAGAATCAGAATAATCTTTTCTTAAGGCATACCAAGGGCGCTTAGCGTAAGAATATTTTTCGCTATCATTGGCCGAATCCAAAACTATTCCAATTACAGGTTTTTTTCTCATGTACTTAGCTTTCTTCAGTTCCGTGGCAGTGTTTAAATTTCTTTCCAGAACCGCAAGGGCAAGACTCATTTCTGCTTATTTTTCCCCAGCTATTAGGATCAGTTGGATCTCGTTTTTCTGGTTCTACAAACGCTTTAAATGGCTGAGCTTTTGCTTCAATCGCAGAGCCAGAATTATATCTTTCAAAAGCAGGATCATTCCTAGTTGCATGCATTTCTTGTAATTGTTTATTAGCAAGTGCAAGTGATTGTTGATTTGTATGCTGAGTGTCTATATGCAAATAACAAATACGTTGAATAAACAATTCTCTAAGTCTGTCAAGCATTGCCTCAAACAAACCAAAAGCTTCTCTTTTATATTCATTTAATGGATCCTTTTGTCCATATGCTCTAAGCGAAATTCCTTGTCTTAAATAATCAAGTCCATGTAAGTGCTCTTTCCATACCTGATCTAGAGTAGTAAGTAATAGATATTTCGTAGCAGATTTCATTAAATCCTGACCGTAGTCAGTCTTCTTTTGTTCAAATAACGTGGTTACTTTATGATTTAGTAATTCAGAGATTTCTATTTCAGTTCCTTCGATATTAGCCAGTTCCTCAGGTTTAATTTCCAGTGCTAAGGTTTGATGAATTTCACTGGATAATTCTTCTATTTTCCAATCTTCACGAAGACTATTAGGTTTTATATGTTTAGCAACAAGCTCAGAAGATAAATCCTGGCTCATGCTGGTGACAAAGTCACTTACATCGTCAGATGATATAATCTCATTACGTTGTTCATATACAATTTTTCTTTGATCATTCATTACATCATCGAACTTCAGTAGGTTTTTACGAATTTCAAAATTATGCGCTTCTACTTTTTGCTGAGCTTTTTCAAGTGATCTACTGATCATTGGATGATGTATTGCTTCGCCGTTTTTTAAACCCAAAGTACGTAGTATTCCGGAGATCCTATCTGAGGCAAAAATTCTCATCAAATCATCTTCTAAAGATAGGAAAAACTTTGTTTGCCCTGGGTCTCCCTGCCTGCCGGATCGACCTCTTAGCTGATTATCAATTCTACGACTTTCATGTCTTTCGGTCCCTATAACATACAGCCCGCCAGCTTGTTGAACTTTGTCTTTTTCTTCTTGGACTTGTTTCAGTATCTTATCGATTTCTGTTTTTCTTTGATCTTCGCTCAAAGTTGGAGCTAATTCTTCAATAAGCATTTCTGGGTTGCCGCCTAGCATAATATCAGTGCCTCGACCAGCCATGTTTGTAGCTATAGTTACAGCACCATATCGTCCTGCTTGGGCAATAATATGCGCTTCCTTTTCGTGCATTTTAGCATTTAGTACATTGTGATTGATTTTAGCTTTCGTAAGAGCTTTCGATATTTCTTCTGACTTTTCTATACTTATCGTACCAACAAGAGTAGGTTGGCCTTTTTGATAGCAGTCTTTTATTAGTTCAATCAGTGCACTATATTTCTCACTCTTTGTACCATAGATGATATCATCATGGTCTATTCTTGTGATTTTATTATGCGTTGGTACCGAAACGACGTCTAAGTTATAAATATCCTTAAGCTCAGTCGCTTCTGTCATGGCTGTTCCAGTCATACCTGATAGTTTTGGATAGAGCCTAAAATAATTTTGAAAGGTTATAGAAGCAAGTGTTTGGTTTTCATTTTGTATTGGTACATTTTCTTTTGCTTCGATAGCTTGATGTAAACCATCTGAGTACCTTCTGCCATCCATTACTCTTCCAGTAAATTCATCAATAATCATTACCTTTCTTTCTTGCACTAGATAATCTACGTCTTTAGCAAAGATGTGATGTGCCTTGAGTGATTGATTAATATAATGAACTAGACTCAAGTTTTCAAAATCATACATACTTGTGTTTTCTGCAATCAGGGCATTTTGAGCAAGTAATATCTCTAGTTTATTGATACCTTCTTCTGTCAAACTAATAGATCGAATTTTCTCATCCTTTTCAAAGTCGCTACTAGTAAGTTTAGATACTAGTTTATTAATTTTACTATGGAGATCTGTGCTAACATCTACAGGGCCAGATATGATAAGTGGTGTTCGTGCTTCGTCGATTAGAATCGAATCAACTTCATCAATTACAGCGAAATTAAATGGACGCTGTACCTTGGAATCTTCGGTGAATTTCATGTTATCACGCAAATAGTCAAATCCCATTTCATTATTGGTGGCGTAAGTAATATCGCATTGATAAGCTGCTTTGCGTTCTGAGTCAGGTAAATTACCTGTGACACACCCTACACTAAGACCAAGAAACGTAAAAATTTTACCCATCCATTGGGAGTCTCTTTTTGCAAGATAATCGTTTACTGTTACTAGGTGAGCCCCTTTACCTGTTAATGCATTCAAGTATAGTGGCAAAGTAGAAACAAGAGTTTTTCCTTCTCCTGTTCTCATTTCAGAAATCATACCCCTGTGCAAAATGAGTCCGCCAATTAACTGGACATCATGATGACGTTGTTTTAGCGTTCTTTTGGCCGCTTCTCTTACTACAGCGAAAGCTTCATACTCAATATCATCAAGTGTTTCACCCTTATTTAGTCTTTCCTTGAATTCAGTAGTTTTATTTTTGAGTTCCTGATCGTTTAGTTTGGAAATATCAGCTTCAAGAGAATTGATATGTTGAACTTCTCTGCGTAGTCTTTTGATGATTCGGTCGTTAGCGGTACCAAATATTTTGGTCAATATTGAAAACATTATATTTTGTGTCCTGATTTTTACATTCGGAATATAAAATATTCCATTTTGTCATTTTTTCAAACAATTTGTAAAATGCAATTGACTTTATTGAGCATAGCTTCTAAAACCAACGGTGTATATATTAATTAATGTGTTATGAGTAATATTATGAAAAAATTAGCAATAGCGATGTTAACTGCCACTTTATTGAGTAGTGCAGCGTGCGCAGATAGTACTGTTATAGCCACATTTGATGGTGGGGAAGTGACTTCAGATCAAGTTATGGAACAATTCAAGCCTATGCTTGATATGCAACAGGATACTAAAGGAAAAAAATTTACAGATCTTGATAAAAACATCCAAGAAATGCTTGTGCGTGGTTTTATCAATCAAAAGCTATTTGAGAAAGAAGCAACAAAGCTTGGGATTAAGGATAGTGCTGAATTTAAGAAAAAGCTAAAGGCTGCAGAATCACAATTAATGCAGCAAGAGCTAGTTGAGAAGAAAATAAAAGAATTTGTTACTGATAAGGTAATTGATGAGGAGTACAAAAAGCTTGCATCTGAATTAAAAGGTCAAAAAGAAGTTAAAGCTAGCCATATTCTAGTGGATACCGAAGAGAAAGCTAAAGAAATTAAGAAAAAACTTAATAAAGGCAGCAAATTTGAGGATTTAGTAAAAGAATTCTCAAAAGATGAGGGTTCTAAAGCAAATGGCGGTGATTTAGGTTACGTAATGAAAGGACAATTAGTTCCTGAGTTTGAAAACGTAGCATTTTCAATGAAAAAGGATGAGATTTCTGATCCAGTAAAAACTCAATTTGGATGGCATATCATTAAAGTTCAAGATTCAAGAGATATAAAAGTTCCAACTAAAGAACAAGCTTTGCCAAATATTAAAGCTAAACTTTCTCGTGAGGCAATAGAGAAATATATTGCTGAGCTTGCTGAGAAAGCTAAGATTGAACTTAAGCTAAAGTAGTTTTTTGTTTTATTTCTCAAAATGCCGCAAGTATGCTTAAGTACTGCGGCATTTTTTATTTCCCTATTTTTCTTCTAAACAATTAAGTTCAAGATGGTCGCGGAGCGTTTAGGGTTGGACTCAGTGTGTAAGGCTTTGTGTTCTACGCGGTTTATGTACACTAACTGGTGGATGATTCTCTAATTTATGCCTCATATCTTTTCCAATATGTTCGGCAGTAGATTTAGCAAGTTTGGTTGTAGCGCCCTTAGGATCAACGACATAAGATAAATTGGCAGCTAATCCTTTATTATCAGCAACTTCTTGTACCATTTCATCATATTTCCCTTTTGTTACAGGTAGAGTAAATATTTTTCCATTCTTCTCAATGTAACCAATTGCGTCTTTACCAGTTCCCATGAACTTTACTGGTACTGGCGATGATACTTCTACCAATTTTCCTTTATCGTCATAATGAGCTGTAAAGTACACAGCATCTTTTTTAGGCATACTTTGTCCATTTTCATCTTTTAATGCCATCGAAAAATGAACTGGACCAGTTCCAGTGTCAGTCTTTTTTGGAAAATTAACAGATCTATATCCAGAGACTTGTTTTGTTGTTCCGTCATTAAGTTTAAAACTTTGTGGATTATTTTCAACAGTTGTTTCTTTTAGCGATAAAACCGTAACACCCTGATCGTCCTTAACTGCAGTAACTTTGGTTTTGTCGCTATCTCCGCTCTTCCATGATAAGTCTTTAAAACTATCTTGGAATTGGCTTTGTACAGCTTTGTAGCCGTTAGATTCTATAGTTTGTAAGTCTTGTTTAATCTTTGGATCTTGTAATGTTTCAACTAGAGCTTGTTTACCTTGAGTAGTTTCTAGATAACTTCTAACTTGACCTAAGTTTAAATCCAAAAATCCATTGCGCTCACTAACTGGTATGTGCTTTGCAATTTCTTGTTGAACATAGAGCTGCTGTTTGATTATTACTTCATCTCGAATTACTTGCTCAATACTATCCCTTGCGACCGCTTTTCTAGATGATACAGGTGCTACAGGAATGATAACACGATCAGTTGCCAATTCAGAAGCAACCGCAGTCTTTTTTTTCGGTGGCTCAACATTTTCAAATACTGTTTCGCTTCTTGGTTTACCAGTTCTTGGGGCGTTACCTTCTTCTTGTGGATTTGTGGTGCCAATTCGTTGCCCAGTGCTCTTACTTGGCGTAGGTTCTTTGCTTGATAATGCACTTTTGACTCTTCTTGACATTGGTAGTTGGTCATTAATTCCTTCTCGCATTGAAGCAAATTCTTCTTTTGCAGGAACTACACCATTCTTAATTTTATGAGCCGAAGCAAAAAGTTTCATATAAGTTTCAGTGTCTAGCTCAAAATCGTATTTGCCGGATCTTGTATCATGACCTTTTTCTATTTTATCAATTAGGCTTTTATAACCAGCTTTTAAATCTTTATTATCAGTACCAGCTTCTAGTTCTTTTAGTAAATTGTGTAATCTTGCTGTTTTAGTCTGGCCAGATAGGCCTTGTACACTTTCTCTTTGCTCTTGTAATAATTGAGTATATTCACCAGCTTCTTTAGCTATGGCTAAAAATTTTGCACCTCTATCAGCAACATGCTCTTCCCACTGTTTCTTAAAGTGTTCCGGTTTTTTAAGAAAATAATCTATAAATTCTCTATTAACTCCTTTTCTCATTGAAGCCAATTGATCTACCATCTTAGAAGCGTATGCTGGGTCAATATCACCTTTCTGTGGTAACATTGCTTGTGCTTGCTTAAATACATCATGCCACTGCTCTTTGGCTTTATCATATTGGCTGAAGTGAACATTGATGCCTTTTTGTTTTGCTTTAGATGCCATTTGCTCAAGCATATTGTCGAAATACGTTGCTGTTTTAGATACATCATGTCTGATATCTCTTTGCTCTTTTCTATAGGCTTCAACTTCAGCTTGTATTATCTTTTTTTGTGCTTTGCTGAAATTTAAACCCCACTGTGACCTGGCAGGATTTTCTAATATTCTTTCAACATGAGTTGGGTTTTCAGCAATTGCTGCTCTTAATTTGTCATAATCAATATTTTTTGTGCCTTTACCCAGAGCCAGTTTGAGATCAATCTCCACCGCCATATCTAATTGTGATTCTTGGCGTTGTTTCATTCTCTTTGCAAAATGAGCTTTTATACCCTCAAATTGCTTTTCTTTATTAGGTTCGTTTACCACTGATTCTGGAACACCAATTTGTTTACCAAACTCTACTATGGCTCCGCGTTCATCTTGGTTATCATAATTCCTAACTATTTCTTGCCACGCTTTATCAATTCTTGGCCCTAAATCTACTTTAGCTTGTCTTCTGAGTTCTGCTGAGAATTCTTCGGTAAAAATTCTTTTGCGAGGATGATCTCTTAAGAAGTAGTTTTTTTGCAAAACCACATGCGCTTTATTAGATTTAAACGGATTTATATCAGGTTCAAATTCACGAAAAGCAGCGCCAAAGTCAATCCTAACTAGATGTGGTTTTTTAGGGTTCCCTCTTTCAACTATTCCTATATTTCCTGAGTGAATTGATTGATCAGCTAATAAAAGGGAACCAACAACTGCTGGCTCATAATTTTGGTATACGAATCTTCCTTGTTCATCTCGTTTATCAAGTCCTTTTCTTACATGCTGAGCTCTTGCGGGTAAATAAGCCTCAGCAAGTTCCCCTAATGCGCTTCTTTCTTCCTCTCCTAAATCTTTATAAAAATCCCTATATCCTTCTTTAAAATACTCTGAGGCTAAAAAAGTTCTGCCGGTATCTTTCGATTTAGTTAAAGTTAACTTGCATGCTGTTCCAGGGCTTAATTCATCAAACACCTGAGCGGCTAAAAATTCGGCAACGTCATTTTCAAGGTGTTTTATGTCTCTTTTAATTAGGTATGTGGTATTTCCATCTGAAGATTGATATCTGCCTGCCTCTGGATCTGGTTTATGTGCGCCACCTTGTTTTATTCCTTTTCTTGCGCTGAACCCATCAAATGGTTGTGGTTGTTCTACCACTTCCTCCTGGTCTTCTTTTTTTGCCATACTATTTATTATTTATGGTTAATAGTTGTATTTTAAAGTATTTTCACAACTTTTAGAAACATAACAATAATTTAGCACTAAATTTAAGGAAAGTGTTGTTTTTCACATCAAAATATTGAAGAAATTTACATTTATTCCTCTTTTAATTGTCATAATAAGCTAATTAAGCTTACAATTTAACGGTTAAATGGAATTATGGAGTATAAAATGAGTGACGAATTTGCTGAGCTTAAAATCAAAAATCAAGCTTATCAACTACCAATAAGAAAAGCATCAATTGGGCAAGATGTAATAGATGTTTCCAAGCTGTACGGCCAGACTGGTTATTTCACCTATGATCCTGGGTTTATGTCAACTGCATCATGTACATCGACTATAACTTTTATTGATGGAGATCAGGGAGTATTAAGGCATCGTGGCTATGACATTAAGGATTTAGCTGAGAAAAAGAGTTTCCTTGATGTATCATATTTGCTTCTTTATGGCGAATTACCAAATAAGCAAGAATTTGCAGATTTTGCTGATAAAATCTCATACCATTCTCTGCTCAATGAGCAAATAAAGAATATATATGGCGCGTTTCGTCATTCAGCTCACCCTATGGCAGTAATATTATCTGTCGTTGGGTCGTTGTCAGCCTTTTATCACGATTCAATTGATATGAATAGCCCAGAAGGAAGAGAGCTTGCTGCGCTAAGGATGATCGCTAAAATGCCAACTATTGCAGCAATGACCTATAAATACTCTAAAGGTCAAGCGTATGTATATCCAGATGCAGATCTGTCGTTTACAGAAAATTTCTTGCGCATGATGTTTGCAACTCCAGATCGGAAATATGTTGTAAATAAGACTATTGCTAGTGCGCTTGATAAGATATTCATTTTACACGCTGACCACGAGCAAAATGCGTCTACCTCAACTGTGAGAACGGCTGGTTCTTCCGGTGCTAATCCATTTGCTTGTGTTAGTGCGGGTATTGCGTCTCTTTGGGGGCCTGCTCATGGAGGAGCAAATGAAGCGGTGATTAATATGCTCAAGGAAATAGGTACAGTTGGTAATATTCCAAAATGTATTGAAAGAGCTAAAGATAAGAATGATCCTTTCAGGTTGATGGGATTTGGTCATAGAGTATATAAAAACTATGATCCACGCGCAGCAGTGCTTAGAGAAACCTGTAAAGAAGTGCTCGAAGAACTTGGCCAACTTAAAGGTAACCCCCTACTTGAGATTGCTATGGAATTAGAAAAAATTGCTTTAAATGACCAGTATTTTATAGATAGAAAATTATACCCTAATGTTGATTTTTATTCCGGTATTATATACGAGGCAATGGGTATCCCATCTCTTATGTATACTGTTTTATTTGCCGTTGCAAGAACCGCAGGTTGGGTCTCGCACTGGAAAGAAATGTGGGAAGATCCTGAGTATAAAATTACTAGACCTCGTCAGCTATATGTTGGGCATGTTCAAAGAAAAATATAATCTACGATTGTATTGAAGGTGTTTAAAGCAGTGCAAGCTTCAAGGTAGTTTGTGGATCATAGGATCTGCACCCAGGGTGACTGCTGTAGGCTTCAAGGTGACTATTCTTAATTTTCACCATGTGCTTGTTTAAATTCTTGTGATGATTTTTGCGGCCTTCATTGATGGTTTTTCTTCTGAATTTAACCCTATATTCTTGAGTATTCTTTGCCCTTCAGAAACCTGGCTCTGAGATCTTTTGTTGTCGCTTAAAAGATCGCCGATAGCGTGCGTTATATTATCAACATTAAAGTCTGATTGAATGTATTCTGGAATAATTTCTTTACCAGCGATTATATTGATTAAAGTAGCATACTTAACTTTTATCATTAATTTTAGGAGAAAGAAGGTTATAGGATTAAGTTTGTATCCTACAATCATCGGTGTTCCTGAGGCTGATATCTCTATAGTATTTGTTCCGGATTTGGCCAATACACAATCGCTTACTGCGAAACTATTTAGTCTTTCTGTAGAAAAACAGTAGTCGAATTTGGCATCACTTAAGAATCTTGAAATTTGTTGGATATTTGAATCATCTGATTGGATAAAAATAATTTTAATAGGATGAGTGGTAGACAGCTTATCAAAAACCTTTCTAATGATTGGCATGTGTCTATTGATCTCACCTTTTCGGCTACCTGGTGTTACGCCAATTATTTTTACATCTTTTGAGATATTCATTTTTTCTCTTAAGATCGAAGATTTTATCACAAATTCTTGCTCTAGAATAGGGTGCCCAATGCATGTGGTGTCAAGTCCAAGGGGAGTAAAATACTCAGGTTCAAAAGGTAATAAAGTTAAAAGATGATCATACACCTTGGCATACTTTTCTGCTCTTTGTGGTTTGTAGGCCCATACTGAAGGCGCTACAACGTGTACAAGTTTGATATTTGGAACGAGCTGCTTGATTTGTTTTGCTATTCTATAAGTAAACCCCGGAGAGTCAATAGTGATTAACACATCTGGCTTCTTGTTTATGATATCCTGGATGGTTTGTTTGATCAGAGATTTTATTCTAAAAATTTTTGGAATTACCTCTACAAATCCCATTAAATTAATTTCTGTAATCGGAAAGAGAGATTTTAAGCCACAAGAAGTCATGTTACGACCTCCAATGCCATAGAAAATAATTTGTTCTGCTAAGCCTAAACTTTTTAGCGACCCAATTAATTTACTGCCAATATAATCTCCAGATTCTTCACCTGCTATTATGTAGTAGCGTTTCATTTGTGGTTCCTACAAAGGCTTAAGGATTTATCTACTATGCTAGATTCAATCTTTAGACAATCAAGAATCGAATGAAAAAGGTAATCGTGAGAAATGTTTTTACCTAAGTTGTGTTTTATAGAATCCCATTCTTCATGATGATTTGATTTATATTTATTTGAGAACCATACCATAAACGGAACATTTCTTTGTTCTTCGTAATAATCATCATGTCCATGAGTTAATCTGCCTCCTTCGCCAAGAGATTCGCCATGGTCTGATGCGTATATTAAGATAGCATTTTTGTCTTTTAACATAGCAATTACGTTAGATAAAAAAAAATCTGTGTATAATATTGAGTTATCATAGCTGTTGTTTCTTTCTTCCGAAGAACAGCTTGCAGCATCATGTTTTGATGAATCTGGTATTACAGGAGTGAATTTCTCAAATTCTTTAGGATATCGTGCTCCATAGTTCCAGTGACTACCAGTAGTGTGCAAAATAATGAATTTTTTTTTATTCGAGCTAATATTTTTTTCTAAGTATGGCAGTAGCTCACAATCGTGACTATTGGGCAGCATTAAGGCAGTTCCGCCTGGAGTAACATGAAAATTTACTTCATCGTAAAATGAACCACCTGGTTTATTAAGATAATATTTTGTAATCGATTGCGTGGCAAACCACATTGTTTCAAAACCAAGCTTGGTAAATATTGATAATATTGATGTTTCAGAATCGATTTTACTCATATTATCTTCGTTAAATCTAGATAACATACAAGGAACAGACAAATACGTATTGTTAGAGCAAGATCTTGCCTTATATGACGCTAAGTTATCTATATTTGCTAAGTTGGGAGTAGTGTCTTTTTTATACCCATTTATAGCGAATCTATCATATCTTGCAGCTTCCCCAATGACCAGAACAGCTATTACATCCTTGTCAGATTTATCCTCAAAAGCATACTCTTTGCTAATATCTATCTTAGAGAAATCTTCATCTGTTTCGCCAAAGAGATGTACGTATGAATTATGCAAATACTGCATTGGAAAGTAGCCCTTAATAAAACTGAACTTTGGTGAGATAATGTTATTTATAAAAATGAGTAGGCAGATAGCTGATAATATTCTTGTAACAAAAGACTTTGTCGTTTCTATTTTAAAGTGCCTTATACTATATAAACATATCAAAATACTAAAGACTACCCAGACTATTATTCTTACACTGATTAGCTCAGTAACTTCTTGAGGTTCGGTGCCAAAAATTGATGGCATTATTGCAAGAGTTGGACTGATCGAGAAAAAGTACAAATAATAGCTCGCAATAGCTCCGGTTATAAACAAAAATAATGAGCCAACGATAAATATTATTCTATGTACGCTAAGACCAAAGAAAATAATAAATAGCAAAACTAAGTTGTAAACTAGATCTTTAAAGAGCTCTAATATTAACTGGATGACTCTAGTTTCAACGTAGCTAAATTTATATGTAAAAACTGCTGAGTTATATAAAAAGCAATATAGTGCAGCAAAAACGATTGATGCATTAATTAATTTGAAATCTAAATGTTTTTGAATATATTTGTACATGACATAAAAGTTAAATCTTCAATCAAACTTAATTAGCATGATCACTAGCTCTGTGCAAGAATTTTATAGTTTTTTTCAATTTGGTAAACCTATCATGTCTATTGATTATGGTTTAAGAAAAATTGGTTTTGCAATATCCACTCCAGATTTATCTTATTCAATGCCTTATATGAATGAGGTTCAAGGGGATGATCAAAAAAAGATAGAATTGGCCGTAAAAATAATTAGTGATAAAGATGTTTGTGCTATAGTTATTGGATGGCCTGTTAATATGGATGGTAGCAAAAGTAGTCAAACCATTATAGTTGAGAATTTTGCTAAAATACTATCTAAATCTATTAAGTTGCCCATCTTTTTTCAGGACGAAAGACTGACCACGCGGGCTGCAGATGTGGCGCTTAAAGGACTTGGATTAAATAGAAGAACCAGAAACAATAATGATGATGCAGTTTCTGCCAGCATGATTCTTGAAACAACGTTGCTTGCTATTGCTAAACTTAAAAGGCATCCTGAACCTTTGTATTAGTCATCCCTGGTTTGATCCGGGAACAAAAAAGTATTGGGGTTATGACCGCTTTTAAGAGTGGATCCTGAATTAAATTCAGGATGACTAGAATACTCTAATTCTAGTGCGATTCATTTTCCCCAATCCTTTTGTATAAAGTAAAAATTGTCCTACTGAGTCGACAATATCATCATGCTTTGTGTTTGGAAATTTGGTTAATTCAGAAATTAATTCATGATTAAAGGCTGAATTTCTAGGCAATAATATTTTCCCGGCTTGAAAAAGCGTCACAACTGAAGCAAATCTGGTGATTTTGTCTAATTTTGGTTTTATGGCTTTTATATTTAAATAGCCCGCAATACCTAAATCTTGAATTAACGACTGACCACTCGCTTTATCTTCAATCAAAATATATTTGGGATTAAATCTATTAATTTGCTTTATAATTTCATTTTTCAAACATGGGTAATTTAGTTTTTTTCTAATCATAGAAACTAAGTAATATTGACTTGCAAACAACCCCCAACATGTTCCGACGCTATAATCGGAGCTATCATTAGTTTTTATTGCCGTATCCCAACTTAATATATAATGCTCAAATTGCTTTGGCAGTGATTGGTAGAAATGTATATCTTGTTCTTGCAATAAGCTGCTATTATCTTCTGCTGGTTCTTGTAAATATTGAGCAAGATAATTTTTTGTGCCAATTTCTTTTTCTATATTCCCCAAATACTCAAGTGAATCTCTCGATTTATTCAAAATATTTTCTTTAGGATAGATGTATTTCTTGGCGCTAATAAGATAGGTGATTTTTTCTTTTGCGATAGCTGGTATTTTCAGCAATTCCCATCCTCCAAGATTTAAGAGATGAGCTGATAAATCCTGATGGTGGAGACGTTGCATGACAAGTATTATAGCGCCTTTTGATTGGTCATTTAATCTACTGACAAATGTTTGTTCAAACCAATCTATTGCTTTGTGACGTAATTTTTTAGAATTAATTTGGCTGGGGTTATGCGGGTCATCAATAATTAGAAAATCCCCTCCTTCACCAGTGACTGAACCTCCCACACTTGTTGCAAATCTGAATCCATTTTGCGTGGTCAGAAATTTGGTTTTTTGGTTATGCTTCTTACTTAAAATTGTTTTGGGAAAAAGATTCCTATACCACTCCGAGGAAACAACTAATCTACTATCAAGAGAATGTTTGGTACTAAGAGTGGACTAGTAGCTAGCAGCCAAAATCCTGTAGGCAGCATTCTGACCTAAAAGCCAACTCGGCCAGGCAACACTGACACAGACAGATTTTAGCGCTCTTGGTGGCATGTTAATTATTAGTCTTTTAATCCCGCCTAATCTGACATTTTCTAAATAATCAGCTATTAAATCTATATGCCAATTAGAACGATATAGTGTTCCTGGGTTTATTGTGTTAAAAACTTTGTGAATAAAACTACTAAAATCCTTCCTGAGCAGTGCAGCAAGTATTTTCTTATCTTTGTTCATTAACAAATTTTGCGATAAAATTATCAATTATCATTTCATCATCCTGATTTAGTTCATTTTCTCTATAAGACGGAGAATTCATTTCCAATTTGTTTAATTGCAAAATCAGGGTCACAATTTTGTTCAAGGTATCAGTAATGCTCTTTTTTACATTTATACCCCCTTTTGATTTACTATGTTTTAGGTCTTCTAATTCATCCTCCAATAGCGATACTAGATTCGTGATAAAATTATATATTTTGTTGATTGTACAATTCATTTATCCTCCTTTTTGTTATTTAAGTATTTCATCTCCCCCATCGATTGGTTGCAAGCCAACCAATGATCTTTTTTCATTTATAGTCATGAAAGTTGCTTTAGATATTTTTGACCACAAGTTTTCTCTACGTTCTGTTAAAACCGAGATTGAATCCTTATCAAAGTCGATTGTTAACTTTTCCTTATACCAATAGGATAACCAACTACTAAGTGAGTCTGCATATTTATCTAGTAGCGGGATTATATTTTCTTCCCACAGAGCTAGACGTGCCTCCTGCATATTACTATATGTATTATCGCCATTTATTCCTAGTAACTGGGGTGGAACGTTAAAGGCAATTGCTATGTCTCTTGCACTTGAGTCTTTAAGTTCAATAAATTTTTCAAACTTCTCAGCCGTGTTGGTATCCTGCCATTTCAGTCCCCCTTCAAGAATTAGTGGTTTACCAGAATTTGTAGATTCACTGAAATTATCATAAAATTGTTGTTGTAGACGTGCGAATTGCTCATCTGATAAATAACCATTTCCATCTTGAAAAACCAAAGCGCCACTAGGTTTTGCAGCATTCTGCAGTAATGCTTTGTTCCAATCCATGTTATTATGCAAATTAATGGCTTTTGATGCAGCTGCAAGCGATGATAAACCAGATATATTGTCTAATGGATTATAATTTCTTAAATGTAGAACTCTGCTTTTTTGCTCGATTGAGTCTATTTTATAGGTCTTTTTATTTTGTGAGTGACCATAAGTATATGCTACTAATTTTGAATTGATTATTGAATACTCCATAAGGCTTGGATGCAAATTATGCATACTTAATGGTTTGTTTTTATGATCAAGACGAATAAGAATGTAGCTATTGCCATATAAAAGCAAATTAGCAAGATTTTCGGTAAAAAAATCAGCCCCTGATTGTCCATGACTTGGGTGTTTTAATAATTCGATTGCTGGGTGATGCGCTGTTGACTCTTTATTCCCCTTATTATTTATAAATACAAGCCACGGAATATGGCTTGCTGAGGTTGCAATCAAATTAATACATCTATGAACAATAGTATTAGATTTGTATGAATTTATACCTGGATTATCATTATTTGTGGCATGAGGAAACGGAAGATCTAAATATGCGTGCGAGCTTTTATTTTCTTTATTAAGCAGTTTATTGAAGTATTTCTTAATCATTAACATCCATTTTTTTGTACTCAAGTTGGTTTTATAACATCAACTGGGTGTATCACTAAGAACTTCTTGCAATAAATTACTTTCAAAATTTCAAGTTTTACAATAGAATGTGTAGTAGTAGAAAGGTTGAGAGAATAAATGTCCGGACAAATACTAGAATTAATTATTTTTGCAGGAATTGCTTTTTGGATTATAAGCAAGTTGATTTCAACTTTTGGAACAACTTCAGATGATGATCCCATGAAGAATAAATCATTTTTTGGTGAACAAGGGCAGATGAAAGATGTAACAGATAGCGGCAATGTAGTAAATAACAAAAAGCGTGCAGCAGATATACTCAAACCACTATTTGCTAATAAAACTAAAGTTGATTTATCTAGTTATATTGTTTCTGATAATGAACCTGATATCAAGCAAGGATTAAATGATGTTTTGTCGCGTATACCAACATTTAATATCCAAAATTTCATTAAAGGAGCAAAAGCTGCGTTTAAAATGATAATAGAAGCCGCTAATACAAAAAATGACACTGAGCTTGGTGAATTAGTTGATAAAAGATACATTGAGCATTTTAAAGCTATGGCTAATAGTTATGGAGATTATCAGTCTGATCCAACATTAAAAGTTTCTGAAATATACATGTTTGGTAATAATGTTTTTATCAAGATATTGTTTGCTGGTAAAAACATTACAAAGAAAATAAAGAATATGCATGAAGAATGGACCTTTACCAAAAGCGCTAATAATAATGGCAACGAGTGGTTTTTGACTAATATCGATAGACCTCAATAGTCTAAAAATGGGCAGTATTCTGATTTTAATTATCCGATTTTACCAATATTTCATTTCACCTATGCTTGGTAGAAGCTGTCGATACTTGCCTACATGTTCGCAATATTGCATTGATGCAATTCGGATCTATGGTGCTTTTTTCGGTTTATGGCTTGGAATCAAAAGACTACTTAGGTGTCATCCATTTAGTCAGAGTGGTTATGACCCAGTGCCAACAAATCAAAATAAAAATATGGCAGATTCAATTGATAATAGACAATGCTGAGATTTTTGTTGAAAAGTTGCAAGGTAGTGGTGATCTTAATTTTGTTTTGATTCACAATGCAGGAGGAGATCATAATTTTTTTATTCACCAAGTTGAATTATTAAAGAAATATGGTGATATCATTTGGTTAGATTTACCAGGACATAGTAAAAGTACAGGAATTTCTAGTTATCACATCAATGATTTATCTTCCGTTGTAAATCAGATCTGCAAAAATTTATCTCTAAACAATCTATGCTTAGTTGGACTAAATAATGGCGCTAATATTGTTATTGATATAGCAATTAACTACCAACTACCAGTTAGCCATATTATTCTCATTGATCCGCCTATATTTATGAAAAAATCTTTTATCGCTGAGATAAATGAATTTATTGGCCAACTAGAACGTGAAGATTATAGTATATTTACTGCATCTTTGGTAAATGGCTTGTTTATAGATACTGGTAGCCGAAATAGAGAAATAGCCACAAATGCCTTTAATAACGTTGATAAAAAAGCCCTTCAGAATATTTTTCAAGGCTTAATCGAGTGGGATGTCAAATCAAGAGGTAAACTAAAAAGCATCCTTTACCCCACATTATGTATTTTAACGGATGAGCATCATTGTACTTATAATAAATTAAATGAAGAAGCGCCGCAGTTTGAAGTGGGGAAGGTAATTGGCTCAAAATGCTGGGCAACTCTTGAAGTGCCTGAACAAGTTAATGCTATGGTAGAACGGTTTTTAATATTAAATAGGTAAGTTGAATATCTATAGAATTACTACATCATGTATTGAGTGTACTTAGTAACGTAAATTCATAGAAATATATTGTCTTGTCTTTCATCGTATGTTAAGCTGCCACTAACGAAACGATATTATTGTATGTAAAGTGAATAAAACAATATCGCTATCACATAATTTTTCATACCTTACCCTCCTGCTGGCGGCTTAAGCCGTCCTCATTTTATATTTATTGCATTTTTATTAGTTTATTATTACACATTATTTGAGAAGAAAAATTATGATTACCGAAGAAAACAATAAATTTTTATCATTTTTAGTTTGGTTATGCTTAACCTTATTTTATTGCTATCAGTACATACTTAGGGTGCTGCCGAACATCATTATGCCAGATATTTTGGTAAAGTATTCAATTGGTGCTGCTGAGTTTGGTTCGTTTGCTGGGCTGTATTACATTGGCTATATCGTAGTGCATATACCAGTAGGTATTTTGCTTGCTAGGTACGGTAGCAAGAGGATATTACCACTATTTGTTGGTATAACAGCATTAGGGCTAATTCCCTTAGTTTATCTTGATTCATGGAATAGTGTTGTGCTTGGAAGGTTCTTGACAGGGGTAGGTTCATCAGCTGCGATAGTTGGAGCGTTACAGGCTTTTAGGATTATATACCCACATAAATTCTCAAGAATGCTAGGATATACAGTATTATTTGGTCTGATTACAGCTGTATTTGTAGGGACGCCACTGGCAACAGTGATCAAGTCTATTGGTATTGAATCAACCATAAATTATTTAGTGATAACAGGGGTAGTTCTTGCAAGTATGATGCTAATTATTATGCCAAAATCTGTTAGTGAAACTTCAAAATCTGATATGATTGGAGATGTTAAGTCAGTAATTTTTAATATAAAAATTATTGTAGTTAGTTTACTTGCCGGACTAATGGTTGGTCCACTTGAAGGTTTTGCTGATGCATGGGGTAGTGCATTTATGATGAATGTATATGATCTAGCAAAAGATCAGGCAGATAGTTTTACTTTGTCTATTTTGTTTGGAATGGGTGGAGGTTGTATAATTCTGCCGTATTTAGCAGATAAGCTTAGAATGTACTTGGGTGTTACCATGCTTTCAGCTGTGATGATGATAGCGTGCTTTATTCATATTTTGAGCGGCAAAGCAACACAAGATACATTGTATTACGCATGTGTGATTACAGGAATATTTTGTGCATACCAAGTTGTTATAATTGCAAAAATCTCAACTTATGTTTCAGAAGAAAGGAGTGGAATAGCTGCAGCTGTTGCTAATATGGTGATCATGACTTTTGGTTGGGTGTTCCACAATGCTATAGGCAATACTATGGATAGCAAGTGGGATGGAGCGATGGAAAATGGGGTCAAATTATATACTGCCCAGAACTATATATCCAGCTTATGGATTATTCCAAAAGCTATATTCATTGCTTTAGTTGGGTTTGCTATTATGATTATGGTGAATAGAATTCACGCTAGGATACAAAAAGGGGCAAAATGATCATAAGAAAAGTAATAATATTATTGGGATTATTCACATTTGTGTTTAATAGTTCCACGCTGGCGGAGCATGCACAAAAAGATATTGATTTTTTGATCAATAATGCCGATCCGGATGTAAATATTGGCGTAAAAATATCCAATCTTAGCAAAAATAACATTATTTATGAAAAGAATGCTGGCAGGTATTATATACCAGCCAGCAGCCTTAAGTTTATTGCTGTTGTAGGAGTGATTAATGCCTTGGGAAAGGATTATAATTTTATCAGCAAGTTATATAATAAGGGTAATGATTACTTTTTAAGCATTGAAGATCCAGACTTTTCTGAAGAAGATTTAAAATATTTTGTAGAGCAAATAGTCAAGGATAATAAAGACCAAAATACAGTAAATATCAGTATCATAAATAATAGATTTACATTACCTCCTATCATTCGTGATAAAACTTATGCTGATACTCAGTATTGTTATGGTGCTCAAGTAACGAAAACTCATGTAAACAAAAACTGCGCCAGGATACCTGTTGAACCAGGGGATGTAGGCAAACCAATTATTGTGCAACCAAGTGATAATTTTCCTTATCAAGTAGAAAATAAGTCAAATACCATCGAAAAGGATAAGAATGATAGATTGGTTGTAAACATTCAAAATGGTAAATTTATTATTGATGGTACCTTAAGTGTTTCAACAGGACCAATTAATATTGTGGCGGTATCTAGCGATAATCTTGATCAAATTAAATCGTACTTAATAAAATATCTTAGTAATTCTGGCATTAAACTTTCAAGGAAAATTTCTGTAATAGAGAAAGAGCCAACAGATATCAAAGAGATTGCTAGTAGAGTAAAAAATATAAAAGATCTTGCCAAGAAAGCTTTAGAGGAGTCGGACAATTACATCACAGATTATTTGCTTGCCGAGTTTGCTACAAAGAATAATATTAGCCAGTGGGATTGGGCCATGGGTGAGCTAAAGAAGTCTATTAAAGATAAATTAGGGGTCGACCTTACAGAGAGTGACTTAAGAGATGCAAGTGGTATTTCGAGGAATAACTTATTAACAGTAAATCAGTTTGATAGTTTTCTGAAGAATGTAGCAACAAAAGAAGATTTGAGTTTTATTAAGTCAATTATGGCAACTCCAGGAAATGGTACTCTTAAAGAGCGTTTTGATGGAGTTGATTTATACGCCAAAACTGGTCATATGACAGGAGTGTCAGCTCTAGTGGGTTATTTTTATAACGACAAAAAAGAGTTATGTAGTTTTGTGATACTTATCAATAATTCTTACCAAAAGCGAAAATTATATAGGCAGTTAGAAGAAGATATAATCAAGAGTGTTCTAAAAGAGTAACCATCAAGATCCTTGTATATAACAAGTCGAGTTGAATTGGGTGTTATACTAGTCGTGGGTTATCTCGTAATTGTCATCCAAAACACCCCAGAAAGTCATCCCAAACTTGATTTGGGATCCATTACTTACTTAAAACCGTAAAACCTTAATGCAGCTTGGATTCCTGGTCAAGCCTGGCAAGACTATCGTGGTGACTATAAAAAACGCCAAGCAAGAATAAACAAGAATGAAATTACGCCAATTCAACTCAACTTATTATAACTACACCTCAGCTTTATCTTCATCAAGATGAGTTTTTTTGTATTGTTCAAGTCTTGTCTGAGCTTCAATTGAAAGAGTTGCTACTGGGCGTGCTTCAAGGCGTCTAAGACCAATCTGTTCTCCAGTTTCATCGCAATAACCATATTCTCCTTTATTGATTCGCTCTATAGCGCCTTCAATTTTATCAATAAGTTTCCTATATCTATCTCTAGTTCTAAGCTCTATACTTGTTTCAGTTTCAACGCTGGCTCTATCTGTCAAATCTGGTTCATTCCAGTTTTCTTCTCTTAAATGCTCAAGAGTGTCTCTAGATTCGGCAAGTAACTCATTCCTCCATTTAATTAACTTTTGTCTAAAATACTCAAGTTGCAATGGGTTCATGTATTCTTCATCTTCTGAGGGTTTATACCCTTGCGGTAAAATGATTTTATCCATACTTGTCTCACATAAAATTCGTATTGCCAATATAGCTTATAAGTAAAAAAATTAGCAAGAATATTTTGGCTTATTTGGTAAATTCAAAGTTTAAAAAGTGGCAGAGATATTTATTTAATAGATATCATACTTAGTTTCGCAAGCTAGGGTGAGCCTTTGTATAAACCGATTCAAGATGGGTTTGATTGACTTTTGTGTATCGTTGAGTAGTCGATAGGCTTTGATGCCCAAGTAAATCTTGTATGCTTCTCAAGTCAGCCCCATTTTCAAGAAGATGAGTAGCAAAACTGTGACGAAAAGCGTGTGAACTTAAATGTTCTGGTAGTCCTAAAGAGCGTCTCAAAATTATTAATTCCTTGTTGAACACAGCTCTTTGAAGTGGTTTACCTAATTTTCCTCTGAAGATTGGTTCATTATTATCGATAGCAAATGGTAGAGCATCTAGATATATTGTTAGTAATTCTTTGGCTTCTTTTATCCAAGGTATGATACGTTCTTTGTTGCCCTTACCGGATACCTTTATAAATTCACTATTTTCCAGATGTTTTTTAGTTAATGATAAAGCTTCAGAAATCCTAAGACCACTTGCGTAAATGAGGGTAAGAAGAGCCTTATTACGAATATGTATCCACTCAAGTTCACCTAGCATTTCTATGTTATCAATGGCTAAATTAGTTTCAGATTGAGTCAGTGCTTTAGGCAAGGCTTTAGGTTTTTTAAGGCTATGTACAGTAAAAATACCATGGCAGTAAATAGAATATTTTTTTTCTAAAAATCGATAAAAATTCTTTATTCCAGACAAGGCTCTTGCATTGGAAGTAGCCATATATTTTTGCTGGTGTCTACTTGATAGCCAGCTTCTGATTGTTCTAATATCAATTGATTTAAGGGTATCTATACTAATTGATTGAGCTTTGTATTTTTCAACAAAAGAGAAAAAGTTGAGTAAATCATTATGATAAGAATCTAAAGTATGTTTCGAATAAGAGCGTTGTTTGCCTAAATATTCAAGCCAATTATTCAGTATCTCTTTTACATAATCATCAATCATAAAATTACTTTCCTATACAGAAGTTGCTAAAAATTTCTCCAAGAATTTCATCAACTGTTATTTTTCCTGTTAGATGGCTCAAAGTTCTAATACTCATTCTCAAATCTTCTGCTGCTAGTACTAAATCATTATTCATAGAAAAATCAGATAAATATTCCAGGGCTTTTTTAAGTTCAGCTCGATGCCTTGCTCTTGTTATAGAAGCAGCGGAGGCTGGAGAAGGCGTAATAGATCTTGCCATATCTATTATCGCAGTTGTTAATTTATCTAGGCCTATTTGGTCTTTTATTGAAATGAAAATTGGAGAAGATGTGTAGATTTTTGGCATGGGTTCAGCTTCTACTAGATCAATTTTATTAATGACTAAAATAGTTTTATCATCCAAGATGTTATCTAAAATTTGTTTTTCTTGATCTGTATCACTTACATCAAGTACTAATATCTTTATATCTGCATTACTTGCGGCCTTAACAGCTCTATTAATGCCTTCGAGTTCAATTTCATCTTGAGTAGACTCCCTGATACCAGCAGTATCTTGTAGGATAATAGGATAGCCACCAATATCAAGATGTCCCTCTATTACGTCTCTGGTCGTTCCAGCAATATTTGATACGATAGCAATCTCGCGTTGCATTAGGTGATTTAACAAACTAGATTTACCTACATTCGGTTTTCCCAAAATTGCCAGCTTGAGCCCAGATCTTAGTCGTTCTCCGCGGTTATTATCATCAAGATGCAAAGTTATTTCATCCATAATTTTTTTTACAAGTATACTAGCCTTAGTGATAGTTTCTTCTGGAATATCTTCATCTGGAAAATCAATATAAGCTTCAATCAGACTTATTAGTTCAACGAGTTGTTTTCGCCATTTCTCGTATATTTGCTCTAATGCACCACTCATCTGCATGATGGCTTGTTGTTGTTGAAGTTCAGTTTCAGCATCGATAAGATCTGCAAGCCCTTCAGCTGAGGTTAAATCCATTTTACCATTTAAAAAAGCGCGTTTGGCAAACTCTCCTGGTTCCGCTAATCTTAAGTCATCAAGTAATGCCAATGATTCATGCATCATTTTAATAACTGCGATACTACCATGAGTGTATATCTCGGCCGAATCTTCACCAGTGAAACTATTGTTACCACTAAAATAAACAATTAGGGCAATATCGATCAGTTTTCCTGAATGAGGGTGATATATTTTTTTAACATACATCTTTCTTGCTGCTATTTTATCTAGGTTACTTTGTGTTAATTTTCTTAAAGAAGCAAATGAAGAAGGGCCAGAAATTCTAAAGACACAAACTCCTGCTTTGCCAGATGCTGATCCTTGTGCAAAAATAGTGTTCATTTCTCTTAACCAACTATTGAAAGGATTTTATATTTGCACTATTATACTCGTAGTTTTCAATTATTAAAAGCCTTATCGAGTTGTACACATGGTAAATGGGCCACATCACAAAAGCTCAATGACTTTGAGCAAACTTACATGTCAAATAAATGATTATAGTGAAGAAATTTTAGACTTTGTTAATGCTGACGGGAAGGGAGAGTTGTATGCTAAATTTGTACGTAAATTTCTCACCTACATTCCAATTGATTATAGATCAAAGGATAAGATAGAGCTTTTTGGAGATTTTACTCATGAAGCATTTGATTTTTTCTTGCACAGGATGCCTGGTAATAGAAAAATAGACATTTTAATCAACGACTTCAAAGATAATCCCGCAATCACTGTTCTATTGGCCTCTGAAAATAAGCCATTTATCATTGATTCCCTTAATAATTTGCTATCTAAGATGGGTATGCAGGCAATATTTACTTTTCACCCAGTGATCAATAGTGTCAGAGATAGTGAAGGCTTGCTCATAGATATAGTAGATAGGAAAGATGGTGGGATTAATGAATATTTAGTTTACTTAAAGATATTAGGTAATTTTAGCGCTGATGATTTAGTGCTAATAAAATCTGAGATTAATAATGTGATTGATCTGGTGGATTACACATATCAGTCATGGCAAACTCTGCTCAATAAGATTATTGATATTACTACGGATATAGTTCACAACAGTGCCACTTATGAAAAAGCTAATTTACCAGCTGAAGAAGCCTTAGATTTTCTGAACTGGATTCAAAAAAATAATATTACATTTCTAGGGTCTGTCGACTTTGATTTAGATACTCAAAAATTACTTAAACAGGAAGGAGTGAAAGATATTTGGAAAGGTAATATTGATGAAATCGAGACTATTATCAAGCTTTCTAATAGCGAATATTACTCAAATAAATTAGTTATTTTGGGGAAATTAAATACATTATCACCGGTTCATAGAAATGCCCTAGTAGATTATATTTTAGTCAAACACTTGGATGAGAATGGCAAGTATAAGACTGGGACAATAATATTTGGTTTGTATGGTACAGCGATTTACTTTCAATCGGTTAAAACTATACCGATCTTGCGTGGCAAGATGAATTATGTTCTTGATCAAACTGATTTTCCGGTTAATGGTTATAATGCTAAGAAGATCAAGAACATTATTGAGTCTCTGCCCAGAGATGTACTAATACAGATAGATGAGAATGATTTGTACTGCACGTGCTTGCATATGTTATCTAGCATGCGTAGTCATAAACTTAAACTTTTTGTACAGCGAGATTGGTCTGGAACATTTGTTAATGTCATTGTGTTTTCAACTAGAGAGAAGCTAACGCCAGAAGTGCATAATGAAGTGTGTCACTATCTTAGTGATAAATTTAATGGTGTTATTATCTCAGATAGTATTACTGTAGTAGCACAAGATTTTGTACATCTTTTTGTTACTATGCAAGTTAATGACAAAGGCAAGTCAGAACCAGCGCATGATGAGATAGAGAGAGAATTGTCGCGGATTACAACTAACTGGTCTGAAGGTTTATTAAATAAGTTATGCGACGAACTTGGAGAATATGAAGGGAGTCTGCGTCATAAGGAGATAGAAGGATCATTTCCATCTGATTATAGACATAAGTATGATGCTACAACTTCAATTGATGATGTACATCATTTAGAGCGAGCTACTAGGCAAGGAAAATTAGTAACTAATTTGTTATCTGGAGAAAAAAATGAATTTTTACTACGATTTTATACTCCTGAAATTCGACTGACTTTGTCAGATATTTTACCAGCTATTGAGAATTTAGGCTTTGTTGCAATTGATGAGCAAAGTTTCCAGATAGGTGAGTCTAAGGATTTTAAGAAAAGTTGGATTTATGAATTTAAACTCCAGGCCCAGAATCAGACTGATGTTCCGATGAACATCATTAAGAAAAATATAGAACAAGCATTTAATAAAATAGGAAGTGGTGAATTAACTAGTGATGCGCTGGGTAAGTTGATTGTGCTTGCTGGTTTTGATTGGAGAAAGGTAAAGTTATTAAAAGCAATTGCAAGATACTTACATCAGACTGGTTTTATTTACGGTAAGGGTTATGTAATGCAAATTCTAGTTAAGCACTACCAATATACTCAAAAACTAATCGAACTTTTTGAAGCACGATTTTGTGCGACCAAGAGCTCTGCGCAGAATGTTGAAAAAATCATATCAGAAATGATGAGTTACCTCGACTTAGTAGACAGCAGCAGTGAGGATAAGGTACTAACTAATATGAGGTTAATAATACTTGCAATAGTTAGGACAAATTTTTATCAAAAGACTAGAGCTGGAAATATCAAAAATTATATTTCTTTTAAGTTTGATTCTTCTAAGGTCCCTGATCTTCCATTACCAATTCCTTATGCAGAAATTTTTGTTTATTCGAATGATTTTGAAGGGGTGCACTTAAGAGGTGGTAAGGTTGCAAGAGGTGGCCTGCGTTGGTCAGATAGAGGCGAAGATTACCGTACTGAAGTTTTGGGCCTACTTAAAGCTCAAATGACAAAGAATACAGTAATTGTTCCTGTTGGGTCCAAAGGAACGTTCTATGTTAACTTTGAACAAGGAACGATGAGTAGAGACGAATATATGCTCAAAGTTATTTCTTGTTATAAAGATTTCTTACGAGGTTTGCTAGATTTAACAGATAATTTAGTAGATGGGAAAGTTGTTACACCAGAAGAGACAATAATTTATGATGATGAAAATCCATATTTGGTTGTTGCTGCAGATAAAGGAACAGCAACTTTCTCGGATCATGCAAATGAAGTATCAAAAGAGTATAATTTCTGGTTAGATGATGCATTTGCTTCTGGTGGATCTGTGGGATATGACCATAAAAAAATGGGTATCACTGCCAAAGGAGCATGGATTTCAGTAGCATCACATTTGTACAATTTAGGAATTGATGTACAAAAAGATCCATTTACTGTTGTTGGTATTGGAGACATGTCTGGCGATGTGTTTGGTAATGGTATGTTGCTTTCTAAATGTATAAAATTGGTTGCAGCATTTAACCATCAGCATATTTTTATTGATCCCAGCCCAGATTGTGAATCAAGCTTTGCTGAGCGCAAGAGATTATTTGAATTACCGCGTAGCAGGTGGAGTGATTATGATCTTAAATTGATATCAAAAGGCGGTGGGATTTTTGAGCGTTCTGCAAAAACCATTACTTTATCAGAAGAAATTAAGAATTTGCTAGGTTTGGGTGTTAATCAAATTGTCCCAGATGAATTAATTAGTGCCATTTTAAAAGCAAAAGTGGATTTAATTTGGAACGGTGGTATTGGTACTTATATCAAGTCATCATTAGAGAATAATATTGATATTGGTGATAAAGCCAATGATAGTTTGAGAATTAATGGCAAGGATGTGGGAGCGAAATCAATCGCTGAAGGTGGAAACCTGGGCGTATCTCAGCTTGGTAGGGTAGAGTACGCCTTAAATGGTGGTATAATAAATACAGATTTTATCGATAATTCAGCAGGCGTTGATTGCTCTGACCATGAGGTGAATATAAAAATCGCTCTTAATTTGGCTGTAGCTAAGGGTAAAATTACTATCAAGGAAAGAAATGATTTATTAGCTAAAATGACAAAACAAGTCGAAGAGCTAGTACTTGCGGATAATTTTGACCAAAATTTGGCGATCACAATACTAAGTCTTTCTCCTACGCTTAATATTGAATCTTTTAGCCACTTGATAGGTAGATTGGAAGCATTAGGCTTTTTAGATAGAGCAGTTGAATTTCTGCCTGACAAAGCAGAATTGTCAAGACGAACAATTGCAAATCAGAAAATGACAAGACCTGAATTAGCGGTGCTACTTTCTTATAGTAAAATGGCATTGGATAAGTTGTTGAACAATAGTACTCTGACAAAAGATAGGCACTTCAAGAAACATTTGATGAATTATTTTCCTAAATTAATGCATGAAAAATTTAAAGAGGAAATAGAGGAGCATCCACTGAGTCAAGATATAATCAGGACAATTATTACTAATCGCCTGATCAATCAATTATCAGGTCCAGTAGTGAGTAGCATAAGTCTTGAAACCGGTGCAGAGCCAAGTGATATAGCAAGAGCATACGAAGTAGTAAATGAAGTTTTTGACCTATCAAACTTGTGGAGAGAAACTAGTATGCTGGGAATTAATGTTCCAGCTAGTATTAAGGTTGAGATATTTTCTGATCTCGCAAAGATCATGCGAAGAGGGATAAGTTGGTTTGTAAAAAATATCAAGTCTCCAATTCATATTACTGAAACCGTAGAAGAATATCGTAAGAAAACAGAATTACTTACCGATATTATAAGTAAACTTTTAGTTGGGACAAATAAGACAAGATACTATAACAAAATTGAGCATTATGTTTCGGCTTCAATTGATAAAAAATTAGCTAAGGCTATAGCTACATTAGAAGTATTAGTATCAGCTTTTGATATCATATACATCGCCAAAAAGACCAAAGTATCAAATGAGATTATAGCTAATTTATATTTTGAATGTGGTGATCTAGCTGGTATAGATTGGCTTAGAGATTCGTGTGAATTGCAAATTAATGAATCGTATTGGAATAGGTTATCCATACAATCATTAAAAGATGATCTTTATGATAAACAGCGTAGGCTAGTAGCAGCGATTGTGCTAAGTAATAAGAAAAACGCTAGCTTAAAATCTTGGATTAAAATGAATATGTCTCATGCTGGAATATTTATCGATTTTATAAACCAGATGAAAATGCAAGAAGCAATAAATCTGAATATGATAATACTTGCTAATAAAAAGCTTGAGATATTTTTGAGAAAAGTGGAGGCTGTTTTATGACGTCTAAGCTAAAAGAAGCAAGAGAAAATGCAGGATATACAGTTGAACAAGTAGCAGATATTTTAAAGATTAGAAAGCAATATATTATTGGTATAGAAGAAGAAAATTTTGATCAGATTCCTGGAAAAATATATGTTGAAGGATACGTAAAATTATATAGTGAGTTTCTTGGAATTCAGGTTATCGATAATCTAGGTGATGATCTCTTAGTGAGACAACGTGATTCATTAACTGATAAAAATAGTAAAGTTCAGTGGGTGGTATTGATATTTTCATTTATCATGTTGATTGCTGTGTTAGTATCGTATTATTTAATGCAAGTAGCTTAAAGAGCAGATTATGGAAAAAGTGATCACAAGAAAGGATATTTCTGAAGAAATTAATGAAATAAGTGATAAAGTAGATTCTTTAATGAAAATTTTATCTGTTAGCCAACAACGTATTAAAGAATTGGAAACTGAAAACACTGAGTTAAAGAAAAGTAATCACGATACTTTAAGCCAGATAAAAGAGTATATTGGCGAACTGGAACAAATTAGAAATCATTATGTCGATAGTCACAATAACAATAAACGGTAAGAATTTTAAACTATCTTGTTCTGAAGAAAGTAAAGATAAGATAATGTCATTGGCTGAGAAGCTTGATGTGGAAATTAAAGATATGTCTGTCAAAAATCAATATGCTTCACTCGAGTTATTGCTAATTATGATGGCGTTGCAACATGTTGATGAGAGGCAATCACAAATGAACATTGTTGGTGGGGATGTTTTGCAAACCGCTAATACTGATTTTCAGAAACAATTGTCCTCTATACATAACCAACTACAATCAGTTAAGGATAAGCTAACAGTAGATCTGAATTAAGTTTGGGATGACTTTAGAGAACTTTTTGGAATGGTAGTTTGGGTCGAGTATTGGGTAATGGATGCTGAATCAAGTTCAGCATGACTAAAGACAGGGCGTCATTTTATAGTCATCCTGGACTTGACCCAGGATCCATTAGTACATTGAAAGGTTACAGTGATTCACAAGGTAGACCCTAAATCAAGTTTGGAATGACCTTGGAGGGCTTTTGGAATGACAATGAATGTAGTCCTAAACATGCTAATGGCTGACTTGATTCAGTATCTTTTGCATCTCAAAATACTAGAGAAATCAATAAATGACATTTATTGATACTCCGTCAGTTAATAGTTCTTGGTCAGTATTAGACAAGTTTTCAACGAACTTAATTTCAGCAGTTGAAGTTACATTGAGTAAATCAGATACTAAACTATCTGACATTTTCCTGCCTTTTACCTCAATACAACTCACTGGTGCTTTAATAGATAAATTATCTTTAGCTTTAATTCTTCTTACAAGTTCTAGAATGTCTACTAATTGCATAGCCTCAGTGTGATCTTCTTGCATATCTAAAGTAACCTCAGGCCAGCTATTTCTTCGGTGGATAGACTCATTACTATATAGAATTTGGTATATTTCTTCAGTAATATGAGGAATAAATGGCGCAAAAAGTTTTAACAAAATTTTTAAGCTATAATAAAGCGTAATCCTAGCACTCCTTGCCCCATTTGGATCTTTTTCTTCTTCGTCATAAGCTCTGGTTTTAGTAATCTCTAAGTAATTATCACAAAACTCAGACCAAAAGAATTTTTCTACTAAATCCATAGCATTTGCGTATTCATATTTATCAAATTCAGCCGTGCATTGATTTACTAAATTAAATAACTGATTTAAAAAATATTTATCAAAATCAGAATGTGCAATATCTAGTATCTCGCTTGGTTTTAGGTTCTTTTCACTCTCAGATAATTTGTCAAAATGCTGTGATGCAAATTTTGCTGCATTCCAAAGTTTATTAATCAAGCGTTTGCCATTATTCATTACATCTTCAGAGTAAGCAGTATCAGCCCCAAGTTTGGAATTTGCTGCCCAGTATCTTACAACGTCTGTTCCAAATTGCGCAAGTAACGTATCTGGTACTAGTACATTACCTTTTGATTTTGACATTTTGCTTCGATCTTCGGCTAAACACCAACCGCTGATCATGATATTAGTCCATGGTAGACTGTTTTCATGTAAGTGACTTTTGAGTATGGTATAGTATGCCCAAGTTCTAAGTATTTCATGTGCTTGAGGTCTTAAATCAGCTGGAAACAAACATTTATGTCTTTTTTCATTGATCATGAAACCACTTGCTATTCCATGAGAATTTAATTGTGGAGACACCGAGCTAGTAGACCATGTATCCATTACATCATAATCAGGCTCTACTTCATCACGTAAGTACCCTTCAGGTAGGTCTTTTAAAGGATCAACTGGTAATTGTTCTGGTTTTGCAAAAATAACTTTGCCTTCTTCACCCGCGCGCTTTGAATACCAGGCAGGAAATGGCACACCGAAATATCTTTGTCTTGAGATGCACCAATCCATAGATACTCCGTTAATCCACGTGTCTAATTTGATCTTCATCGATTGTGGGTGCCAATTCAATTGTTGCGACTTCTCTAGCATTTCATTTTTATGAACAACTGACTTTATAAACCATTGAGGAGTAGTTAGAATTTCCAGTGGTGCTCCAGATCTTTCAGCGCATCGCACGCTTTGTAATTTTTCAGTTTGAGCAAGTAGCAATTCCTCATTACGTAGAATCTCAATAATTTTTGCTCTTGCTTCTATAACTTTCAGTTCCAGTATTTGCGATGCATACTTATTAGCAAGCTCTTTATTATTACAATTATCATCAAACTCAAGGTTTGTTATAGTACCCCATTTGCTTATAATGATCTTTGTTGGCAATTTATGTTTTCTCCACCATAAAACATCAGTTTGATCGCCAAAAGTACAGCACATTACAAGACCAGTTCCTTTCTCGATGCTCACTAGTTTGTCGGCAAGAATTGGAACTCGTACTCCAAATAGAGGCGATATAGCATTTTTGCCGGCAAGGTGCTTGTATCTTGTATCATCAGGATGATAAAATAACGCAACACATGCAGCTAATAATTCTGGTCTAGTAGTTGCTATAACCAAGGGGTTACCAGATTCATCTGTGAATTTTACGTCATTCATCACAGTTGTTTTTTCCTGATCTTCTATATCAGCTTGAGCAAGTGCTGTTTGATCTACCGGGTCCCAAAGCATAGGTTGAGAGTCACGATAGATTTCGCCTTTATTTACTAAATCCAAAAATGACATTTGAGAAATGGTAATAGAAGTATTGCTAATTGTTTGATACTCAATATTCCAATCGACTGATAATGCTATCCTGTTGAATAAATTACGAAACCTGTTTTCTTCTTCTTTTACTACCTCTTTGCAGATTTCTACAAATTCTTCACGCTTTAATTGCCTGGCTTTAATATTCTTTTTCTTTTCGATTAATCTTTCAGTTGGCAAGCCATTATCATCAAACCCCATTGGATAGAAAATATTCATTCCTTTCATGCGTTTGTAGCGCACTATAAAATCCGTATGTGTATAACTATATACGTGCCCTATATGTAACTGACCAGATACAGTCGGCGGAGGGGTGTCTACAACAAAAGTATTGCTTCTTGCTTCATCTTCATTCCATTTGTAAATGGACTCTTTTTGCCAAAATTCTTGCCATTTTTTCTCGCTGTCACTAAACTTATATTTGCTAGGGAATTCCATGATCTCTGCCGCTCAATTTGAATTCGCAGATATTATTACAATTATACAAAAAATGCCAAATATATTTTATCCGAAAGAGTTTGCTCCACTAATAGCTTTGATGAGATTAAATGCTCCAACTGGCTATTTATTATCTTTTTTTCCAGCTGCTTATGGCCTTATTCTGGCAAGTCAGACAATATTGGACTTATTCTATCTCCCATTGTTTTTTATCGGTAGCATACCTGCTAGAGCTGCTGGCTGTATTGTAAATGATATTTTTGATAAGGATTTTGATAAAAAAGTGGCTAGAACAAAGAACAGACCATTAGCGAGTGGCGCAATTTCTGTTAAAACAGCTATAGTTATTTTGCTCATTTTGCTCTTTTGTTGCTTGGCAATATTATTGTCGTTAACTAATACCGCTATTATTGTTGGCTTTGTGGCATTTTTCCTAATTATTTTGTATCCATTAATGAAGAGAATAACCTATTTTCCACAAGCATTTTTAGGAATAACATTTAATGCAGGAGCCTTAATAGGTTTTGCTGCAGTACAAGATTCAATAAGCAAAGATGTAATAATTTTATACATAGCCTGTGGATTTTGGACAATGGCATATGATACTATATATGCCTTCATGGATATAAAAGATGATAAAAAAATAGGCGTTAAATCAACAGCTATTTTCTTTGAACATATGAAATATAAGCAGATAATCCTTACCTTTTATGGTGTATTTATACTACTACATCTATTGGTTTTTTATAAGTTTGGATTAAAAGTTTTTATTGTCGATGCCGTGTGCTTTCTATATTGCATATGGATTTGCGCTACTATTAATATACAAAACAGAAAAAATTGCTATCGTAGATTTAAAGCCAACAATTACATAGGATTGCTATTGATGCTTCCCTTAGTACTTGAAAAACTATAAAAAGCACTTATATTAATATATGAGGTTAAGAATTTTATTCTAAATCAAACTGAGGTAAAAAATATGATTGACTACACAAAAGCGGTTGCAGCAAAAGAAAGTAAAGGCTTTGATGAAGGCCTAAGAAGCTACATGCTTAAAATATATAACTATATGGCTCTTGCTCTATTGGTTACTGGGGTACTAGCATACGGAACTCTGAATTTTCCGCCATTAACTGCGCTTATGTACAACATCGGACCAAATGGTGAGTTTATGGGAACTTCTGGTTTTGGCATGATTGTAACGTTCGCTCCACTGATCATAGCCCTATTTTTCTTTATGGGGATGGGGAGAATGTCAGTACAAACAGCCCAGCTTATGTTTTGGGTATATGCTGCAGTCATGGGGATGTCCCTTTCTTCTTTAGGACTAATGTATACTGGCCAATCACTTGCTAAGACATTCTTCGTTTGTGCATCGGTGTTTGGCGCTATGAGCTTGTATGGTTATACGACTAAAAAAGACCTAACTTCCATGGGTTCGTTCTTGTTCATGGGACTTATTGGTTTGATCATAGTATCACTGGTAAATATTTTCTTACAAAGTCCAGCTCTTGAATTTGCTACATCTTTTATCGGAGTTGCAATTTTTATGGGCCTAACTGCATGGGATGTTCAAAAATTGAAAGCTATGTATTACTATGCAGGTGGCGGAGAGCAAGGAGAAAAAATTGCAATAATGGGGGCATTTACTCTGTATCTTGATTTCATCAACCTATTCCTGTACTTACTAAGATTTATGGGAGATAGAAAATAGTGTTGTATAAAATATAGCTATAAGAAAATGGGGGGCGATAGAAAATTGCCCCTTTTTCTTAGCTGGTATTCGTGCCAAATATCGGAGCAGTGGTTCCTCTGCGGTCATCCTGAATTTAATTCAGGATCCATGAATTAAGTAATGGATCCCAAATCAAGTTTGGGATGACTTTGGGATTGTTTACTTTGGGTGGTATTTGGGATGACTTTACGTGGTTCCAGCCTGACTAAAGAAGGCAAGACTATTAAGCGAGTCTGGCAAGACTTGGGAGAAGTTAAGAGGCGAGAAAAATCAAATGAGAGTGAAAATGTCTAATCCAAAAGCGGCAGTAGTAATTATTGGTAACGAAATTCTTTCAGGAAGAACTCTTGATATAAATACACAAGAAATAGCGCTACGCCTAACTGAAATTGGGGTTGATTTAATCGAGACTAGAACGATAGCTGACGATCGGCAGATGATAATCAAAACAATTAAAGAAATGAGCGCTAAATATGACTATGTATTTACCACCGGTGGTATTGGGCCAACGCATGATGATATTACTTCTGAGTCGATTGCAGCAGCGTTTAATGTGAAATATATTAGAAATGAAGATATTTATAATGTCCTAAAAAACCATTATGAAAGCATGGGAGAACAATTAAATCCTGCCAGGGAAAAGATGGCTTATATTCCTGAAGGGGCAGTTTTACTTCATAATGACGCAACTGCAGTCCCAGGTTTTGCAATTAGAAATGTATTCGTCATGGCTGGGATTCCTTATATTATGAAATCAATGCTACAATCTGCTTTGCCAATGCTAAAACATGGAAAAGTAGTAAAAACTCTTGTATTAGAGGTAATTGTTGGAGAAAGTAAAATTGCGGTGCAGTTTGAGAATTTACAAAAACAATATCCAGATGTTGAGATGGGGAGCTACCCATTTACTAGGGACGGGAAACATGCAACTAGTCTTGTCTTAAGATCAACAAATTACGACTTACTAGATAAATCATTTGCCCAGTTAAAAGAGATTTTGAAGACTTATCTATAACTTTCAATTCTTATTATCATACTGCGCAATGCTCTAAAATTGTCTTTGAGCGCTTCAAAGTCATCCTTAATCAATCCACTACGACTAACGTGGAGTTTGGGATAAGGGGGTTTTATTAAAAACGATCTATTAAATATTTGTATTGATTAATATTCATTATGCACTTACGCATATTAATTAATTTTATTAGCCAAACAGGTATAACATGAAAAGAAGTAGTTTTGAAGAAGATGAGGATGATAATGGATTAGAAAGCTTTGGTATTTATGTAGAAAAAATAATAGAGTGAAGATTACAGAAGAATTAGGAGAAGATGCAACACAGATAATAGTCGATCTTGTGAAGATTTAGGTCATTGAATTCGAACAAAACCAGAAACATTTGAAAAATGCTAAAAATTAGTTACTTGAGGCACGTAGTAAGAAAAAAGCTTGAGGGAAAAGAACCAAAGCAACTTACTATAACTGCAAAGAGAACTCGGGGTAAATAGCTCAGAAGTATCGAAGGTTGATACACATTCTCAGGAGTGAATGTTCAAGCAAACCACATTGACGAAAAGGACCGCTTTGATCGTCGATAGCAGTTCACTCTCGAGAACCGTTATGTTTAGGTGGGTCCAATGTAGCAACACCACGATGCTGCCAGAGATCAGTCCCGAAATGAAATTATAGTTCAGAGGATTTTATCAGCTCTAACATATCAAGCAGCCCCATTTTGCAGTGTAATGGATATTTTTTATATCTTCAACTAATTTTATTAAGAAAAATTAATTAGCTGCAGGGTTATAAATAGTTCTTCCTATTCATAATCGTGGAATGGAGGCTTTCCTGGTAGCTTGGAATTGATAAAATTCCAAATCCACATAGGAAAAATGCTTATTAATTTCATAATTAAATACATTACAAGCGGGAAAGCTACGACTGACTTATTCTTTTCAATTGCTAAAATAATCTTATTGGCCGCTTTTTCAGCAGTAATCATAAATGGCATAGGAAAATTATTAACTTCGGTCATCGGGGTCTTGATATATCCAGGAATCACAGTTGTGACGTGAACATTAAATTTGGATAAATATCCTCGAAGCGCATCAGCAAATATCCTTATTGCTCCTTTACTTGCCGAATAAGAAGGAGCGCTGGAAAGACCCAATAATCCAGCCATTGAACTAATTATAACAATATTGCCGGTTCCTCTTTTTATCATTTTTGGTATTACTGGTGTAATGGTGTTTATCACCCCATCTGTATTTGTAGAAAATATTTTTCTAATTTGGTCTATTTTCTCTGGCCCTTGCAGAGTTCCAGCTGACACGCCAGCACAGGCAATCACAATATCAATATTATTATTTTTTAGTATAGATGTTAGCGCCTTATTCGATTCATGATAATCTGTAATATCCAAAACTATAATATTAACATTAGCGCCATTACTTCGGCATTTTTTTGCAACTTTCTCTAATCTTTCTTTTGACCTTGCAATTAAAAACAATTTATGACCAAAGAGAGAGTACTTTTCTGCCAAAGCCGCCCCTAGTCCGCTTGATGCTCCAGTAATAATTATTGTTTTTTGAGTAGCAGACATTATAATCTTGAATGTAATTAAGTGCACCTTAAGAGAATAAATACTTAAATGACAAAAAAAGCAATAATAATCATTCTTTCTGCTCCATCTGGTTGTGGAAAATCATCGATTGCTGATCAACTCATCAAAGACGACTCTAATATTGTTCTTTCCATATCTTGCACTACAAGAAAGCCAAGGCCGGAAGAAGTTGATGGAGTACATTACTTTTTTAAAAGTTTAGAAGATTTCAAGAATGAAGACTATCTTGAAACTGCAGAAATTTATGGAAATCTATATGGCACGCCAGTCAAATTTGTACAAGATAATTTGGCCAGGGGTAATGATGTGTTATTTGATATCGATTATCAAGGCGCTAAACAAATTATGGAAAAATCTGCTGCTAAAGTTGTAAGCATTTTCATTATACCACCAAATATGGAAACTTTAAAACAAAGGATTATTATGCGCGGACAAGATGATGAAAGCGTAATCAAAATGCGTATGGAAGAGGCTTACTTAGAAATTGAATATGCCAAATATTATGATCATATAGTAATAAATGATGATTTTTCTAAGGCAGTAAAAGAAATTGAACATATAATTCACGAAGCAAGATACAATAGATAATTATGGTGAGAAAAAATAAAAAAGTTACAGGAGCAATTCTTGGAACAGTGGTTGAATATTATGATTATAGCCTCTATGGCTTTTCAGCAGGAATACTAGCCGAGAAGTTTTTCCCAAACGTTGACAAGGTAGCTGGTCTTATGTACGTGTTTGCTATTTATGCAATATCTTATTTAGCAAAGCCATTAGGTTCTATTTTTTTTAGCAGGATTGGTGATAAGTACGGCAGAAGGCTTTCTCTTAAATTTACTGTAATTGGTATAGCTGTTCCGACTTTGATTATTGGGGTCTTGCCTGACTACAGCAATATTGGAGTGATTGCGACACAAATATTGATTATTTGCCGTTTTTTTCAAGGATTTTTTGTTGGTGGTGAGTATGATGGTGCAGCAATTTATGTTATAGAACATTTAGGAAAAGATTATCATTTTACTGCTTCTGCTGCTACCCGTGCTTCCGGTGCATTTGGTCTTTTACTAGGTATTGCATCGACTAATTTCTTTAATTCATCCGTGTTCCCTGAGTGGGGTTGGAGATTGCCATTTCTAATGTCTTTGCCATTAACAATAATTACTTTACACTACAGAAAATATCTAGAGGAGACGCCTATTTTTATAGAAGCAAAAAACCAAGAATTGCAGTTTTATGATTTCCTATATTTAACCAAGAAGCACTGGCGCACAATATTGTTGATTATCCTATTTTCTGGTGGCTTTGGTGCGACATACCAAATATCAGTAATTTTTATGAAGCAATATTTGCCTATAGTTATGCCAGATGCAAGCAAAGTCATAGGTACAATTTCAGTAATTACAGCTACAGTATTTGCTTTTTCAATGCCAATTGCTGGTCTTATTGCGGATAAGTTTGGTTTGCGAATTATTACCGCTAGCGCGCTTATTTCTACTTTAATAACTTCTACAATACTTATTATAGCAATATATACCAAGCTTCTTAATCTAGCTCTAATTTCATCGATAATGCTTGCAATTAGCATTGCACCGTTTAATGGACTGGCGCATGGAATTATGATTGGATCATTCAAACCTACTGAACGATACCGTGGTATCAGCCTTGGTCATACAATAGGATCACTTCTGATGTCAGGAACTGCAAATTTCATTTGTCTGTATTTTATGAAAAACTATGAATTTCAGTTGTTTCCATTATTCTACATCATGATATTTGCTGTAATTGCGTATTATGCAATAAATCAAATTATAAAGAAAAATGGATAATCTTTTTATCTTCTAGATTATTACACAACTATTATCAACAACGTATTGTATTGTATTCCCAGTTATATAACAATTCTCATTTGTTACGAAAGCCACTTCACCTATTACACTACTGATTTCGCCTTCAATGTCAAGGCTTCTACCGACTGCGGCATTTAAATGTTCCAGTGCTTTTTGCCACTCGAGTACCTCTTCATTATGTTCTTGAATCAGTGTTTTAACATGACTTTTCTTTTGGTGTTGTAGACTATTCCACCTTATATCAATAAATTTTAAAGCGCTCGATTGAATGATGGTCTCGATAAAAGCAAAAATATGGTCACCTAAGAAATTACGTTTAATATCAAGAGTGTGTATAGTTTTTGAGGTAGATATAATAGCCGCTAAAGCAATAATATAATCATGATCCAATGTATATAAGCGATTGCAGGCAATATTAAGAGTACGTAATTGAGAATTAGCAGCAATTTTTGCTAATAATAAGAACGCATTCGGAGTTAAATTATCAGATAAATAGCTTGCATCTAAGTTTTTTGTAGTTTGTATTATGTTGTAAACATTACTAGCCATTACTGCTGGGCTGTTGTGATCCAATGCTGGATTTTGTGCTAGCAGATTTAATTCAGCTATGGTTCCTGGAATGTTTCCTAGTTTCATAATGACCTCTTTATATAAAATTATAGCACTACATAGTAAATTTTATTCTTGTAAGATTTGTTAAGATAAGTAAGAAAAATAATGTATTACTGGAGTAAGATTTTAGAGTTTTGTGGCAAAATTTTTGGTAGTCATCCTGTGCTTGATTCAAGATCCATTACTATTTATGGATCACAAATCAGGTTTGGAATGACTAAATTACTGTTCAAGACTTTATTCTTTCCTTAAAAATACTGTTGCCATTAGTTTATTAAAAAGGTACAATCGCTCCTCAGTTTTGTCGTGCATAATAATCTATAACTTGTTTTAAATTAGTTTACCTTATTTTTAGTGGGGTAAGCCGTTGGAGTTTGATTTTACTTCAGACAATTATACTTAAATTAATATAAATCACTAATATGAGAGAGCCATTTTTATTTCTTTGGTCGGTTATAAAGCCATTTAAGTATTTATATATCATAATGCTTATGGCTCCGCTCGCGAATGGAATTTATCCAATTATGTATAATTATGCGGTAAAGCTATTAATTGACTTATTCACGCAAGATCAGCATATTACGTTTGAGCAAAGCTTAACCCCGATAGCTGTATTCATAGGTGCTCAAGTGGTTCTAGATGGTGCATGGAGAATGCACAATTTTGCGCAATTAAAATCTATGCCGTATATTTTGCAGAATATGCTGGATAAAATTTGCCAGCATTGTTTCAATTTGTCATACACTTATTTTCAAAATAACCTGTCAGGTTCAATTGTAGGAAAAATAAAAGGTATTGGCGATAATTATTTTAAAATTCACCAAGGGCTTGAGTTTAAAGTGACAAGGCCTTTATATATAACATTATTTTCTGGCTTCGCGCTAGCTCTGACCAATATACAACTGTTTTTCTTCATTTTAGCATTTACGTGTATATACTCTCCGTTAGCGCTTAAATTTTTCACTAAACTTGCGAGAATGGAGCAGGCAAAGCAGGATTCTTGGTATCATTTATTTGGAACAGTAGCCGATCGTATCACAAATATTTTTACCATATTTTCATTCGCCACTAAGAAGAGTGAATTAAAAAAAATCAACAATTACTATGATGAAGTACATAACCCCTTAGTTATTAAGTATTACAAGTATGATTTGATCATTAGTATAATATTAAGCATATTTTATTGGATATTTCTCATTTCTCTGTTTTGCTTTGTTATTTATATGAGAAATGCGGGTGAGCTCACTGTGGGTGATATAGCCTTTGTAATGTCGCTTACTTTTCAGTTTACTGAAAATACCTGGCTTGCTGCTATGGAAATCAAAGATTTCCTAGAAGATGTTGCAGCATTTCGTTCAGCTTATACAATAATGCAAGTTCCTCAAGATTCAATTGATAGAGCAAATGCTACTGAGCTGAACATTCAATCACCTAGTATTATTTTTAGGAATTTATCATTTAATTATGAAAATAACAAAGGTGTATTTAAAAACCTAAATCTTTCCATAAAATCAGGCCAAAAAATTGGAATAGTTGGGCACTCAGGAGCAGGTAAATCAACTTTAATTTCCTTGCTGTTGAAAAATTTCAAAGCAACTGATGGCGATATAATTATTGATAATCAAAGTATATATGATGTTACTAGTGATAGTTTGCGCTCTAATATATCACTAATTCCTCAGGATATTATGCTATTTCATCGTTCAATTGGTGAAAATATTGGGTATGCTAAAGAAAATGTAACAAAAGCAGAAATAGAAAGCGCAGCCAAAGCAGCCAATATTCATGAATTTATTGAGAGCTTGCCTGAGAAATATGAGACCCAAGTAGGAGAAAGGGGGGTAAAACTTAGTGGCGGTCAACGTCAGCGTATAGCGATTGCAAGAGCTATTCTTAAAAATGCTCCAATTTTGATTTTAGATGAAGCTACTTCTTCTCTTGATAGTCATACAGAGATGGAGATCCAAAAATCTATAAACACTATGCTAGACACCAATAAAGCTACCGTAATTGCAATAGCTCACCGTCTTTCCACGATTAAACATCTTGATCGAATTGTAGTAATAGAGGATGGCGAGATTGTTGAAGATGGTAGCTTTGCCGATCTACTTGCTATACCAAATGGTAAATTCAAAGAGTTATGGGATCACCAAGTCAACGGCATGGTAATATAGGTGTTGAAGTTGCAGCTGTTTTAAGGTGGATCCCAAATCGAGTTTGGGATGACTAAGGTGCAGGATTGCTAATTGCTGCTTTTAGATAGCATAAACTAGTTATTTCTGATTAATGCCTTGAATTTTATCGGGTTACTATTTTCTATTTGTAGGGTAATTTCAATCTTGCTTCCTTCTTCAAGAGTCTTTTTTAAATCAATCAGCATGATATGTATCCCATTCGGGCTGAGTTCAACAGTGGTGTGAGCTGGTATTACTAATTTATCAAGAGCCGCCATTCTACTTACCCCCTGTTCATCAACATAGCTTTTATGTAGTTCTACATTATTAGCAACATTGGATGCAGTGGCTCCTAGTATAGTTATAGGCTGCGCAGAAGAGTTAGTAATTTTCATATAGGCTGCAGAATTATTGTTTGACCCAATTGGCTTGCGTGCCCACGCTTTTTCAATTATGAGTTCTTTTTTATCTTGATTTGCCGCAAGTGCATTAGAAACAGCGCCAAATAAAAGGGTAAATATAGAAATATAGATCAAAATTTGATTTTTTAGCATAAGTGGTACTCTTGTTTTATGTTAACATAAGATTGGTGCATGCATTGTAGTATTCCACTATAGCATGTAAAATGCAAGAGCCGTATTAGCTTTCGCTTTCGTAAAGTTGCTTGTAAATTTCTGAGGATTTTAAAAGTTGTTTATGTGTGCCTTGCGCAGCAAGTGTTCCATGATCAATAAGTAATATTTCGTCAGCTCTTTCAATAGAAGTGATTCTATGTGCTATGGAGATAATAGTTTTTCCATGCATATAATCTATAATATTGCTGATAATTTTTTCTTCACTATTATTATCAAGAGCGCTAGTAGCTTCATCAAGTAGTAGTATATCAGGTTTATAGAGCAGGGCTCTGGCTATTGCTATTCGTTGTTTTTGTCCGCCAGATATTCTGATTCCTCTTTCGCCTATTTCGGTATTTAAACCAAATTCATAATTTCTTGCAAATTCTGTGATACCGCAAATTTGTGCTAGATGTTCAATTTCTTCATTACTAGCTTTGGGGCAAGAGAAGGATATATTGTTTCGAATGGTGCCAGAAAATATCGTTGGATATTGTTCGACATAAGCAATCTTCTCTCGAAGGTCTGTCATATTCATTTGCTCGATATGAGAATCGCCCAACATTATTGACCCTTGGTATTGAGTGTAGAACCTCATCAACAGCTGAAAAATAGTACTTTTTCCAGCCCCAGAAGGGCCAACTATTCCAGTAAATTTTCCTGCCTTTATAGAGAATGTTAGCTCTTTTAGTATGATTATATCTTCTCTTGCAGGATATGCGAATATAACATTTTGGAATTGCACAGAATTTATCTGATCAGGTATTGGTTCGTTGTCTAAAGATGAGTAGTTTAATGATGCAATGTCTCGTAATTCTAAAATTCTTTCAAGTGCTGATAATGGATTATGTAGTTCATTTAGTAGCTCAGCTATGCCTCCAGCACTCATACCGACAATGACAGCATAGTAAATAAATGACACCATTTGTCCCGAAGTCATTGAGCCATTTATAATATCTATACTACCTACCCATAAAACAAATGTAATAGAGCCAGCGATGATCATTATAGCTAGAGCAAAAAAGATGGAGCGTAGTTTTAGTCTGGTGCTGGAATGTTTGATGTTTGAATTTATTTTTTGGCCAAATTGCTGTGATAGGTAGCTTTGCTGATTATAAGCATGAATCGTTCTTATGCCAGTAAAACACTCTTCTGCGCTAGCAAGTATAATGCTTTGTTCATCTAGGACCTTTCTTGATAGAGAGCGAACATGCCTGCTGAGTCTTAATATTGGTATAAGTAGTATAGGAATGCTAATAACAACAATTATAGATAATTTAGGGCTATTTATAAACATCAATATAATGGCGCCAATGAGCATGACTAAATTTCGAATCAGGAAAGAGAGAAAATTTATAATCAAATTGCCTATAATTTCAATATCTGTTCCTAGCCTTGAAATAATGTCCCCAATTTTGAGATCTTCAAATCTAGCCAGATCAATATTCAAGAGGTTTTTGAAAGTATCAGATTTTAATTCTGAAGTGACTTTTAGACTGATTAGATTGATGTAATACGAGCGAAAAAAGCTACCGATAGAAAAAATTGCAATTAATACAGACAAAAAAATTATGGAGCTGTGAACATTGTTCATTTGCTCGAGTGTTAAGCCTTTATCGATTAATCTTCTTACCACATAGCCAATGAGAAGCAATGAAGCTGAAACAGCAAACAAAGAAACCATTACAATAGTAAGACTCCTGAAGTGTTTTAGTAAATAGTTTATTAGCTGTCTAACTTCGTAGCTCATCTTGTTACTTTGTTATTTATATTTGAATTGAAAATTCCTTACTAAGAACATCTTCAAGAAGCATACTGTTTTTGGTGATCCATTTTCCATCCTCATTTAAAAAAAAGTGATAAGGTCCACTAATAGGAGATGAAAGCCACACTTCTTTTGCAGGAGTTTGCCTGTTGATGACAAAAGTTCCGCGTTCATCATTAATGACTAATATTCCACCATTAAGGTCGATATCTTTGTTACCATTTGGATCACTATGTTCAATTTGATCAGCGATTCTAGTGATCAGTTCATCGGCTATAGTAACAAAATTATTTGTGTTCATTATTTTTTATTCCTTTAATAACACCGTTAGTTAATTCGGCGGTTGTATATGGCTTGCTAATAAATTGATATTTACCTATTGCGGTATCGTTTACTGAGCTCTTATCATATCCAGAAGTGATGATTATGGCAATCTTAGGTAATATTTTTCTAATTTCTAGAGCTAGTTGATTTCCATCCATCGAACCAAGAGTTATGTCAGTAATCAATAAATCGATTCTTACTCCCTGTCTTACTACATCAAGAGCTTCTTCTACTGTTCTGACGTCCATCACATTAAACCCATAATTCTTAAGAACATGACTGCTAAATAATCTTACTGGATCCTCATCTTCAACGAAGAGAATGTGATAATCATTACAGTTAAAGTCTTCAGTTAATTCCGATGGTTTTGTTTTATCTGTGTTTTGGTATTTATGCGTTTCAGGAGAGTGAGTTAATAAGAGCAAAAATGAAGTTCCAACATTTTCCTTAGATTTAATAAAAATATGCCCACCTAAATCTTCTATTATTTGAGTTACTGTCGCAAGTCCCAAACCGGTGCCGGTATTTTTTTTGGTGGAGAAGAAAGGATCAAATACTTTTGTTATTAACGCTTTTGGAATTCCGTGTCCGTGGTCAGTGATTAAAATTTGGACAAATTCGCCTTTTGGAGGGGAGGTGTTCATAGGATTGATATATCCAGATTTAGTTAAGGTATTAGAAATATTTTCTAATGAAGTATTTATATTTATTTCTCCGCCGTTAGGCATCGCATCTTTAGAGTTAGTTATTAAATTAGTAACTACTCTCTCAAGTTGAATTGGGTCTGCAACTACCATTGCAGACTTGTTGCTATGTTTTATTGTTAATTTATGCTTCGCTCCAAGGAGTTGAGAAAAATATGGCTCTAGATCTGAAAAGAAGCTCTTGATTGATATTGCTACTTCTTGTTTATCAGTTGGTTCTTTTACATGCGAAAGAAGTTGTTTTATTAACTTTGCTCCTCTTAGTGCGTTTGATTTAATGTGGTATAATTCCTCTGATTTACCTATTTGTGGCTCATTGGAGATTAGAATATCGCTATATCCAATTACTGCTGTTAGGATATTATTAAAGTCATGAGCAATAGCCCCAGATAATTGACCCAAAGTTTGTAATTTTTGTGCCTGTGCTGTTTCTTTTATTTTTTCCTTAGCAGTCAGATGAACATAAATTAGTGTCGCGATGCATAAAGTGGATAGGCCAATTGAAGAAAATAAGCACCATAAGGTGCTAGGCACGTAAACATGCATGATAGAGGTGATAATGATTACGGCTAAAAATAATACTATAAGATGTCTTAGTTTAAACGACTGGCTTATCAATTTCTTCCCCAATATAAAATAATTCTAGAAATCAGAAACACGTCCATTTTTTTCCCAATCACCGTACCTCGTTGGCTCGGGACCTTTTTGTCCCCCGAATTCTTCCTGGCTGATTTTGCTTGAGCTGTTTTCTATTATTAGTGTATTATCCGATTTATTGTTATTTGTCATACAAATTATGAAGTTTTCTCATCTTCCCAGAATTTATACTAATGGGCCTATTTCAAAAAATCAAATTATAAGAATTGATGGGGATAATTTTCGCTACCTTAAGACTGTAATCAGACTAAGAAGAAATGATAATTTTCGACTGTTTAATGACCAAGATGGAGAGTATTTGGTTAGAATAGAAGGGATAGACAGAAATCAAATTATAATTGAGGTTGTTGATATTATTAGAAACATAACTGCTGAACCAAAACTAATTCTAGCAATTAGTATCATCAAAAATGACAGAATGATAGAAGCTATTAGGGGGGCAGTGCAAATTGGTGTAACGTCAATTATTCCAGTAATTTCTGCTAGAACCCAAATTAAAACGGTGAACAAAGACAAGCTTAATAGATGTATCATTGAATCTATAGAGCAGTGTGAAAGATTTGTCAGACCGATTTTATACGATCCTCTAACACTTGAACAATTATGCAAGATGGATGAACAAATTATCTTTGCCAATGAGTCTGAACATGAGATAAAGAAGTTATCAAATATTACCATCAGCAAAAATCCGATTTTTTTGGTTGGGCCTGAAGGTGGTTTTACTGAGTCGGAAATTGAAATGTTAAATTCAATCGAAAAAGTTAATTCGATTAGTTTAGGAAGTAATGTGCTAAGAACTGAGGTAGCTAGCATAGCAGGACTTGCTTGTATACAAATGATAAGGAAATAATATGAATTTCGAAATTGAAAATCAGTTTTTAAATGAGGTGGTTGCTGGAATTGACGAAGCCGGGCGTGGACCTTTGGCTGGTCCAGTGGTTGCAGCTGCAGTGATAGTAGATAAACTTCATGTTATCAACGGAATTAATGATTCAAAAAAATTATCACGCAAAAAAAGAGAAGAGTTATATGAACAAATAACAAAGCACTATCACTATGCAGTGGCCATTATTGACGCAGAAGAGATTGATAGAATCAATATTTTAAGAGCAACTATAGAAGCTTGCACACAAGCTGGAAGCAGACTTTCTGTTAGACCGGATATAGTTATAGTTGATGGTAACATGAAGTTTGATGATGACAGGTTTATCAGCGTTGTTAAGGGGGATACAAAATCAATTTCAATCGCCGCAGCTTCAATTGTTGCTAAAGTAACTCGAGATAGGATTATGGACTCACTTGCAGTAGAATTTCCAGAGTATTGTTGGCAAAAAAATGCAGGCTATGGTACTAAAGATCACATTAGTGCAATCAAGAAATTTGGTCTTACTTTTCACCATAGAAAGAGCTTTAAGTTAAGAGAGATATAAAATGATTAATTGGCTTAAAAATGGGATTTTTGCTTTGGCTGTTGCTGGGGCATACTCCATTTTTCTCGTAATGCTTAGAACGCCGGGAGTAAACCAATTATTTACCAATCCAGATATTTTTCGCACCGCTCTGGTTATTCACGTAAATTTGTCGGTATTAGTTTGGCTTTTAGCAATTTCAGTCTCCATATGGAGTATATCGAAAAATAATTTTATCCAAGAATTTAATTCTAAGATAGCATTAGTTGGTATAATTTTGATGGCAATAAGTCCAGTTTTGAGTGATTCAGGGCCAGTGATGAATAATTATATACCAATGCTGGAAAACATTCTTTTTGTACTTGGTTTGTGTATTTTTGGAGCGTCAATCCTCATATATGCTATTCAAACTTTTTTCTATAGTTTGCTAGAAAGGCCTTTAACTTATGGGCATAGAGTAGTCAAAGTCACAAGAATCACGACCTCATTATTGGTTTTTGGGGTGTGGGGGTGTTTTTATTTGTCGTACCTAGGTCTTGAGCAGTTAAAAAATGTTGCTGTTTTAGAGATTGATTATTATTACGAAATGCTCTTTTGGAGTGGTGGACATTTGCTTCAATTTATATATACGCAGATATTCATGTTTGTTCTTATTTGTTTAGTCGAATCTATTAGTGATGGTGAGATAGAATGCTATAATATATACGAGATGCTGCTGATATTGAACTTTGTTTTGGCAAGTACAGTTTTTATTGGGCATGCTAATTATGACTTTTCAGATGGATCATTTAAAGAATTTTTTACCAAGCATATGATTTACACAGCTGGTATAGTGCCAGGAATTTTTATTGTAGTTTTGACTTACGAGGTTTGGGCAAAAAAAATGATATCAATGAATTTGAGTATGTTAGCCTATGTATTTTCTGTTGGTTTATTTGTGATGGGTGGGTTTATTGGTGCTGCTATTTCTGGAATAAATGTTGTAATCCCAGCTCATTACCATGGTTCAATAGTAGGGATTAGCATTGCTATGATGGGTTTTGTTTATTTATTTATTTTTAAAGAGCAAATTATACAAAATATTTCGTCAAAATCAGGGGTGTTAGTAAATCTCTATAATAATTTAGGAGAGTTTTTTTGGCATAATTTTGGCAATAAACGTTATGCTAAAACTCAATTGATGATGATTGCAATTGGGCAGTTTTTACATATTTTAGGTCTTGCATTAGCAGGTGGTTATGGTGTTATGAGAAAAACACCGGGTGAAGAAATTGCTTTTTCGGCCAAAATATATATGGGTATTACCGGTTTAGGTGGACTTATAGCGATTATTGGTGGCTTGATGTTTGTGCATATATGTGCTAAAAATCTTTATTTCAAAGTAAAATAGTAAATAAAAAAGTGTCTGTACCAAAAAAAGAACAAGCGCTGAGTGCTGTCAAATTGCTAATCGAATATATTGGAGAAGATCCTTCAAGAGAGGGGCTTAAAGAAACTCCAAAGCGTGTTATCAATAGTTATGAAGAGCTATTTAGTGGCTATGATCAAGATATTGCCAAGATCCTTGACAAGCGCTTTTATGATATCAATAAATACGAAGATATAGTTCTTTTGAGGTCTATTAATTTTACCTCATTATGTGAACACCATATGATGCCGTTTTTAGGGGTGGTAGACATTGCATATATGCCTGATGGTTATGTTTTAGGTGTTAGTAAATTAGCTAGATTAGTGAATGCTTATTCAAGAAGGCTACAAATCCAAGAGAGAATGACCGCAGAAATTGCAATTGCCTTGCAGGAGTATTTAAAACCAAAAGGTGTTGCAATTAGAGTTTCGGCAAAACATACTTGTATGAGTATTAGAGGGGCTATGAAGGAAGGAAGTAACATGGAAACTTGCCACTTTACTGGAGTATTTACCAATGACCTTTCAAAGCGCCAGGAGTTTTGGGATATTTTAAGGAATAATTAAAAATTATGCTGTTATCTAGATATTTTTTACCAGTTTTAAAAGAAAAGCCAGTTGAAGCGCAAGTCGTATCACACTCTCTTATGCTTAGGAGTGGAATGATGCGTCAATCTTCAGCTGGGATCTATAATTGGCTTCCATTGGGTCTGAAGGTGCTGAAAAATATTGAGAATATTGTTAGATTTAATATGGATGCATCTGGATTTATTGAAATATTAATGCCATGCGTACAAGATGGTAGTTTATGGCGTGAATCTGGAAGGTTTGATGTATATGGTAAAGAAATGTTGTCGTTCAAAGATCGTCACGGGCATGATCTTTTGTTTGGCCCTACTAATGAAGAACTCATTACAGACATTGTAAGAAATACAATACAATCATATAAAGAGTTGCCTAAAGTGATGTACCAAATTCAGTGGAAATTTAGAGATGAAATTCGTCCTAGGTTTGGAGTGATGAGGGGTAGAGAGTTTTTGATGAAGGATGCATATTCTTTTGATATTGATATGCACAGTGCTACGCGAACCTATGATCAAGTTTTTGTGGCTTATATGAGAACTTTTAGAGATCTTGGTTTAAATGCAATTCCACTGTCAGCTGATCCTGGAGAAATTGGTGGAGACTTGAGTCATGAATTCCATGTAGTTGCGGATACTGGCGAAAGTACTTTGTACTACGATAAGAAATTTGATCTTCTTGGCGATACTTTGGCAAATGATATTAAGCAGCTCAAATCATTGTATGCTGCGACTGAGGAAAAACATAATCCTGATACATGTCCGCTAAAAGAGAGTGAATTGTCAGTAAGAAAAGGGATTGAAGTTGGGCATATTTTTAACTTTTCTGATAAATACTCAGCACCAATGGCTGCTACGGTAAATGATGCAAATGGTAAGATAATACCAATTCAAATGGGTTCCTATGGGATAGGGATTTCAAGATTGGTTGCTGCAATTATAGAAGTATCGCATGATGAGAAAGGGATAATATGGCCTATGCAGGTTGCCCCATTTAAGGTTTCTATTATTAATCTAAATACTAAGGATGAAAAATGTAATTCTATTTGTGATGCTCTGTACAACAAACTTCTTAGTCATTCCGTAGATGTAGTGTATGATGATACTACGGATAGTGTTGGAACAAAGCTAGCTACACACGACCTTATTGGTTCTCCTTGGCAAATCATCGTGGGTCCAAAGAAAGCAGCAACGGAAATGGTAGAATTAAAACATAGAGAATCATCTGTAGTTCAGGATTTGAATGCTGAGTCAGCTGTTACTGAGGTTTTAAATAGTTTGCATGTCAAATAGTCTTGTATCATTTATATCTTTTAGATATTTCAGAGCTAAGAAGAACGAAAAATTTGTTTC
>JACCDN010375957.1_pt1 | contig 76932 bp, 64 predicted proteins | sample 7441691 | NCBI WGS metagenome assembly JACCDN01 (sample SAMN15323439, study PRJNA562643) | freshwater metagenome | isolation source: river surface water | place: USA:Blue River Watershed | collected 2017-08-16
AAACTTCGTTATGCCCATGAATATTTGACAATTCAATCAATCGAAAGGCTTGTTCTTCGGAAGTGCCTACGTGATAAAGTATCTTCATTTTAAAATTGGATATATTGACCTTTTTACCTTTAAGGTCCAAACTCCAGTAGCTGCCCCCATTTTCCCAGATTCCGAATGCTAAATAATCTTGTGTATCAGCCTCATTGCCAATAATTGCACTATAATCAGCTTCTGCCTTTGCATCAGCGATAGTTTTTGGCAGGGATACATTGATGCCGTAATTTTTACAGATAGCAAAAAACTTGGCGGGAGTTTTAAATTTGGTTTTTGCTAATGCATCGTCGAATTTTTTATCAGCTTCGGGTTGTTTATATCCACTATTATATTGCACGGCACGGTGATACAATTCGCGAGCATCTTCTCCCAGTGTACTTAGAGCAAATCCGATTAATAACCAATCTTCATAATCAGCGCTGATATCAATTTTCCCAGCTTCAATTTGTTCTACACAAAAACATACTCGTTTTAGATTTTTTTGCTGCTCAAAAGCTTGGCTACTCGCTATCTTTTTTTCTTCATGGTCAATACGCTGTTCATCGTTTGCAGATAGAGAACCTAGTTTTTCTGTGGCTATTTCAAAGGTGAATAATTTACTATCTGGATTGAAGTAAGCCTGTGGGTCATGGCTTACAAAACAAGCACGCGTAATATCCTTTCCCGATTGATCGACAATAAGAGAGGCTGTCTCAAAGAATTTTGTTAATGCAGCAAAGCTTTGCAGATGTAAACGTGGTTGGATTTTAACTAACACTTTGATCCCATTTCCGCTGGGTGAGCGGAAACAGGCTAACGTGAAATCTTGCCCACATATGTAATCAAAGTATTCTTCAGGGTTGATATCATCAAAATCAAGGCAGATGATACCACTATGCTCAATCAAACTTTCGGTTAAGCGCTTTTTGAACTTGCCAGAGAAAGTAAAATAGTCCAAGTGTTTTTTGATGACATTCCTAGTGTGTGGGTTATCACAGTTGCGCAAACGTTCGATCTCGTTTTTGTATTGATCACCTCGTATAAAGCTGATAGCTTGGTAGATATCTATATCTAAAGAAGGGATTTTTTGGGTAATACCGTTCCTGTAAAACGAAAATTTTTTCATTTTTTAATGGTTTTTGTGGAAAATAGATAGCTAGTTTTTTTGCTGCTGATTGGTCTTTAAAAGAGATTTTAGTGCCTCTTCTAAAATGCCCGGATTGCTAAAACGTATCACAGTGGTGCTACTGTTGCGAACTTTTACATGAATAGCAAATTGATCAGGGCCTTCACATTCTACTTTGGTGACCAGTAGAGTGTCGTTGTGAGAAGCGGTGCTCTGTGAAGCGTAGGGGGGGATGTTTTTCTCGGTTGTCATATGAGATTTTGGTTGTAAATAATAGCCCAGGTCGCTGACAACCGAGCCGGATAACCGGAAGTTGCAAGACTTGCACCTGCTCGCCTGGGTTTTATTTTGATTAAGAAAATTTGCGTTGGATCGCTCCAGCTTGGTTGTCGCTTCAAACGTGCAACTATTTTTTTGTTTTTGCAAATGCATCAATAGAATTTTTAGATGTGGAGTTGTTTTAAGATCGGGCTAACCTCCAGATGTTCGTATTCAAAAGCTAGAAGGTCATGTATAAAGCGCGCAGCAGCTTTTTCTCTTTTTAAAAGCCGTTCAAGCATTTCAATGGCTTTGTTTGTTAAACAATCTATTACCTCACTTGGATAAGATAAGTTATTTGCATGAGCACTGTTTAACCGCGAAAGATTAAACTCTAGCATGGAGATTTTCTTTTGGCATCTGTCGAGTTCCTCCAACATGGAGTCTACAGCTTCGGTGTTGATCATAATGTTTGTATTCAGATGGTTTATACTAGATTGAGTTGATGGGCTAGAATAGCTAATGCAGGTTTGCCAGTAATCCCAGCTTTATTGGCTATTTGATCTTTGTGATATCGGAGTGTATCTAACGCCATGAACAGCTCAGCACAAATTTCCCTGTCCATTTTAGCCTGCCCAATGAGCTTTAAAACATCAATATCGCGTTTGCTTAGGATTCCGTTTTTTAGTTGGATGGAAGTGCAAAGCTTTCCCTCATGAGGGCATTTTCCACGTCGCCCGCATTCGATGTATTCAGAATGAATGATTAGACCATCAGCAGTGATATCTGCGTTTTGGTCAAATCCACCAAAACGACAGAATATGTACTGCCTGATTTGGGATTTGTAATCGGTGATATCCCAATCCACTAACGCTTTCAATGCTTTAGGGTTTTTTAACATGTCTTCCTCAACTATTTTGATGATATGATCCGGAATGTCTTCAAAAGTGTAAGTCGTACCATTGTGAATGCATTTAATTTCATTCTGATGAATGAAATATTCAACGCCTTTATCAACTAAGCCAGCGGGTAGTTTTTGATTTTTATCAATTAAGTTCATGGATAAATAGGAGTTTAGATTTTAGAATTTCTTTTTCGTTTTCTGGGAGTCCAGATAAATCAATGGCTTTCGTGAGTACTTGGCCATTGTTCCTCAAACGATGCATTACTTTACTAATAGTCGATGTGCTTTTTCCGGTTACATTAGAAAGCTTCCTTTGCCAACCTCTTGGCAGATTCATGCGAACCTTATTGAGCTCCATCTTTCCGAGCGTTTTCTTCCTTTGACTCATTTGTGTGATTATATAGATGAGAACGTGTGCTATATTTGTGATTGTTGTCAGTGTGACAAATATGTCAACAAATGACATTATTGTCAAATTATAAGCTTAAATATTTTATAAACAACTGACAATAAGTAATTTAAAATTAAAGTGCAGAAATTATGAAAAAGCATATAGGTGTCCTAATTGACAATTTAAGGCATAAAAGAAATATATCAGTAGCAGAGCTTAGTGAAGTTCTTAATATAACTGAAAGAAATGTTTATAGAATTTTTAAGAGTGATGACATATGGCTTAGCCAACTAGTAACTTTAAGTGAAAAGCTCGATTATGATTTTTTTGAGCACTATAGACAGAAACCAACATTAGAAAGTGTAAAAGATTTAAAAAAGACCAAGATTGACGAAAAAGCATTAGAGGTAAACTTTGCTGTTCAATATCTCCCGGAAGCATCTGATAATCTAGGTCAATTTATACTTAACGTTCAAATAATGGCTGAGGAGATGGGGATTAAGGTGGTGTGATGGATATTTTATCAGGCCTTGAGAGGGTTAAGGCTATAAGGGGGAAATATTAAAATTGTTTCCCCCATTGTATATAAATATCTAATAATAAAACAATTACAAATAAAAACTTACTCCTGATGGAGGTACACAAAAAACAAAAACCCTCTTTCATTTTTTATACCTATTCTACTCTCCTTGTACTCCTTTCAAATCAATATATTTTGGCTCCCTTCTCATCAAGTATAGCATGTGCCCAGCTATTTCTAGCTGCTGATAGATTTGAAAACCAAATTTTTGATAGAGTGACAAATTCTGCTGCGTTGAGGTCTCCAAAAAGAGTGGACGATTTCTAGAAATATCTTCTCGGACAAGCTCATTCAGCCATTTGCTAGCTACTCCCCGCCTCTGATAGCTTGGATCCACCCCACCAAACCATAAATGACAGATTGGCTCGTCTGGATACTGTCTCTTAATTAGAGTAGATCTTTTGAGTACCTTCCAAACATTCATCACTCCGATACTCTTCCAAATGAGCTCAATATGCCAAGAGATTGTCTTTAAGGTAGTTCGTTGTTCATCTGGAAATAGAATCAAAGCACAAGCATGTCGCTCAGGTGATAAAAACACCTCCCCAAATGCAAAACACATTTCAAACGAATAGCTCATCAACTCGCTGATTCTACGAATTCTGTTTTTGTCTTGCTTGACTACAAAATTGACGCTTTTGTTATGGTCGAAGGCTTTTGTGAGTATATCGACCACGATATGCTTATCGCTATATGCTGCTCTGATCATAAGCAGCAAAAGTAGTACTCTAGAATTACGAAAATAGGCCTTATCTAAATATATCATCAACCAAAAAACAAATACCCCACACATACAGCTGCAACTACACCTATTAAATCAGCCAAAAGCCCCGCAGTGATAGCATATCTCGACTTTTTAATCCCTACCGAACCAAAATAGAGTGCCACAATATAAAAAGTGGTATCAGCCGAACCATTAAATATGCAGGAAAGCCTACCTACAAATGAATCCGCACCAAAGGTTTTCATCGATTCGAGCATCATCGCACGCGCGCCTGATCCAGTCAATGGCTTTAAAAAAGCGACAGGCAAAGCATCTGTGAAACGAATATCCGTACCTAAATGAACAAACACCCATTTAAATCCATCGACCAACAAGCCCAAAGCCCCTGAATACCTCAAAACACTAATTCCAGCAAGCATAGCCACCAAGTAAGGCATAATTCTCACAGAGGTTTCAAACCCTCCCTTTGCCCCTTCAATAAATGCTTCAAAAACATTCACTTTTTTCCATACTGCCCCCGCAATCAACAAAACTGGAATAAATAAAAGCATCGCATTGCTAAATACTTTCGATACTTCCGTCAATTGTTCCTTACTCAAGTAAACCACAAAATACCATACCAGTAGACCTATAAAAGCGGAAAGTCCCCCTAGGCATAACATCACCACACGATCCCACAGATTTATCTTTTGCCATACAGCACAGATTAGCAAACCGGCCACCGTAGCCACATAAGTAGCTATAATACATGGAATAAAAATGTCGGCGGGGTCTTTAGCCCCCAGAATAGCACGTTGGGCAATAATACTAATCGGCAATAAGGTCAGACCAGAAGTATGCAGCACTAAAAACATGATTTGCGCATTCGAAGCAGTCTCTTTCTCTGGATTGAGCTCCTGCAAGCTTCCCATGGCCTTAAGCCCCAATGGAGTAGCTGCATTATCTAGTCCCAAGAGATTAGCCGAAAAATTCATCATCATCTGCCCTGTTGCTGGATGATTTGGGGGAACCTCAGGAAACAACCGACTAAAAAAAGGCCCCACCATACGCGACAAGAATCGAATAGCTCCAGCCTTTTCGCCCACATTCATGATTCCCAACCAAAAAGCCATTGTTCCAATCAAAGGAAGCGCAATATCCATCACCGATGATTTGGTCGAGTCAAATAGTCCATCTACCATTAACTTAAATATTTCCGTATCTCCCAAGAAAACAAATTTGACCACCCCCACAGTAAAAGCGACAATAAAAAAAGCGATCCAGATATAGTTTAATGCCATCTTAGAATAAAATTTCGCGAGTTACAATTAAAATGAAACTTTGAATAGCCAAACTTACACTCATTAAGGTCGACATACAACAACGCCCATCAGAATAAGTATATTTGTTTTTATTTCATCGCATATGGGCGTATTATCTGATCGAATTAATCGACTTACCGAATCACAAACCATCAAAATGGCCAAGATGGGACGAGAGCTCGCAGCAAAGGGCATCGATGTGATTAATCTTAGTTTTGGAGAGCCTGATTTTCACACGCCAGATCACATCAAACAAGCTGCCAAAGACGCTATCGATGCTAATTACACCTATTATACCCCTGTTCCGGGCTATCCTGAGTTACGAAAAGCAATCGCTGCCAAATTGAAAAGTGAAAATAATTTGGACTACTCCTTTGATCAAATCGTTGTTGGAACAGGTGCCAAACAAGCCATTGCCAATGCTATTCTATGCACCATCAACCCTGGTGATGAAATTATTATACCCACTCCCTACTGGGTATCTTATTCAGAAGTCATCAAGCTTGCTGATGGAGTACCTGTATTTATAAATACTACCGTTGATCAGGATTTTAAAATCACCCCGAAGCAACTTGAAAGTGCCATTACCTCAAAAACCAAACTTTTCATGTTTTCATCACCTTGCAATCCTACAGGTAGTGTGTATTCCAAAACTGAATTGGCTGGACTAGCAAAAGTTTTTGAGCAAAATCCGAATATTTATATTCTATCCGACGAAATTTATGAGCACATCAACTTTATAGAAAAACACGAATCGATTGCTCAATTTCCAGGCATAAAAGAACGTGTCATCCTGATCAATGGCTTCTCTAAAGCCTACGCCATGACAGGATGGAGAATTGGCTACTTAGCAGCAAACAAAGAAATAGCTACTGCATGCGACAAAATGCAAGGACAGGTCACCTCAGGAACCTGTTCCATCACCCAACGTGCTGGCATTGCTGCCTATACCGGTGGGCTAGATACAGTGCTAGCCATGCAAAGCGAGTTCCTGAAACGCCGTAATCTGGTTTTTGAACTCCTTCAAAAAATCCCTGGACTAAAAACAAATCTACCACAAGGTGCTTTTTACTTTTTCCCAGACGTGACTTATTATTTTGGAAAATCCTATAATGGAGAGACTATTCATAATGCTTCTGATCTCTGTAACTACATCTTAGCCAATGCCCATGTAGCTATTGTTACAGGAGATGCCTTTGGTGATCCGAAATCTGTCCGTCTTTCTTATGCTGCTTCTGAAGAGAAGCTCCGAGAAGCGATTAAACGTATTCAAACAGCGTTGAAAAAATTAAGCTAGTTTCGCCCTGTGCATGCAAAAGTTATTTGATAAGTTCAACACGCTAAATATTTTAATTGTTGGAGATGTAATGATCGATACCTATATCTGGGGACATGTCGATCGTATTTCACCCGAGGCCCCAGTACCAGTTGTTTCCACTATAAAAAAAGAAAGCCGATTGGGTGGAGCTGCTAATGTCGCACTCAATGTACAATCACTAGGAGCAAACCCCTTGATCTGTTCTGTGATTGGAGACGATATAGAAGGCAACCAATTCCAGCAACTACTGAACGCCCAGAACCTCAGTAATCAAGGTATTGTCCAAGTTAAAGGTCGCCCAACAACAGTTAAAACGCGTGTGATTGGCCATCATCAACAAATCGTACGCATTGATTCCGAAACTGATCAAGCTATTTCTCCTGAGACCACTACATTGGTATTCGACAGAATCAAACGGATTATTGAAAACCAAACAATCCACGCCATTATTTTCGAGGATTATGATAAGGGTTTAATCACAGAGGAGTTAATTAAGCTCACCGTCGGGTTAGCAAAAAAGAAGCATATCATAACTGTCGTAGACCCCAAGAAAAGAAATTTTTTACACTACAAAGGCGTCACTCTTTTCAAACCCAACTTAAAAGAATTAAGAGAAGGCTTAAAAATTGATATTAATCCCCAACAAAACCACGAATTGGAAGATGCTATCGATGTACTGCAAAAGCAACTGAATGCTAAAATGATAATGGTCACCCTATCCGAACTGGGTGCCTATATGAGCTCTAAGAAAGGAAAAAAAATAGTCCCTGCTCATGTACGTGATATTGCAGATGTTTCAGGAGCTGGCGATACAGTTGTAGCCAGTGCTACACTTTGTTTAGCAGCCGGCTTAGATGAATTTTCAACAGTACTAATTGCCAATTTAGCTGGCGGACTCGTATGTGAATATGTTGGTGTAGTCCCTATCAAAAGGGATCAATTACTTGCCGAGGTCAAAAATTTATTTTGACTTCAACTATAAGGCCCCATGTGCTATGGTTTATGGCCACATTTTAGCTGAACCCTGCGGTTCTAAAAATGCGCATGCACTATTCAAAAAAACGCTAACTTTACGCCTTCAAAATTATTATTGCTCCGCATTTTATGAAGTTATCTCAATTTAAGTTTGATTTACCTGAATCTTTAATCGCTTACACTCCTGCTGAAGCTCGTGACGAGGCCCGCTTACTGGTCTTAGATAAGAAGACAGGAGCCATTGAGCATAAAATATTTAAAGACGTATTGGGCTACTTCAATGATAAAGATGTCATGATCTTGAATAACACCAAAGTTTTTCCTGCACGCATGTATGGCAACAAAGAAAAAACCGGTGCAACCATTGAAGTATTTCTACTTCGTGAACTCAATAAAGAATTGCGTTTATGGGATGTGCTGGTTGATCCTGCACGCAAAATACGCGTAGGGAATAAGCTTTATTTTGGAGACAACGATCTACTGGTTGCCGAAGTGGTGGATAATACGACATCGCGTGGTCGTACCATTCGTTTCTTATTTGATGGTACAGATGAAGAATTCAGACGCAATATTGAAATCCTAGGCGAAACACCCCTACCAAAATATATTAAACGCAAAGTCACTCCTGAAGATAAAGAGCGTTATCAAACCATTTTCGCTAAAAATGAAGGCGCTGTAGCAGCACCGACGGCAGGCTTACACTTTAGTCGTGAACTCATGAAACGCCTTGAACTGAAAGGTGTTAATTTTGCAGAAATCACCTTACATGTTGGCTTGGGGACCTTCAGACCTGTAGAGGTTGAGGACCTAACGAAACATAAAATGGATTCAGAGCAATTTATCATTGAACAAAAGGATGCAGATATTGTAAACAGAGCTATCGAAGAAAAACAACGTGTTTGTGCCGTAGGTACAACAACCATGCGGGCCATCGAATCTTCTGTTTCTGCTCATAAAACATTAAATCCGGCCAGTGATTGGACGAGTAAATTTATCTTCCCTCCATACGATTTTAGCATTGCTAATTGTATGATCACAAATTTCCATACACCAGAATCAACGCTCTTGATGATGATTGCAGCTTTTGGGGGGTATGAACACGTGATGAATGCGTATGAAGTAGCCGTTAAAGAGAAATATCGCTTTTACAGCTATGGTGATGCCATGCTAATTATATAGAAAAAGGCCTTGCTAAGCCCCCAGAGGAGAGCGGCTTTCATATTGCAATTCGTAAATTAACCCCATGCCTCAATACGCCCAAAAATACATCGCCATTATTGTTGGTGGAGGATCGGGTACTCGCATGGGATCTGAACTGCCAAAGCAATTCATGTTGCTCAATCAGAAGCCCGTATTGATGCATACCATAGCGGCTTTTCATCAGTCTGAGTTAAGTCCAAAAATTATTATCACATTGCCTAATGATTTCCATTCATATTGGGAAGAGCTTTGTCAAACACATCAATTCACTATCCCACACTCGATAGCTATTGGAGGTAACCAGCGATTTGATTCCGTGAAAAATAGTCTGGCTCTAGTGCAAGGTCCCGCAATTATTGCCATTCATGATGCGGTGCGCCCATTGGTGAATAATCAAACGATCACCAATTCTTTTTTGCAAGCTGAGCAACATGGAAGCGCCATTGCTGCCATTCCCAGTACAGATTCTGTCCGACAAATTTCTGGAGATACTTCCACAGCACTTTGCAGAGAAAACATCTACTTAGTTCAAACGCCACAAACCTTTAGAAGCGACATCCTTGAAAAAGCGTATCAACAAGCTTATCATCCTGAATTTACAGACGATGCCGCTGTTGTAGAAAAAAGTGGATTCCCAATTAAATTGATTGTTGGGCAAAGAAACAATATTAAAATTACCTTTCCGGAAGACCTCTTACTCGCTGAATTCTTTTTATCCCAAAGCCAGTCCAAAAACTGAATGACAGAAATATTCATCTCCCCAAAAACTCATTAATGATACAATAATGCAGGCGCTATTTCATTTCTTGTCTTTCCGGACTCAGCCATCAAAAGTTTCAAAAATGAACTACCACCTGTTTGAAAGTATCTAATCTCTATCTTGTGCAATCCCTTAAGCAAATTTACACCTCCTGAAAGCTCAAAGCTGGCATGCTTCCCATCGTTATTGACAATGACTTGATCGTCAATTAAAATTCTTGATCCATCATCGGAAAGACTTGTAAAAACATAAGTCCCATCCTGTGAAATATTAATATAACCCTTAAAAATCAATCCATAACTACGTGGCTTATTGTTAATCCCAGTGAGCTTCAAAATGCTGGTTACCCCTTTTTCCGAAGCATGGAGTGTATCTATAGCTAAGGTTGTTTCAAACTCACCCGGAACCAAATAATAATTTAATCCCGGCCGAACAAGTGTATCAGAAATAGGAACCGGTGGAAACGAGTCATGGTTAACCATACTTACAGTAGTCACTGCACTTCGCTTTCCACTTGGAGTAATGACGATGGCTTTCAAGGTGCGCTTTTCATTTTGAGGCACCTTAATCTCCAGAGGCTGGTCATACATTAAATCCGTTTCCCTGGGGGTGTAACCATCAATAGTATAATATATTTTGGCTCCCTGCACGGATGGGATTAATTTAAACTGAAACTGTGAGCCCACCATACTCGTATCCTTCAAACCAATAACTGTAGGGACTCGATAATTGACCGCCTGTCCATCCAATTTAGCCAAATGCAACGCCACTCGATTTTGAGAAAAATTATTATAATCTTTTCGATCCAACGGAGACCATGCAATTTCAGATAACGCGTAGATCCGAGGCAAAACCATGTATTCCACTTTTGAAGTCGTTTTCATGTATTCCGTCCAAACATTGGCCTGTACACCAATAATTCTTTTTTGCTGTTCTGGAGCAAGTGTAGTAGGTGTTGGGTTATACGAATAAACTTCTTCCAATGGCGTATAACCACCAATTGATACTGGTTCTTGATCTGTTCGACCTTGTGCATGATCAAAATAAACATAGTTGCCCGGAGTCATGATTGCATCATGATTCTGCTTAGCAGCAGCAATACCTCCTTCTACCCCTCGCCAACTCATCACGGTTGCATTCGGAGCCAATCCCCCCTCCAATATTTCATCCCATCCAATAATCTTACGCCCCTTGGAGTTGACAAATTTTTCAATGCGCTGGATAAAATAGCTCTGTAGTTCATGTTCATTTCTTAATTTTTTATCGCGTATACGCTTCTGACAATAAGCACATCCTTTCCACTTCACTTTTGGGCACTCATCTCCCCCAATATGGATATACTGGCTCGGAAATAAATCCATCACTTCACTGAGTACATCTTCTAAAAAAGTAAAAGTATTTTCCTTCCCAGCACAATAAACATCTACAAAAACACCCCAACCCTCAGCCACCTTGAATGGACCAGGATTATCACCACAAGCTAATTCTGGATATGCGGCCAAAGCTGCCACAGAATGTCCAGGCATTTCAATTTCTGGAATAACTGTCACAAACTTAGAGTTCGCATAAGCCACCACTTCTTTTACTTCCTCCTGTGTATAAAACCCCCCATATCGCATATTGTCAAACCATTGTGGAAAACGATCATGGTAATTCCCAATTAGCGTTTGATTACGATAACTTCCTATTTGGGTTAATTTAGGGTACTTTTTAATTTCAATGCGCCAGCCCTGGTCTTCGGTTAGGTGCCAATGAAAAGTATTCAACTTATATTGAGCTAGTAGATCAATATATTGTTTGATAAAACTTACCGGGAAAAAATGCCTTCCGACATCCAAATGCATCCCACGATAAGCATATCTGGGATAATCTTCTATTTCAACTAAAGGCAAGCTAATGGCCTCGCTATATCCTTGTTTTTGTGGGCAAAGCTGCAACAAGGTTTGTAGACCATAAAACAAACCTCGCTCAGTTTTAGCCTCAAGCCTCACCCCTTCCCAACGAATACTCAATCGATAACCTTCTTCTGATAAGTCTAATTTTTTATTCACAACAATTTGATAGTACATATTGGGCTGGATATAATCAATATGCTGCGTATCAGTATGCGCTGTCACGATGTTTTTTGCAAATGCAACTAAACTCGGATTTTCAAAACCAATAGCTTGCAATTGAATAAATACCCCTAATCGAAACACACCATCCGTCTTTTTAATGGACACAGGCGCAGGAATGATTCCCAAATTGGGATCTGTATTTTCTTGAGCAAAGCTTATCTGCACTTGTAAAAGTGGAAATAGTAATAGAAAGAAAATCTTCTTCATGAGCTGAATTCAATTGAAGGTTAGTTTGCAAATCTATCGTTTAAAATGAACCAAACATATCCAATTTACTTTTGCTCTCATGAACTATAATCTAGCATTTGTATGTGCCAGCTCATGGTAATTTCATAAACGCGTTTGATCTGCATATTCTCTATTTCAATCAATTTTTATTTAGACTAATTACATTCAATATATTTGCGGCCAAATTTAAACAGACTCTAAGTCTTATTTCAGATTTATTTTATTCAACATGTCAACAAACTACTGCGGAAACGGGATGGCTTGGTCTCCATCACGAAAAACAAAACAAGATAAAGAGACTATAGAATTAGTTGAGGCACTGATCAATACCCAACTAGAAGAGAAACTAGGATCAGCATTTCAAGATATCAAATTCACGGCAGGGCAATCTAAGGAGATCATCGAACGCATTCGTAAAGGAGATAATAATATAGACCCCTTAAGTGCTAAAACTTACCTATTCTCCAATGAACTATCCGCGTTCAATTCAAATCCAGAGATTGTACGTGCGTTGAGAGTAGCCTGTGAATTCGTACGCGTGGGTGAGGTTGTTTCAGATGGAATGGAGACCAACCCAAGACTAGCCATCAAAGTAACTAATAGCAGCTTTTATAATAAGCTTGTTAAAAGAACCGGGCAAGTGCACCTAGCCGCCTCAGCGACTATGACATTTTTTGCCATTAAAACTACTTGGCAAGCATATGCTTCGGAAACAGAAGGGTCTTTATCTGCTAAAGCATCCGCTATAGCCAATACCACAGAGCGTTTAGGCGATTTTGGCAGTGATATTTTCGAAACCATTGCCGAGTGGCGCATGGTGAGCAATAGTTCATGGTTCGATAACCCGAAGATAAAAGCGATTAATAAGGCATTACATGTCACTTTTTCCGGTGCGGAGATCCTTGGAAAAGGGGCAGAACATATTAGATACTTAGTAGACGAAGACGTACCTCTCTTCATGAAAGTTACATCAACTTTGAGTGTTTTACTTGATTCGGGGGGACTTGCCGCCCATACATGGGCTACGGAGGCTGCTGTCAAACAGGTTGAAAGTATACAAGACGAGTTAAAGAGGAAAGTTGTAGAAAAACTCAAAAAGACACTCAATATAGGAGATGATGCGCTTAAAACCATGACAAAAGGAGAAATAGACGACATCATTGACAATCTTCCAAAAGGGAAAATGGGCGAAATCATTAAAAAGCTTCCAAAAGAAGAAATAGATGACATCATTAAAAAGTTTCCCATCAAAAACACAGTTAAAGGAGGCTTAATAGGTGCACAAATTGCTTTTTTAACAGCTGATTTAATCACAGGCGTTTCCTCCCTAAATGCCCTAGATCAGCATCAAAAGAATCTACTTCAAAAAGCTTTGGAAAATCCTGATCAAGATCATTATAAACTCTTGACAGATTTTTACAAAGACCGATTTGCTTCCGATTTGGGATTTTTGGTAGGAAAAACGGCAGTTGACGTTCTTTTCACGAGCGTTTCAACAGCACTCATGTTCACTGGAGCCGGAATTCCCATAGCCCTAGCAATCGATCTGGTTGGAGCCACTGTATCTTCTATATTGAGCTATGCCCAACAACAAGAAATCGAATCACTCGCGCTCAAGCGCATGTCAGAAATTAGAAGCTGGGAAGCCAATAATCCTGGAAAAAATTATTTTGATCGGACCTTTGAAGACAGATATAACCAATTGAAGCCTTCTCTTCGAAAAGCGGTTAAAGTATTCCTAGATAACTATCAAGCAGACCGTGCCTTTGTCCTCACGCAACTTTGTACGACTGACCAAATCAATGAGGCCGTAGGACTGTTCTACAAAAACAAAAATGGATCGTCCAGTGACCGGTTATTTGTGGGTGAATTTGTTAATAACAGTGAAGGCAAATTACTCGAAGAAAAAGCTACAGAACATATTGCTATCGATCAAAAAAAAGGAATAATCAAGATTTCCAAATCCAATGATAAAAAACAGCTCCTTTATGCGAGTCCTAACGCAATCCTCCTTCCAGGAGAAGTACAATGGAAAAAAGTTGATACTGGAGAAATATCAATATGGAATGAAGCCAAAAAGATTGGTCGTGAAATTAAGGGGTGGCTTGCTGAACATGTATTCAATGGAAATGGTAATAGACTTGGTGTTGGGACAAGTGTTAATGCTGGAAAATTCGTAGGTGCCAGGGATGTAAACGGGCATGATTATTTTTTTGAGGATAAGGAAAATGAGTATTTACTCATAGAAAACCTCAAAAATTGGGATATCAATTTGGGAAGCGATAGCAGTTTAGCCGATCTTACCAAGCTTACCACACGTATTGTCTTGAATAAAGTTGAGACATATGAAGTATATGTACCCAATGGTGGTTACATGCAGGGTTCTAACGGAAGATATGAAACTCGTAAAAAAGTTGTTCCCGACAGTAATGTCACAACAATTAGGATCAAAGCCAAAAGCGGTGACGGAGATGATAAATTCTTCCTTGGCACAGGCAGTCATGATATTGATGCTGGTGGCGGTTTCAATGCGGTGGATTATAGTTTTATTAATGAGCAATCAAGTATTCGTATTCAAAAAAGTAACGATTTTCAAGATGAAAACATGTCACTTTCAGCAGAAAAAACAATTAATGGTTTAGTATACGAAGAGTCTATAGAAAAACAACAGATACACCTTGGATCGAAAAAGTATAACACCCAATTCCGTGTAGTCAAAAATAAGGATGTCAAAAATTGGAAAACCGAAGATACGCTTAAAAACATCACCAGTTTCCGCCTTGGAAAAGGTACCAACTACTTAGATCTGACAGATTCGAATCGTTCTATACGGATCGAAGCGATAGGCTACACCAATGATATCAAACTAGGTCGTGGAAATGATGAAGTTATCATCGAAGCCAATACTAGCCTCCAACACACAAATAATAGACAGAGTCACATTCGTACACGTGGTGGGAAAGATCATGTCGCTATCACAATAAAGCATGCTAAATGGCGTGAAGAATATTACAATGAGAATTTTATATGTGGAGGAACAGACTTTGACTCACAAAACAATCCTGCCGATTTACAACAAAAAGACACCATAGAATACGCTATCAAGGGAGACTATGCTGAAGATTCTTTCATACGTACCTTCTTTCTTGTAAATTCTCTCAAGGGAACACCACTCCCAAGTGATGTAAAATATGGAACGTATAAATTTATGGAAAGCCAATATGGCGACAGAGCGCGTCTACATGGTACTTGGGTAACCCACAAAGGTCAACAGCTTATCGCTATCAGGAGTCAATATGGGATAAAAGTGACTTGGCATGACCGAAAAAGCCTTCTTTCAACAAATCCTTTCTATCATGATTTAAAGGTTCTATCACAAGACGATGGCTATCTTAAAATAGAGCGCTATGCTCCTGGCCTATTCTACTCTCATGACAAAGAGAAAATAGTAGTAGGTGCACTTTCTAACAAAAAACTGGTCGGAACCGACTATGTGGTACATATGGAAAACCTGATACTCACACACGACGACGATGAGATCGATATTCAGGATTCCTCAGGCCATCGATCTTTAACGATATACACCGGCAACGGAGATGATCAGCTCAGAATGGGTAAAGGTGCCTACACGATATATACCGGAAAAGGATCTAAAACAATCAAACTAGGAAATGGATTCAATCGGGTATATCATCGCATAGATGAATTAACAGACATCATCGAGGCAGATGAAACAGGCAATAACTGGCTAAGCTTTGAAAATAATTCTGATCTGTTTGATAAGGATGGCAAACGCGCCATCTCTTCCTGCACAAAGGATACCCCATACCTGAGTAAATTAGGCGTACAAGTCGATCTTAAGGCAGGTAAGACTTACTATTATTTTAAAGATGAATTCTTTAAACAGTTAGCGGATCTGAAAATAATACACTACGATAGAAGCGTCCTGAGTCATTTAGACGACGAATCAAAGGCTCGTCTTCCAGCTAAACAAGGAATAGGCGATACGATTTCTGGCTTCCAAAATATCACTGGAACCAGATTCAATGATATTATTTTAGGTAATGAAAAAGGCAATATCATTGATACAGGAGACGGTGATGACCAAGTCAATGCACGAGAGGGAAATGATGATATCCGACTAGGCCGAGGAGCTGATAAAGGTTACGGAGGCTCGGGTAATGACATATTTATTCAAGACTACGACGATGCCACAGACGAACTTGACGGAGGCTCAGGTTCCAATCTTGTAGACTACAGTAAAGCCAAATTACCAACTGAAATAGCCAAAATACATGGGGGGCTAACTATTAATTTAGAAAAGGGATCAGCTTCTTTAGCCGATGAAAAAAGGCTTGACTTATTACGTAAAATCCAACATGCCATTGGTACAGCACATAACGACAAATTTGTTGGAAATAGTGAAGACAATCATTTTTATGGCTTGGATGGGCTCAATCGGTACGAGGGCAAGGGAGGTAAAAACTATTTCTATGGTGGAAAAGATCAAGATATATACATAGGCGGTCTAGGAGGTGGTTATGATACCATAGACGATAAAGGGGGTGATCAAGATGTTTATCGAATGGATATGATTATTGATCAAAACAAATCATTCATAGAAAAAGAAGGAAATGACGTAATCATGAAGTTCAATAATGGTCTCAAAACAGTTAAAGTACTTGGACAATTTGATAACAACAACAGTTATCGAGGTGTTGAATATCTTCAATTTATGGACGGAAGTACCTATAAAATGAGTGAGATACTTGGATCCGTCAGTTCATGGTCAACCGGCCATAGTTTTAGTAGTCTCAATTTTGATTGGACCAACAAACAGAATCCAAACCCAATTCCAACAGGCTGGTCCTAATCATTAGCTTGAAAATACCCCACAAAATATTGGCTGAAACTGCCCTAAAAGGCGACTTCAGCCAATAAATTTTCTTTTTCAATTTCCCCTTCTATAGTTCTCTTATTCTATTTCCCTTATGCCATTTAAATCATTTCCAAACGAACGACAGTTGGACATCAAAGACAGTGGATTTGCCTGCCTGAAAATGCTTGCTAAGCACTATGGCAAATATTATTCCCTACAATTTTTCCGCAATCAGTGTGGAGTAAATAAAGAAGGTCCCACCTTATTAGACTTGAGCTATGCCGCTGAAAACATCGGATTACGCACACGATCTATCACGACAACCATCGAAGATCTCACTGATAACATGCCACTCCCATGCCTAGTACACTGGAATGGCACACATTATGCCATCATCTATAAAATTGAGAGAGGGCTCATCTACGCCTCAGATCCTACCCAAGGTTTAATCAAATGTACCCTTAACGACTTTGCTAAAAAATGGCCCAAGAATGAAGACAAAAAGGGAACATTAATGCTTCTGGAGCCTCAGGCTAACTTCAAACAACGCGAAAATGGCGAACACATCGAACGTAAAAAGACATTTGAAAACATTTTGGGCTACTTCAAACCCTACAAGAAAAGCTTTCTTAATTTACTAGCAGTAATGTTCATTGTTACTGGACTACAGGCCCTGCTCCCTTTCATTTCCAAAGCAGTGATTGATATTGGTATTCAAACGCAAGACCTCCATTTCATTAACATTGTCCTGATTGCCAATATAACCATCATTGTTGCCGTCACACTATCCAATCTGGTTCGCGATTGGATCATGTTACATCTGGCATCACGAATCAATATCGCTCTGATTTCTGACTACCTCATCAAACTGATGAAGCTCCCTATCACCTTCTATGAAACACAAATGATTGGTGACATCTTGCAAAGAGCCAATGACCATGAACGCATTCGAAGCTTTATCATGAACAACTCGTTAAGCATTATCTTTTCAACCTTAACATTCATTGTCTTCAATATCATCCTGCTGATCTATAACAAGTTGATCTTTTGGATTTTCTTGATCGGCAGTGTGTTGTATGTGCTTTGGGTGCTCGCCTTTTTACGTATCCGAAAAAAAATAGATTGGGAGTATTTCGAAGTCGAATCCAAAAATCAGAGCTACTGGGTCGAAACCATTGGATGCATCCAAGACATTAAACTCAATAATTACGAAAAGGCCAAACGTTGGAAATGGGAAGGTGTACAAGCCCGGTTATTTAAAATCAATCTTAGAATGTTGAATATCAACAATGCCCAGCATTCAGGAGCAAATTTTATCGATCAAATAAAGAATATACTCATCACTTTCTTTTGTGCTAAGGCGGTCATTGCTGGCAGGATCACCTTTGGCGTAATGATCTCTACTCAGTTTATTATTGGAATGCTCCATGCTCCTGTCACACAGTTCATCCAATTCATCATCGCTAGCCAGCTTGCCAGAACCAGTTTTTTGCGTCTCAATGAAATTCATCAACTAGCAGATGAAGATGAAAACATGGGAACCGACAATCTTTCATTACCTACCAAAAAAGATTTGATACTAGATGATTTGGTCTTTCAATATGCGCCAGGGGCCTCACCTGTACTCAAAGGGATTCGTTTGATCATTCCCGAAGGAAAAGTGACCGCCATTGTTGGTGATAGCGGAAGTGGAAAATCAACATTATTGAAACTTATCCTACGATTATATAAACCCAATTATGGACAGATTCGCATTGGCGATATGAACGTAAACCATATCAGCCTGCGTCAATGGCGCAATCATTGCGGTGCTGTCATGCAAGATGGAAAAATCTTCAATGACACCATCCTCAACAATATTGTACTTGATGATACCCACATCAATCATGATCGCTTAAAATATGCTGTCGAAACTGCCAATATTAGTACCGAGATTGAGCAATTACCCCTAGGCTATCAAACCATCATGGGAGAGCAAGGACGAGGCTTAAGCGGTGGGCAAAAACAACGTATACTTATTGCTCGAGCTTTATACAAAAACCCCCAATTCTTAATTTTTGACGAAGCGACCAATGCCTTAGACACCATCAATGAACAGAAAATAGTAACCGCCATGGAAGATGTATTTCGGGATAAGACAGTCATTGTGGTAGCTCATCGCTTAAGCACTATTCGCAAAGCCGATCAAATTGTGGTCATGCGCGATGGCCTAGTAGTCGAAGTTGGTAATCATGAATCCTTGATGAAAAACCAAGGACGATACTACCAACTTGTGCAATCTCAGGTCGACCTACTATCCACCGTCGAACTTTTGACAGAACACCAAGATTTATTGGATCAAAAGCAAGAGTCTGCCTAAACACCAACAAAACATACACAACACACCCATACTAATGAACCCACCAGAACGCACCGAAGAAATACAAGATATCATTCAACGAATGCCAATCCATTTTGGCAAATGGATATCGATCATTGTTGCATGCTTAGCCATTATTCTATTACTACTTGGCTGGTTTATTCGCTATCCCGACTTAGTCACGGGACAGGTAACAATTAATGCCAATAAATCACCCATTAAATTAATTGCGAACACTAGTGGCGAACTACATTTAGTTGTTCAATCGCACCAAGATGTTAAAGAAAATGATTATGTAGCCTATATCAAAAATCCAGCCGATATGGCAGATATTAAAAAGATCAGCACCTTAATCCGCTGGTTTAACATCAACGATGACCATGCTGTCGACAAACTAATGCTTTTTCCCAAAACGGTTTCTTTGGGCGAATTGAATGTCAAATACTTCAGTTTTATTCATGCCTTACAACAGCTAGCCAATTATCACAAGGAAAACTTATTCGCCAAGCAACGAGAAGTATTAGCGCAACTACTCATTAAACAAGGCGAAGTATTACAAGCATCTAAACAAAAACTACTGATTAATCAGGATACACGTGCACTTGTCAAAAAATCCTACACACGCGACTCGACTTTATTACACCAAAACGTATTGTCACCTTCTGATTTCAACAAAAGTGAAATAAACTACTTAGAAGCCAAAGATCACTACCAGAGTATGCTGCGTGAGATCAGTCAACATGAACAACAAATCAAGGAAACAGAACACAAGCTACAACAAATCAATATCCAAGAGCACGAAAAACAAAAACAAATGCATCTGGAACTAACTTCTTCATACATCGATTTAGCTGATCATTTGGAACAATGGGAACAGAAATATGTGTTCAAATCACCCATGAATGGCAAAATACAATTCCTCAAATTTTGGACCAATAATCACTTCGTACAAGCAGGTGAAGCCATTTTCACCATCGTTCCTAGTCATAATACCCTGATTGGGCAAGTAAATTTACCAGCCTCAGGTGCAGGCAAAGTAAAAGTGGGACAGGAAGTGATTCTTAAGTTAGATAATTATCCCTACGTGGAATATGGATTTATCCGAGGTAAGGTGCGAAATATCTCACTGACGACTAATACCATGCAAACACCGCAAGGTATTATCGAAAATTACCTGGTTACAGTTGATCTACCCAATCAGCTAAAAACAAATTATGGTTCGCAACTGGATGCCAAATTTGAAATCAAAGGCTCGGCAGAAATTATCACCAAGAGTAGACGATTACTTGAACGCTTATTTGATAATTTGAAACCTATGGTAAAATAATAAAGAGCCTCACTTAAGCCCTCCTATATCCCCAAACCAAACTAATTGATGATCAGGCTGTGTATTTAATTGATTGATGGGATAAAACAAAGCAGGAACTTTAGGTCATCAATCTTTTAATAACACAGCCCTTCAAAAGGGTAAAAAATTACGCTTAATGGATTTTTCAGTCAAATGCAACTACACGATGACACTTGTCAGTAGATTTACATGATGAATACAATACTTATCTATTTCACGGAAAGCACTTCAAAACTTAGCGACTATACATTCGATCACTACCTTCAGAAACTTCCACGCTCAGAGCAAGAAAAAATCAAAGCTTTCAGGCGATGGGAAGATGCCCAGTCTTCCCTATTGGGTAAAATGCTATTAAAAAAAGTACTGTACGATTGTAACTTAGGAGAGCATGGGCTTGATCAGATACAATTAACTCAATTTGGTCGCCCATACATCAATTCGACCATCGATTTTAATCTGACACATTCAGGAAATTATATCTTATGTGCAAGCACTCAAAATGGCCGCTTAGGTATCGATATTGAAAAAATAAATCCAATCCAACTAGCAGATTATCGATCTGTTTTCAATGCAAAAGAATGGGATTCGATCGTCAACTCCCCTTCTCCAAAGATTCATTTTTACAAACTATGGACCATTAAGGAAGCCGTACTCAAAGCCCAAGGGAATGGACTCAGTTTCCCCCCCAACCAAGTCGAGGCACTACACACAACAATAAACATTGAAGGGAAACAATGGCATTATCACACCATCGAACTAAACGAAAATTACATATGCCATTTGGCAACAGATATCATTTGCCCGGAAATACTGCTAATCCAAATGAATATGAATCATTTGGATTAGCTACTCCCAGCACTTTAGGATAGAATAACTTCCTTTGCTGCTAGATAACGTTCTGCTTCTAAAGCGGCCATACAACCTGTTCCAGCCGCTGTTACTGCTTGACGCCATAATTTATCTTGAGCATCCCCGCAAGCAAAAACGCCTTCCACATTGGTTTGTGTACTATCTGGCTTAGTAATGAGATATCCTGTTTCGTCCATCTCGAGCCAACCCTTAAATATTTCTGTATTGGGATTATGACCAATAGCCACAAAAAATCCAGTAACTGATAAGATGGTTTCCTCATTATTTTGATTGTTGACTACCCGAACACCGGTTACATTTTTTCCATCTCCTAAAATCTCCTTGGTCTCCGTGTGATAGTGAACCTCAATATTGGGCGTATTCAGTACGCGATGTTGCATGGCTTTAGATGCTCGAAACTCATCTCGACGAACGAGCATATGCACTTTACGACAAAGCTTGGCTAAATAAGTTGCTTCTTCAGCCGCCGTATCACCTGCTCCAACAATGGCCACATCCTGCCCTTTAAAAAAGAAACCATCGCAGACCGCACATGCAGACACACCAAACCCATTGTACTTCTGCTCGCTTTCCAAACCTAACCACTTAGCTGATGCTCCAGTTGCAATAATCACCGTATCGGCAGTGATTACTTTGGTCTCATCCACAATTACCCGATGTACTTTACCTGAAAGGTCTACTTTGGTGACATAACCAAAACGAATATCCGTACCAAATCGCTCCGCTTGTTTTTTAAAATCCTCCATCATTTCGGGTCCCATAATGCCTGTTGGATAACCCGGGAAATTTTCTACATCAGTCGTTTGGGTCAGTTGTCCACCTGGAATAATCCCAGTGTACATTACTGGTTTCATATCCGCACGCGCCGCGTAAATAGCTGCCGTATAGCCAGCGGGTCCAGAGCCTATAATGAGGCATTGTACATGTTCAATCTCTTGAGAATTCATTTTCTTACTAATTGGACATCAAATTTAAACCTTTAATTGGCATGCTTAAAAGTTAAACGAATCTTCGTTATCGTCACAGTGTCACAACCACTTTTCCCTGTGTCCTACCTGTTTCTACTTGCAGATGTGCCTGAGCCATTTGATCGAAAGCGTACGCCTTCATCACATGTGATTTGATAATTCCTTTATCCAACAAATTAGCGATGGATTTCATATCCTCTCCACTAGATTGCACCAAGAAAAAATAACCATTAACCCCCTTAGCCTTAGCCTTTTCAACCACAGACTCAGACAACCCAGATGGAATACTGATTACTGTTCCCCCTTTTCTTACAATACCAATAGATAAATCGACATTATCTCCACCAACGGTATCAAAGACAAAATCAATATCCTTGGGTAGGTCCTCAAAGGGCTGATTCTTATAATCAAAATGTGCATCAGCACCTAAACTTAACACCAAATCCTTATTTGCACTAGACGAAGTACCAATCACATAAGCCCCTAAATGCTTTGCTATTTGGACAGCATAATGTCCTACACCACCTGCAGCGGCATGAATGAGCACTTTTTCTCCGGCTTTTATTTTAGCCTGAGAAGTTAATGCCTGCCACGCGGTAAGTGCAGCAAGTGTAGCCGCGGCGGCTTCTTGATGGGATATAGAAGTCGGCTTTAATGCCAAATGTGCTGCTGGAGCTGCTACATACTCCGCATAAGCCTGGCCGTGGCCTGGAAAATTAACCATCCCAAACACTTCGTCCCCTTTCTTAAACTGAGTAACCGCCGTTCCTACTTCTACAATAATACCAGAGATATCCCAACCTAAAATCAAAGGACTGATATCTTTCAGCATCCCAGCCATACCCTTGCCAGCACGTGTTTTAACATCAACTGGATTAATACTAATTGCTTTTACCTGAACCAAAACATCATTGGCTGAAATACTTGGCATAGGGAGCTCTTGAGTAACTAAGTTATTCACATCTCCAAAATTTTTTAATACGATTGCTTTCATCTTTTTGTTTTTAAAATCCTATTTATACAAAAATGGTTCTATTTCATCAGTATATAATTGTACAAATACATGTTTTATATGTATATTTATTGGTATGGCAGTAACTAAGAACTTATATCAACCTTTCGAAATCGAGTATAAAGAGGTAAATGAATGTCCAATTGTTGGACATAAGCATAATTTTTTTGAACTCGTGTATATCATTGATGGAGAAGGTATACAATGCGTCAATGAAAACCTATTTGAATACAACAAAGGACAACTATTCTTACTAATGCCACAGGATTGTCACTCCTTTAAAGTACATAGTATCACGAAATTTTTGTTCATTCGCTTCAATGATATCTACTTAAAAAAACAAGACAAAAATTGGATACAACAACTAGAATTTATTTTTCAGAATACAAACTCTTTACCTGGCTGCATCCTACGAAACCAAGGCGACAAGATATTAGTAAAAACATTAATAGAAGCAATAGTTCGAGAGCATATCAATAAGCAGCCATATCATCGTGAACTTATTGAACAATTAGTTAACACTTTAATTACCATTGTGGCTAGAAACAGCTTTATGCATGTTCCAGAAAAACTAACTCAACATGTTGAAAGTAAATCTCCTCTGCATATTATCCATTACATTCACCAACATATTTATACGCCTAGTCGTTTAAGAATTGAACAAATTGCTGAACATTTCAACCTATCGGTGAACTACGTTAGTGAGTATTTTAAGAAACATGTGGGTGAAAGCTTACAGCAGTATATTATGAACTATAAATTAAGATTAGTAGAGACTCGTCTGCAATACAGCAGTATGCGTATGAATGAAATTGCTTATGAACTCAACTTTACAGATGAAAGTCATCTGAATAGAATATTTAAAAAATATAAAGGACTTAGCCCCTCTGAATTTCGGAAAGCAACAAATAAAGGCTTGATAACACATGCATAAACAATGGATCAACGGCCTATGGTGCGAAGCCATAGACCACACTACCTGGGAACTTATCAACCCAGCCACGGAAAAGATTATCCAATTAGTCCCTTATGGTAATGAAAAAGATCTATATATGGCTGCCGAGGCTGCAAAGGATGCTCTAAAAAACTGGAAAAGAGAAACCCCATACTTCAGAGCTAACTATCTAAAAAGAACAGCCGAAATTATCCGCGATTATGCAGAATCCTTTGCAGCTAAAACCACGCTCGAAACCGGAAAACCTCAACATGAAGCTGTAAGTGAATGGCAATCAGCAGCGAATCTTTTCGAATGGTATGCCGAAGAAGGCAAGCGAAACTACGGATACACCATTCCCACCAATCGAATCGACAAACGCGCTCAAATTATTTATCAGCCCATTGGTGTGGTTGGCGTGATCACCGCCTGGAACTTTCCAGCTTATAATCCAGCCCGCTCTGTATCAGCCGCTCTTGCGGCTGGCTGCACTGTTATTTTAAAAGGATCAGAATATACGCCACTCAGCTCCTTCAATCTAGCTAAAGCTTTTGAACTATCCGGTATTCCTCCAGGGGTCGTCAATGTCATTAATGGTGATGCACCATCCATTGGCACAGCAATGTTAGCTCATCCTGATATCAAAAAGATCAGCTTTACAGGAAGTACTCGTGTAGGCAAATTTTTAATGGATGGTGCCGCAAAAACACATACCAAGCTTTCTCTCGAACTTGGAGGCAATGCACCTGTCATTATTGATGAAACTGTAGACATCATACAAGTTGCCCAAGCAGCCGTCAAGGCCAAATTGCGAAACTGCGGACAGGTCTGCATAGCTCCGCAGCGATTCTATGTACAGCAATCCATTTTAGATCGATTTCTAGCTACTGCTAAAGAAGCTATCAATGCTGTAAGTATGGGTGAGAACACCAAGAAAACCACACTACTTGGCCCACTAATCAATAAAAAGCAGCAAAATCACGTACAACACATTATCGAAAAAGCCCAGCAGGAAGGGGCCCGTATTTTTCGCAAAAACAATAGTCCAGCAAAATGGGAGGGGCACGGCTTCTTTGTCTACCCCACAATCATTCATGCTAAACAAAACATGTCATTTATTCAGGAAGAATTTTTTGGTCCGATCCTATGCCTCATTGGCTATGATACTAAAGAAACGGCTGTGCAATGGGCTAATGAAACAACCTACGGACTAGCTGCTTACGTGTTTACCAATAACCTTCAAAATGCGTATTTCTATGCCGAAAATCTGGAATTTGGCATGATAGGTGTCAATGAATGGGCTCCACAAGGAGCTGAATTGCCCTTTTCGGGATGGAAACAAAGTGGCTTAGGACAAGAATCTGGTGCAGAAGGGTTAAGAGAATATCTTGAGCTTAAACTGATCAGTTTTGGAGGTATTAATAATACATTGTAAAATAAAATAATTGTGGTTCTTAAAAGCATCAATCCCTATACTTTACAAACGGAAGCGGAATATACTACCTTTTCAAAGGTTCAAATTGATCAAGCACTTATCCTTGCTCAAAAGGCCTACCTAGATTGGAGGCAAACTTCATTTAGCAAACGTCGTGATCTCCTATTACAAGTAGCCCAACTATTACGATCAAAAAAAGATGAATTAGCACGGCTGATAACCACTGAGATGGGCAAAGTCCTCACTGAATCCCATGCAGAAATAGAAAAATGCGCTAATCATTGTCAATACTTTGCAACCCATTCTGAAACATTTCTACAGGACGTTACAGTCCAAACAAAAGCTCACCGAAGTCTTATCTCATTTGAGCCCATTGGGGCAGTATTGGCCATCATGCCTTGGAACTATCCTTTTTGGCAGGTTTTTCGATACTTAGCTCCCACGCTAATGGCAGGTAATGTAAGCCTCTTAAAACATGCTCCTAACGTAATTGGCTGTGGCATTGCCATAGAAAAATTGCTCCATGAGGCTGGTTTTCCAATTGGGGCTTTTCAACATTTGATCCTTAACACCAACGATATCGAGCAAATCATTCAGGCGGATATCGTACGGGGAGTAACCCTCACCGGTAGTGAGTCTGCCGGATCAAGTGTGGCAACCCTGGCCGGAAAACATATCAAAAAATCGGTACTGGAACTCGGCGGATCAGATCCTTTTATTGTTTTAAAAGATGCAGACACCGCCAAAGCTGCTCATGTTGCTGTCCAATCCAGATTTCTTAATGCTGGGCAAGCCTGTATTTGTGCCAAACGATTTATCGTAGTTACTGAAGTATTCGATGATTTTATCCAAGCCTTTCAAAAAGAAATGCAATCCTATAAACAAGGGGACCCACTTAATCCGCACATAAAAGTTGGCCCCATGGCCCGAATTGATCTGGCCCAAAAGCTAAAAAGTCAATTAGACCACAGCGTTGCTAAAGGTGCACGTATCCTAGTCGGAGGCGAGGTCAGTCAATGTGCATTTACACCAACTTTAGTAGACCGTATCCTGCCTGAGATGGTCATATTCCAAGAAGAAACCTTTGGACCTTTGGCCGCGATCTTGCGAGTTAATCATCCCCAGGAGGCGATCTACATTGCCAATCAATCACGCTATGGCCTAGCAGCATCCCTCTGGACCAATGATATTGAACAAGCCTATCACCTCGCTAGAAAGATAGAGGCGGGAAATGTATTCGTTAATTCTCTTGCCTACTCAGACTCGAAACTACCCTTCGGCGGAATAAAAAAATCTGGTTTTGGACGCGAACTATCTGATTATGGTCAGAAAGAATTTACGAACATTAAAACGATTGTGATAGAAGAAGCCTAGCCTAATACATATCGAGGTAACCATCCGCTCTTTTTGTAATGTGCGTCATGTTAATCTCCAGCACTTAGGACAAGGCTTTTTACTGCCGATGAACTTAATGTGACTGTTTGAGTACTAGCTGGAGAACCATCTACACAAGCCGTTATTTTAAGATGTTCAGGACATAAACTATGTCGTTCATTTAGATAGATAATTATCGTTTTTGATTCACTTGATGAGACCTCGATCTTACTTGGTGGTCCAAGAAGATATGCTGCTCCTGCCCCTTCGTATGTGAGATTTACCATAATATTTCCTCCATTACCTATAGAAGGAGACTTAAATACTTTTACTGTGATAGAAACAAATGCATGTATATTTTTTCGTTTAGCATTATGGGCTGCTTCTAATAGAAGTTTGCTAGATTCTGACAATGGAATAACTAACAATGGCGTATTTTCAAAATCAATTGAACTGGCTGTTATATCAAGATTTTTAGCATACCGGACATATGGTTTTAAAACAAGATCAAACTGGTATTGATGCTGTCCCTTCGGTATCACCACAGACGGTGGCGGGTTATCCAATTCCACTTGTCCATCATTGCTATAAGCAAGGGATATGGGTAAATCGGATAAATTATTGACGTGGCATTCAGGGATACTGATGGTAATAGGAATACGCTCTTTTTTACTTACTAAATCAAGCTCAGGTTCACCTGCACTTAAAGCAAGACCATTTGCTGCTGGTATTATAAGTTCATTTAGAGAGGGAGTATAACCACGTGCATGGGTTAATATTTGAAGTTTCTTAGGCTCATTTGCATAAATTTTTCTTAATGGCATATCAAGGGTTTTACTAAACTCCATCTCATTCATACTTATTAATGAAGGTGCATTATCTAAATAATTTATACCCGTTCCCCAGTAAGAAAAATCTAAATCAATTTTTGCTTTTGTAGTACGTGTTACCATTAGTGAAACCCTATTATTACAACCACTAGCCACCTCATTTAATTTCATATTTGTATCCATGGGCTCAATGGTTAATGTACTCATATTACTGAACTCACCTTCTTCCTGCACACATATGACCAATTTGTATTTATTATAACCCGCTCTATAATAAGCTTCCTTGAATTTTACTCCTATCCCATAATAGGGATTCGCGTACCATTTCCTATCACCTACTTTAAACAAATCGCTCACCTTAATCTGAAGGTTTTCTTGTCCATCTATATAATCCTTGATAGCTGCACCACTGATTTCTCTAGATCCATCAACAATCTTGTAGCTAATCAGCAGTTTGATGGTTGAGCGGTTCGGATAACGATTGTGGTGATCACGCGAAATGTCGGGGTTTACGTAAAAAAGATATTTTTTAGGTTGAAAGGCCGAAGGTATATAGCCCTGATCATCAGCAAGATCAGCACTAACTGATGGAACAAGCTTTATCGAGCAGAGAGTTATAATAGCTAGGGAAGGCTTTGATTCGTATACTGGCCGAGTGGTTATCCTATATTGCGCTCTTACTAAACTACTGGATAAGATAAGCAATGACGCTATAAACAAGGTCCGCACAGAAAAACAACTTTGTTTCATGTTTTTAACAAAAAAACACAAAGCTATTAATGTGCCATTAAAATAAAAACATAGTGATTAATTTTCATTTTTAACAACATAGCTATAAATCATATTCCTCCTAAACTGTTGGCAAATCTCATCATCAAACCGAATCCTTCAAATAAATTTGCAGCGCTTTCATTTGCTTGCTATTAAGAACCATTAAAAGTTCTGCCTCGGTAGCCAGACGAATATTTTTCACGGACTTAAAATGCTTAAGCAATTTATTAGCCGATATCTTGCCTATTCCAGGTATTTGCTCAAGTTCAGTACTTAGTGTGGCCTTATTTCGCTTTTGCCTATGAAAGGTAATCCCAAATCGATGTGCTTCATCTCGTAATTGCTGAATAATTTTTAAGGACTCAGACCGTTTGTCCAGATACAACGGATGTCCGTCTCCAGGATAATAAATTTCTTCCAGGCGCTTGGCAATACCAATCACCGTGACTTGCCTTTCAATGCCTAACTTTTTTAAACTTTTGAGGGCAGCGGAAAGTTGCCCCTTTCCCCCATCAATCACAATTAACTGGGGAAGAGCTATATTTTCTTCCAATAGCCGACTATATCTTCTGAAAACAACCTCTTCCATGGTTGCAAAATCATTAGGACCGGCTACCGTTTTCACATTAAAATGACGATATTCTTTTTTTGCTGGTCTAGCATCCCTGAAAACAACCATTGCAGAAACCGGATAACGCCCCTGAATATTAGAATTATCAAAACATTCGATATGCTGAGGCAGCTGATTCAGCCGAAGGTCTTTCTTCATTTGCTGAAGTAAACGCTCCGTTCTGAGCTGTGGATTGAGCTTCTCATACTGATCCAAGCGCTGTCGCTTAAAAAAAAGCACATTGGTTTGAGATAGTTCCAATAGTTTCTTTTTCTCACCCAACTTAGGCACAGTGAACTTGATTTCTGGATCATGAATACCTAATTCAAAAGGAACAATAATCTCTCTCGAAGTACTATTAAAACGTGTTCTAAACTCTGAAATAGCAATAGTTAATAATTCTGCCTCTGTCTCATCGAGACGTTTCTTAAGCTCGATAGTTTGGGTTTGTGTCACCGTCCCACTGATAACCTTGAGAAAATTGACAAAAGCGTATTGCTCACTAGAGGCAATACTAAAAACATCCACATCTGAAATAGAAGAGTTTACAATTGTCGATTTACTCTGATAATGTTCTAACAACTCATATTTCTGTTTCAAGTGATGCGACAACTCAAAGTTGAGTTCTTCAATCGATTGATCTAGTTCTTCTTTGAGTTTTTTAAGGACTATTCCAATCTTCCCATTTAAAATAGCCTTGAGACTTTCTATACTTTGATCATAATCGCCTTCCGACTGAAAAGCCTGACATGGGCCTTTACAATTTCCTATTTGGTACTCCAAACAAACTTTAAATTTCCCGGCAGCTATATTTTCGGGTGTCAATGGTAAACTACACGTCCGCAACGGATATAATTCTTTAATCACATCCAAAATTGCATGCATCATGCCCACCGAAGCATAAGGTCCAAAATAACTTGAACCATCCTTAATCCGATTCCTAGTCCAGAAAACGCGGGGAAAATGTTCATGTTTAACTACAATCCAAGGATATGTCTTGCCATCTTTTAAAAGGACATTATACCGCGGCTGATATTTCTTGATCAAGCTATTCTCTAATAGCCAAGCATCAATTTCGGTATCAACGATAGTAAAGGTAATTTGGTTGATTTTACCTACCAACACCCGCGTTTTTGCATTAACATGATAGCTATCCTTACTAAAGTAAGATTTAACTCTGTTTTGGAGGTTTTTTGCTTTCCCAATGTAAAGGAGCTTTCCTTGCACATCCCAGAACTGATAAATACCTGGTTTAGCTGGAATTTTCTTCAATGCCGACTGATAGTCAAATTTCTTCATAGAGCCTCACGCTACTCTCTCTTTTGAAGAGGTTAGAGATAGATATTTGTAGTACACAAGATCGATTTTCAACTTGCCTTTCTCTCCTTTAGAGAGGACTAGGGTGAGGCTGTTTGATGATAGTTAGAACAATCCGTTGTGATATCAACCCCATTTTTAGGTGGATCAAAGTCGCCTTTGGAATATTTTAGTGTTGGATCAGCATATACTCGCTTCATAAATAGCGCAAAAACAGGTAGCGCCGAATTTGCCCCTTGCCCCTGAACAGTCGCTGAGAAATGAATCGCTCGATCTTCACAACCCATCCACACACCAGTCACCAATTGCGGGGTAATTCCAACAAACCAACCATCCGAATTATTCTGTGTAGTTCCCGTTTTACCCCCCATTGGGTAGTTCAGATTATATTTAAAACGTAGCCGAGCAGCTGTACCTTCTTGTACCACATCTTTGAGCATATTCACCATGGTATATGCATATTGCTCATCCAACGCTTGCACAATTTTAGGTTTTTGCTCATAAAGAACATGACCATTTTTATCCTCGATACGTAACAAGTAAATCGGTTCAGTCCAAATACCATGGTTTACAAATGCAGCATATGCGCCCACCATATCATACAAAGAAGCATCAAATGTTCCCAAACAGATGGATGGATAAGCCGGCACCTCACTTGTAATCCCCAATTTCTTAATCAATGTAACTACAGCCGTTGGTCCTACTTCTCGCATCAAATAGGCTGTAATATAGTTTTGTGACTTAGCTAAAGCCCGTTTTAAAGTTAAATACCCTGTTATCGTACTTTCCGACTTGGGAGTCCAATCATCAATTGTAACGGGCTCATTTGCCACCTGAAAACAAGGTGAAAATCCCTTTTGTAACGCAGCCAAATAGGTAAAAGGTTTTGCCGTAGAACCTACCTGACGGGTTCCAATTTTCACCTGATCATATTTAAAATATTCATAGTTGGTGCCACCCACCCAAGCACGTACATAACCCGTTTGAGGTTCCATAGCCATCAATGAACTGCGTAACATGAGCTTATAATATTTGAGAGAGTCCAAGGGTGTCATGACCGTATCAATGTTACCCTTCCAAGTGAAAATACTCATCTTAACACGTCGATTAAAGTCGGCCCTGATTTTCTGCTCTGATTTTCCCTCTGCGATCCCCTGACGATATCTTTCCGATCGTTTAATTCCTTGATCAAGCAACATTTCAAAACCCTTAAAAGGGTCCCTTACTCCCCATTGTGCATTAAATTGGGCTTGAAGCGCTTTCAAATGTTCGGCCTGAGCATCTTCTGCATAACGTTGCAAACGCGAATCGATTGAAGTATATATCTTAAGCCCATCTCGATCCAGATCATAGGGGGTACCGTCCGGCTTATGAATATTGTTTTCTTGAAAAATAGTTTTAATGTCCTTTTTTAATACCGAACGAAAATATGTAGCAGAGCCCTCTGTATGATCAGCAGGACGAAACACCAAAGACAACGGCTTTCTCTGTAGGAGCTCCACCTCTGCCTGACTCAGATAACCTGCTTTTTCCATATTACTTAACACCGTATTCCGACGGGCTTTAGAACGTTCAGGATTTCGAATAGGAGAATAATAAGATGGCCCCTTTAACATTCCAACCAACACAGCAGCTTGTTCAGGAGACAGCTTATCAGGATTAATATTAAAATACGTACGTGCAGCCGATTTAATCCCGAAAGTACTATATGAACCAAAATCGACTGTATTCAAATACATGGTGATGATTTCCTCTTTGGTGTAATTGCGTTCGAGTTTAACAGCAATAATTAGCTCTTGTAACTTTTGAATAAAACGTTTAAACGGATTATATGCTCTTCCTTCCTGTGAAAATAAATTGAGAGCCAACTGTTGGGTAATGGTGCTTGCCCCCTGCTTCTTGCCTACCAGGTTATAAAAAAGGATGGTAAATGTTCGCTTAAAATCAATCCCAGAGTGGTTGTAAAAACGAATATCTTCCGTAGCAATCAGGGCATTAATCACATTGGGAGAAATTTCATCATAACGCGCATTTGAGCGATTTTGAATGTAATACGTACCCAAAACAACCTCATCACTAGAAATCACCTCAGAGGCCAAATTGCTTTTTGGATTCTCTAAATCTCTAAAAGAAGGCAGTTTCCCAAATAGTCCCAAACCTGTGCCTAATAAGAGTACTGCACAAAAGGAAACTATTCCTAGGATCCATTTCCAAAGCAGATTATTATAACGACGAATATCTTCCCTGCTCAGCTGATTATTCATGATTTTACTTCAAATTTTGTATCTCAGTCTTAAAAAATTCGATATACCAATTAATCACCTCACCACTAGTTAGCTTATCGAAATTTTGCTTACTGATATAAAATATACGGTATTTATTAGCGGGCACTTTCATAATCTGTGGAATCAGTGGACTAATTTTTGCATAATAATCAGCCACCGCATCTTGGCCAGAAAATGCCCCCACAAATATCAGCTGATTTTGATTATCTGGCAATTTCAACTGATGTTTAATTTGCTTGTCAGGGAAACGGGTTCGATTAAATTGCCCTATACCAAAACGAGACGAACTTAAATTGAACGTTTGTTCCGTCACGTGAACAACAAAATAGTACTCATTAGATACTTCCTTAGAGAAGAAACCATTATGTAAAGGCAAAGGAGCTGCTTGAGTTGGACTAATAGATCCATTAGATATTGATGGTTGAACTTCTACAGGGGGAACCTGTACAATATTTGTCGGTGTAGCAGCTTCTATTTTAGACATTGATAATATGGCACTGGTCGGCGTAATTGCTTCCCCTCGGGGAACTGGCAGTGCATTTGTTGAAGAAATAGCCTCCACTTTAGGGCTAGATACCACAGGGTTTGGCGTGATAACTTCCATTTTAGGCTCTTCAAAAATTTCGCGCATGGAAGGATCATTATCAAGCAGTGCAACCCGACGATTAACAAATATCTTTCGATGTTTATTAATAAATAGCAGTTGTTTTTTAATGAGTGGTACAACCAAACTATCGCTAACAAAATCGGTGGTAATTTGTTTTAACGAAGTTTCAAATACATCCAATTTATGGGTATGACCTATAGCCAAGGCATTAAGATAAGCCAGTTGCGGCGATAATTTATTAACACCAAACTGATTCTGAGCATCACCGATATACTGTATTACTTCAGGATATTTTCTATCCGTATAAGTACAATAGATTTCATTATAAAGGCGATTAAGTGCTTCTTCCGATTCATTGGTATGATGCCCTCGATTGGGATTTAAAATCGTTTTTGCAAAAATACTTTCTGGATATTCATTTAGAATAAGGTTCCTATAATACTCTGACTTTGCAGGGTCTCTAGATTCATATAAACGATACAAATTATAGTACGTAGCCAGCTTATTGCTATTATTTGGGTACAATACTAATAACTTCTCATAGGTTCGAATGGCCTCTTCTGGGTCATTAATTTTTTCACGATAGTGGGTTGCGATATCAAAATAGGCTGAAGCAATCCTTTGATCAGAAGCGATACATTGTTCTGGAGTTAGGGGCACATTCATGACAAATGTACGCTTAGCCTCATCAAACTTTTTGAATGCAGCAAAATCCGTCGTATTGGTGGCAGCAGCCACATCAGCATGGCTAGAGAGATTATTTACACTGGCAATAGCAGCATTTAAACGCTGACTAATACGCCAATTATCATCCAAGGGCCGATCGCCCCAGCGTCGTTTAAAAGAGGAAACCCCTTGGCTTAATGCAAGTGCATTATTAAAATAAAATGTCTGATCTCCAACTACTGGCTTTTGATCCACTGATACTTGATTAGAAGCAGTAAGTGTATTGGTACTGGCATGCTGCTGGGCCAATATAGAATCTATTTGAGCATAGCGTTCATCTTCTGGAAGTTGAGCTAATTGCTGCAACTGATTTTCTTTAGCTATTGTACTCAATCGATTCGCTAGCAATTCGATATTACTTGCTTTTTTCTGTATTTTCTTGTAGTCTGGGTAATCTTTAGACAAGGCCAATAGCGTACTATCATAATAGGCTTTAGATTTAATGTAATCTGGTTTATTAAAGTAGATATCTGCTAACTTGAGATAGGATAGCCCTTTTTGATTTTGATTTTTGGTGCTTTTGCGGATAGAAATTTTATAATTTTCAATGGCATGATCAATATCTTTTTCCTCTTCATACACTTCTCCGATATGATAATAAATCTGATCGATTAATTCCACATTATTATCATCTTTAAACAATTTTTTCAGACGGGCGACACGATCAACCTTGGCCCCATTTTCCTCAGCTTCGATACTAATTCTATTCAAATTCGCATTAAAAGCCATCGTAAAATCCGCATTACTTCGAACGATCTTCGTATAATTAGTATATGCTAAATTTATTTTCCCAGTCTGCTGCTGCAGCTGAGCCAACAAATAAGTCCAACGAATTCGATAATATTTTGTTCTGACCAATTTTAAGGCCTTTGACAAAGAAGTAATAGCCTCTTCATTTTCACTTTTATAAATGCACAGCTGAGCTTTCATCGCATAAACATCAGCAGCCGATCTCTTTTTTACATTGATATATTTCAATGCGGTGTCTATCGTCGCCGACGCTTCATCCATAAGATCCAACTGAATCAATGACCGCGCCTTCCAAGCCAAACTGGCTTGACCCATATCACTTCTTCTTTGCTTTTTTTTACGGCGATCATATTTGTAATGATCATAAACATAGTCGAAGAAGCCCAAAGCATTAAAAAAGTTGGATTTGAGATGATTGGCTTTAGCTACTACAAAATAAGCATCTCCAATGTAGTGACTTACTGTTTTTTCATTGATAATCTTATAAGCCTTTACAATGGCCTCATCCAGCTTTGAATTTTCAGCTTGAGAAAGCGTTTCATTCGGTTCTGGATAAACAGCTATCAAACGCGCATAATTATCTGGATAAGCTAATCGAATGTTCTGCTCACTTTCATCTAACAATAAATTGGCATTATAAAGTATGTTATAATGAGCTGTTAAATTTTGCAAGTTACGGTTGAAAAGCGTATTCTTTTGGGAAAAACACGCTACTAAAACACAAAATAACAAGCCGAAAAATAGTTTAAAAAGTGCTTGAGTAAGAGAGGTCTTCAACTTTTTAGTTTAAAATTTCACAAAATATGCACTGGCTTATTCCATCATGGGCTTTTATTATTTGCCAGAAAGAGGCCTTCGGTAAATATAGTGTTTAATGTATTTGTTATTCACAGGACATGACCAATGAGATTGGCGTTCAAAAGAACTGAGTTAGCACCGAATCTAGAATTGAGAACGTACGGCTTTATTCACATCCAAAACACCTGAACCCCATTTAGGGTTTTTATACTGATTAGTGGAACTTTTTTTTAATATATCTAAGATCTCTGAGGCAGATTTTTTTGGGTATTTACTCCAGACGATGGCTGCCATACCTGCCATCATAGCTGTTGCTACTGATGAACCGCCATCTACAGCTGGAATATCTCCACTTGTTGCTAGAGCAAGTGACAGAAATTTTTTATTACTCTGTTGCATAACGGCAACAAAATCTACTTCTGGTCCCTCATGACAAACATCACATATTTCTTTCAGATTATCTTTTATTCCCGTAACAGCAAGCACCTCTGGCATGGAAGCAGGGAATATAACACCCCAGTACTTAGTTAAGGTAAATGAATCAGCTGTTGTTCCAGCTGCACAAAAAATTAATTTACCACGGTTAGCTGCTTTTTTAATTGCATCAGCAAGCATACCATCCCAAAATATCAGGCCCATACTCATGCTTATAATTTTTATATCTTCTCTGTTGGCAGCCAAATTAAAAGCTTCAATGACACCTAAAATTTCAGAGTCTGTGCTTATTACTACATCTTCCGAAGCTTTGGCAGTTACCAAATCACAGTTGTATGCCACACCACATGCATTGCCATCAGTACCTCTAGGTGCAGCAACTACTCCTGCCATCATGGTGCCATGTCCACAAGGGTCTCCAGGTGCCTTTGGTTCGTCAAGTACAGCATGTCGTCTACCCATAGGAGTTCCCCTGTCTCTATAAAATCTGCTTGGGCTATAATCAATTACGTCCCTTAAAGTCACTACATGCTCAACACTACGACCGATAGATTCCCCCTGATTGAAACTAGATTGTAGATTTTCTTGATTTAAACTGCAACCAGTATCAATAACCATCACCTTAATTCCTTTTCCAGTACTTATTTTCCATGCCTCCGGTATATTGTGGTAGGCATAATTCCAGGACATCTTACTATTAGGTTGAAGCAATTTATAATCTACATTAGGACCCAAGATCCCTCCATAGGGATTTGCTCTATTACAGCCAAGACCACCTGAACTACTCTGCAATTGATTCCCCTTTTTTTCACTATCAGAGAAGGGTGCATAACCCATAGGCTCTACATAACGCACCAATTCAGACGCCCTAAGCTTTTCTATGGTACCCAAACTGTAAGTAGGAATACAGACTACAGGTAAATTATTGTCTGAGTAAATGTCTAGCCTGTCTATTTTTAGATCGGGTTTGTTCTTCTTTTCCTCTTCCCACACCAACTTTAGGATTTCTTTTTTGGCTTCTTTACATTCTTGGGATTGTATATTGATTCTGTGTATCTCGGCATCAACCCGCTCATTTGTCCAGCCTTTTGGTTTGTAACCAATAGACACAGTATTGCCCGAATGTGTTAAAGCGCTCCAAACTACTTGTTCACTTGCATCGGCCCACCTAAAATCTTTTTTAACATTGATAATCTTAGTAATACAGCTATCAATTTGGCCTCTGGAAAGTAAATTTTGGGTATTTCTAACAGGCACAGGCTCTGGCGTAATCGATGCTCTGTTGCATGAAGACAGAAGCAAGAGTAAATAGGTAAAATGCAATGAATGAATTTTGTTCATACGTAATTCTTTATTTTGATTTTGTAATAGTTTATATATTTCTTGGATGGCCATTCTTAGGTAGTCATGGTACCGTGGTAGAAGAATTTTTGAGTATATATTTTAACTATAACTTGATTTAAAATTAATTTCAAATTAATATATACAACCTGCAAGACTAAGCATATTTTAATTCTTTTATTACTTTAAAATAGGTTTAGTATAGCTAACTATTTGATATTGTGCTATTAAATATTTTGAGCTTTTTTAAACTCTTAAATAAATTGAAATATTGTCCTCGATCGTATCTTTGTTCAAGATTCCCAGTTCGGGTATTACTTTGTGCTGTAACTATTTTTGGGTAAGCCTTCATTGTTTTAACCATGGAAAAAGAGCCTTCAAACTATCTAAAGTATACAGGCCTAGCCTTTCAAATGATAGGCATTATCTGTATTTGTGCCTTTTTAGGCCATAAAGCAGATACCCACTTTCAACATAGCACCCAATGGATAACTGCACTAAGTTGTATCATTGGGGTTTGTTTATCAATCTATCAAGTAATCAGACAACTAAAGTGAGTACAACACGATTTCTAATTTATTTCTTACTATTTTTTATCATATCAACATCAATTCCTTATTTCATTCAAAGAAACAACGCCTTATCTTCGATACTAATCCCTCACTTTTGGCTACTCTATTTTATATTTAATGGCCTTACGTGCATAACACACCTAATCGTACGCTGGCGAATGAAGATCAGTTATCGAGCATCCGGTGAGGCGTTATTAGCTAGCACAGTCTTCCGACTAATTTTCAGTATCATCCTCATATTCGTTTATCTAAGTGAAATAGAAGTTAAACCAGGATTATTTTTGATCAATTTCTTTTACATCTATTTATCCCACACTGTATTTGAAATTTACTGTTTGTTGCGTAACTTGCGCAACCAAACTTTAAAGTCACTTTCCTGTAAATAGATGGATCTGAGCCACATTTTTAATTCTAAAAAAGTACTTGTTACGTTCTTTTATGCCGTTTTTATTTTCATATCCTTTGCAAAAGCTCATCCATCAGGTGCACATAATTCTGAAGTAGACCAAACAGAAACACTTACCTCAGGCGAAGAAGAAGACATCACCAAGGTCATTTTACACCATATTTCCGATGCACATGACTGGCATTTCTGGGGACATGGTGAGCATAAAGTAGGACTACCTCTACCTGTCATTTTATGGACTAAAAAGGGTCTGGTTACCTTCCTATCAAATAAATACGATAACGATAAAAAAGGTCAAACTGTATTTGAGGAGAAAGGCCAACAGCTAGTTAATTTTCATGACAAGTATTACTATCCATCACCAGAAAAAAACGCAGAAGGCAATTATGTAACATTGGACGAGAACCATATCCCTACCAATGCTAAACCTTTAGATATTTCCTTTACAAAAAATGTAGCATCTATGTTTATTTCGATAACTATCCTACTAATCATATTCATTAGTATTGCTAGATCATACAAAAGACGTGAAGGAAAAGCTCCAAAAGGGCTACAATCATTATTAGAGCCTGTAATCTTATTCATACGCGATGACATTGCAAAACCTCAATTAGGATACCGTTATGCAACATTCATGCCCTATCTTCTGACTGTATTTTTCTTTGTGTGGATCAATAATCTTTTGGGATTAATTCCTTTTTTCCCGGGGGGGGCCAATTTAACTGGAAATATTGCCGTAACCCTTATGTTAGCCTTGTGTACTTTTATTCTAACAACCATTAATGGAAATAAAAACTACTGGGGCCACGTATTTAAGCCCCATGTACCTTGGTGGCTATATCCATTGATGATTCCTGTTGAGATCATTGGCTTGTTTACTAAGCCCATGGCATTAACTATCCGGTTATTTGCCAATATCACGGCTGGACACATTTTGATACTAAGCTTGATCTCTTTGATATTTATTCTCAAGTCTATTTTTGTGGCTGGGGTTGCGATTCCTTTTGTACTATTTATTAGTTTAATTGAATTAGTTGTAGGATTTATTCAGGCATTTATTTTTACTATTCTATCGGCCTTATTTATTGGAATGGCTATTGAAGAACATGCCGAACACGGTGCTTAAATTTTATTTTTGTTTAACATATATTTAAAAATCAAAGTAATGATAACTGGAAGTATTGCTGGAATTGGTGCTGGATTAGCTGCTATTGGCGCTGGTCTAGGTATTGGACAAATTGGTGGAAAAGCAATGGAGGGTATGGCACGTCAACCTGAAGCAGCATCTAAAATCCAAACCGCGATGCTGATCGCGGCAGCTTTTATCGAAGCGGTAGCACTGTTTGGTGTAGTTGTAGCTTTCTTGGGTACGAAGTAATAAAATTAGAAGGACTGATGCGATTGGCATCAGTCCTTCTAATTTTAATCAGTTAAAAATCAAAACAAAAATAAATTCTTTTTAAAATATGTTGATGTCATTGAATCCCTTAGTGAGCCCTGATCCGGGATTATTTATTTGGTCTACAGTGGCTTTTATTCTTCTATTTTTCTTGCTTAGCAAGTTTGCATGGAAGCCTATAGTGAAAGCTTTGAATGAACGCGAACGATCTATTGAAGATGCCTTGAGTAAAGCAGAAATGGCTAGAGAAGAGCTGAATAAGCTTACTAGTGAAAATGAACATTTGCTAAAGCAAGCTCGAATCGAACGTGATGAAATCTTAAAACAGGCTAAAATTCTTAAAGATCAAGTTGTGAACGATGCAAAAGTATTAGCTCAGGTTGAAAGTTCAAAAATGATTGAAAAGGCTCGACATGAAATTAACAATCAAAAAGCTGCTGCTTTAGAAGATGTTAAAAATCAAGTGGCAACACTTTCATTAGACATTGCCACCAAGATTTTACGTAAACAATTCGAAGATCAAAAAAAGCAACAAGCTTTGGTTAGTGATTTTCTGGAAAGAATTGAATTAAACTAACCGCCGATTGATTAAAAAGATCTTTTTTAGCCTTCATAAATAAAAAAACTGGGCTTAAATAGAAAAATATAGCATATGTCTGAAGTAAAAGTAGCATCCCGATATGCCAAATCCTTGATTGACTTAGCTCAAGAACAAAATGTGCTGGAATCAGTTAGAAGCGATATCGAGCAATTTATTGATACGTGTCGGGTTAATCCCAAACTAAGGGCAGTCCTAAAGAATCCGATCATCGGTTCAGAGAAAAAAGTTTCTATTCTAGAAACCATCTTTGCTGATAGATTAGATGCCCTTATTCTTTCTTTCTTTAAAATTGTAGTGATGAAAGGTCGCGCTTCAATCCTATATGTTACAGCGAAGGAATTTATAAACGAGTATAATCATCGTAAAAATATTGTAAAGGCTGTTATCACTTCAGCCATCGCCTTAAACGGAGACAACCAGAAAAAGGTAAAACACACTGTTACAGAAGCTACTAAAGGTGAAGTTATTTTGATTGAAAAAGTGGATCCAAAATTAATCGGTGGTTTTATACTAAAAGTAGGTGATAAGCAAATAGATACGAGTATAGCTAGCCAAATACAAAAACTGAAGAAAAAGTTTGCACAAAAAGCAGTAGTAGCTTAAAAGATATTGATCGATAAAAATCAGAATTAAAAATGATAGAGGTAAGACCAGACGAAGTTTCGGCGATTTTAAGGCAACAATTATCAGGCTTCAAATCAGAGGCTGAATTAGAGGAAGTTGGTACTGTACTGCAGGTTGGAGATGGTATTGCACGTGTTTATGGTTTAACAAAAGTCCAATCAGGGGAACTTGTTGAATTTGATAATGGCTTGCAAGGTGTTGTGCTAAATCTTGAACAAGATAATGTGGGTGTCGTATTGTTAGGCGCTTTTGATGAAATTAAAGAAGGTGATACCGTAAAACGCACCAATAAAATTGCTTCTATTAAAGTGGGTGATGGTATGCTTGGTCGTGTAGTAAATACGCTTGGGCAACCTATCGATGGCAAAGGTCCCATCACTGGAGACACCTATGAGATGCCTCTGGAACGTAAAGCGCCAGGTGTAATTTATCGTCAACCAGTAACTGAACCATTACAGACTGGCATTAAAGCCATTGATGCGATGATTCCTATCGGTCGTGGTCAGCGTGAACTCGTTATTGGTGACCGTCAGACAGGTAAAACAGCTGTTTGTATTGATACCATTATCAATCAAAAAGAATTTTATGAAGTTGGTCAGCCTGTATTTTGTATTTATGTAGCTATTGGACAGAAAAACTCCACTGTAGCACAAATCGTTCGTACACTAGAAGAGAATGGGGCTATGCCTTATACCGTGATCGTAGCTGCCTCAGCCGCTGATCCTGCACCAATGCAGTTTTATGCACCATTTGCCGGCGCTGCCATTGGTGAGTTTTTCCGCGATACGGGAAGACCAGCTCTCATCGTATATGATGATTTATCCAAGCAAGCAGTAGCTTATCGCGAAGTATCTTTACTATTACGTCGCCCACCAGGTCGTGAAGCATATCCTGGGGATGTATTCTACTTGCATAGCCGCTTATTAGAACGTGCTGCTAAAATCAACTCGAATGACTCCATTGCTCAAGCCATGAACGACTTACCAGAATCTATCAAAGGTATTGTGAAAGGAGGCGGATCATTAACTGCACTACCAATCATTGAAACGCAAGCTGGTGACGTATCTGCTTATATCCCAACCAATGTAATTTCGATTACAGACGGACAAATATTTCTAGAGTCTAACCTATTCAATGCGGGGATCCGCCCAGCCATTAACGTGGGAATATCTGTTTCTCGCGTAGGGGGTAACGCACAAATCAAATCGATGAAAAAAGTTGCCGGTACCCTCAAACTGGATCAAGCACAGTTCCGAGAACTTGAAGCTTTCTCCAAGTTTGGATCTGACTTAGATGCAGCTACTAAATCTGTACTAGATAAGGGAGCTCGAAATGTAGAAATCCTAAAACAAGGTCAATTCTCTCCTGTAGCTGTAGAAAAGCAAGTAGCTATTATTTATGCCGGTACTAAGGGGTTGCTACGCAACATACCTGTTAATCGGGTAAAAACATTTGAAGAAGAATACATTCAGCAACTGGAACAACGCTATCCAGAGGTATTACAAGGTTTGAAAGCAGGTAAACTAGATGATTCAATTACTAGCACACTCGAATCTGTAGCTAAGGAATTGGCAGGTAAATATTAGGGGGGATACGCAATACTAAAAGATGGCCAATTTAAAGGAAGTAAGAAATCGCATTTCATCAGTGAGTTCAACGCAACAAATCACTAAAGCGATGAAAATGGTATCAGCAGCAAAGCTGAAACGTGCAACAAACGCGATCGTACAATTACGACCATACGCGAATAAGCTGAAAGAATTATTAGCAGCCCTACCAGCAGATTTAGAAGGTTGTAACTTCCCACTTATACAGGATCGAGGACTTAATAAAGTACTACTCGTTGTTGTTAGCTCTAACCGTGGACTTGCTGGTGCATTCAACATGAATGTGATTAAAGCCGCTAACGGGCTTATCACTGAAAAATATGCTGAACAGCATCGTAAAGGTAACGTGCACGTGATGGCCATAGGAAAGAAAGCCCAAGAATTTTTCGAAAAGCGTCAGTTCACTGTAATTGGTAATCATAATGACCTATATAATGCACTTACTTTTGACAATGTCTCAAAAATTGGAGATCAAATTATAACATCGTTCATTGGTGGTGAATATGATCGTGTAGAACTAGTATATAATCTGTTTAGAAATGCAGCCGTACAAATACTAACAACGGAACAATTACTACCTGTATACTATTTAAAAGATACAGCGGCCCCCTCTTCAGCAAAACATACCGACTATATATTTGAACCATCACAGGTGAAAATCCTCGAGCGATTAATTCCCCAATCTGTTCAGATTCAACTATACAAGGCTGTTCTCGATTCACATGCTTCAGAGCATGGTGCTCGAATGACCGCAATGGATAAGGCTACGGAAAATGCTGGGGATTTATTAAAAGCACTCAAACTATCCTATAATCAGGCCCGTCAAGCAGCAATTACTACAGAACTAACAGAAATCGTAAGTGGTGCCGCTGCATTAGCTAACGGATAATCTAAACCACCAAATAACTCAAAAGAGGATGCCCTCTTAAAGAAAGAAAGCATCCTCTTTTTGTTGTATCTACAAGGGTAGTTTCTTCGTCTATACATACTATTACCCCACTCTCCCTAAAATTCTATCTTCAATATTCAATAGGTCATGTGTATAAACTACTTTCCCTATCATTAACCATTGAATCGAAGTCTTTTCTACAAAACTTACCCTTTAAATCCTGCATTTATAAAAACAAATGTTTTTGTAGGAATACTTTTTTATTTTAAAAATCGTTAAAAGATAAATAATTAATCAATAGTTTATTTTAATTAACGAAAAAATAATAAAAATGAATCGACTAGAAACAAACATGTATGACATCCAGGAAATGAATGTCGAACAAATGAACAAATTAAATGGCGGCCTTCTTCTTGGAATCACACTGCTAATAGCAGTAACTGCGACAGTAGTAATAGGATCAGCACGTGTTGCCAAGCTGATAGTAGATTATAAAAAAGAACATTAACTGTTATAAATTTTGGCAAGCCTGTGCACAAATCACAACAAAATGGGAAACACAAAAATAATGTGTTTCCTTTTTTGTTACACACAATTTAGAACAAAGACCCTCAAACACCCATAATGCGACTGAAATGGCACTTTTATAAAGCATTATCTCACATCATTTTCCACCTAAATAATACCTCATTGCCTCTGGTAAATAGTGTTGTATTTGGGCAATCCGAGTTTCATCACTTGGGTGAGTACTCAAAAATTCAGGAGGTTTATTCCCATTTTGCTTAGAAGCTGTTGCCATGCGTTGCCAAAATTCAACAGCTTTATTCGGGTCATATCTAGCCATAGCCATAAATATTAAACCTAACCTATCTGCCTCACTTTCCTGATTCCTAGAGTATTTTAATAACGCTACCTGCCCTCCTACACCATACAGCTGTCCCACTAATTGTTGAGTCGCCTCTGATTGACCACTGGTAGCCACCCCTAATGCACCACCTCCAGCTTGAACCAGTAAAATATGAGAATATCGCTCATCAGTATGCTTAGCAATGGCGTGCCCAATTTCATGCCCCATCACGGTTGCTAAACCAAAATCATCCTTAGTAATAGGTAAAATCCCCGTATATACCGCTACTTTACCCCCAGGCATACACCAAGCATTCACCTCCTTGCTCTCAACTAAATTAAATTCATAATGAAAATCATACTTATCACCAAAACCATTGGCTTTCATATACCTACTAATTGCACCAGCCAATCGCACACCTACCTGTTTCACACGTTTTGCATCTGGAGAATCGGAAATAACCTTTGTCTTAGGATCAGATAGAAACTGTTTATATGCCTCGGCCGATTGATCCTGAATAGTCTGACTATTGACCAAACTTAACTGACTCCGCCCTGTTAATGGAACTTTTGCACAAGCAAAAAGAATACTTGTCAGTACAACCATGGAAAACAACTGAGTGAGCTTCATAGATCGTATTATTAAATGTGAATCATACTTAGAGCCGATCTAAAGTTTATTTTATCCGATTGAAAAAATCAACCTTAGACTCTTTGCCCTTTAGCAATCGTTCAATATTCTTCTGATGCGTTACAAGCACCAGTATACAAATACACATACCATAGAGTATCACGGATCGTATTGGAGATTGAAAAATAAAGATCATACTCAATGGAAAAGTAAACCCAGATACAATCGAACTTAAGGATACATAGCGGGTCAATATCAACACCGGTATAAAAACCAGTACACAGATTAAAGCCCCTCCTGGATGTACAGCCAATATCATTCCAAATAATGTAGCGATTCCCTTCCCCCCCCTAAAGCCCGCAAATACCGGAAATAAATGTCCCATTACAGCAACAATACCCAAGGCTAATTGATAATTCACAAACAACGTGGAACTTTTAGGGCCTGTAACCGATAACCCAATAAAATAAACAAGATTCGTCGCTGTCCAGCCTTTTAAGATATCTAATAGCATCACAGTAATACCCGCCTTCTTTCCTAGAACCCTAAAAGTATTGGTTGCCCCAGCATTTCCACTACCATATTCGCGAACATCAATTCCATAAAAGGCTTGCCCTATCCATACAGCCGTAGGAATCGACCCAAAAAGATAAGCCACAATCAAGGCTGATATTGAAAATATGGAAATCATTTAAACAATTAAGATCAAAAACAAAAGCATCAACATTTAATGCCTTCATTAAACTTGTTATTTAATCGCCTTTAGACTCATATCTATATTTTTTACAGAATGAGTTAGAGCCCCCATTGAAACATAATTGACGCCACAGGCCGCATAATCTAACACATTATCCAAGGTAATATTACCCGAAGCCTCTGTCTTAAATTTTCCATCAATCAAGATAACAGCTTCTTTTAATTGATCATAACTAAAGTTATCCAATAATATTCGGTCGATCCCCCCTATAATTAATACCTCTTGTAGTTCTGCTAGATTTCTAACCTCAAGTACAATAGGAATAGTTAATTCTTTTTCTTTCAGATATTGATGTGCTGCACTAACAGCGAGCGTAATGCCACCCGCATAGTCAATATGATTGTCTTTGATCATCATGGCATCATACAAACCAAATCGATGATTAGTCCCCCCTCCTATTTTAACAGCCATTTTTTCAAGATAGCGCATCCCAGGTGTCGTCTTTCTCGTATCTAACACCTGAGTCCCTGTACCTTTCAAGAGTTGGACCACCTTAGAGGTCATCGTAGCAATACCACTCATACGCTGCATCGTATTTAAAACCAAACGCTCAGCAGCTAAAATAGCATGAACACTACCCTGCACACGAAACACCACATCTCCTGGATAAATAGATTCACCATCAGTTATTAATTGCTCAATAACCACTTGTGAATCAACCATTTTAAATATCTCAATAGCAACAGCACATCCAGCCAAGACGCCCCGTTCTTTTACTAATAATTGAGCAATGCCCGTCGCGTATTTAGGAATTGTTGAAATCGAAGTATGATCCCCCTGGCCAATATCTTCTAATAAACCTTGTCGAATAAACGGCTGTAAAACTTCTTTATCCAAATCCATGAGTTTAGGAAAAGGCAAAAATAGAAATACTTTTGCGCTTTATGGGGCGATGTCCTTATTGTTTTCGATACGCATTTCCGTGATCAAAAACTTGTTGCCACTATTTTTCATCGAGATAGTCGTACGAAATGAGCCTTTATTTGTATTCATCACAATAATAACCACCTTGTAGTCCATTTTTGAGTCAATGCGATGAATAATTTTGAGGGAAGTTAATTGATGCTTGGAAAAGAAATCACTTAAAATACGTTCTGCTTCTGACTTTGGACAGTTTTTTTCGTCAGATACCATATCCATCTCTACAACTTCAGCAAAATAGCTTGCAATTGCTCTACTATCAGCGGATTTTAAGTGTGATACTACCTCTTGAATGACATCCGCCTGTGAACAATACGCTTGTAAGGAAACCCCAATAAATGCAAAAACTGAAACGAGTACCGCTAATCTTGTCTTCACCCACAACTTCTTTACGAACTGATATTTTATTTCCATGTCTTTCATCACCACCTCACAAAAACTATATACGCAATCAAATTTAATAAAAATTCTATAAATAATAGAATAAAATCATATTAATAAACTAAAAATGAGCAACTTATAGAAAGGCCTAAAAATACCTAACTTCGTGTTCAAAGTCCTTTTGAAGTTGAACCAAAGAAATTATACATAACATAGTGAAAGATAAAAAAGTAATATTGCTCATCTTGGATGGATGGGGCTACGGAAAACGAGATAAATCGAATGCAATCTATCAAGCCAAAACACCTTTTTTTGATCAGCTACTGGCTAAATATCCCCATTCCAAACTACAAGCATCAGGTGAAGCTGTTGGGCTCCCAGAAGGACAAATGGGCAATTCAGAAGTTGGACATATTAATCTAGGTGCTGGCCGCATCATCTATCAAGAACTTGGTCGGATTAACCAGGCTGTCAAGAATCGTGAGTTCGATACGCATCCCAGATTGAAAATAGCCTTTGATTACGCCAAGAATAACAACAAGAAAATACACCTGATTGGTCTGCTCTCGAATGGAGGTGTACACGCACATATTGATCATGTCAAAGCGCTTTGTGATGCTGCCAAGACCAATCAAATTAAAGATATATTTATTCATGCTTTTTTAGATGGACGAGATACAGACCCCAATTCAGGCTTAGGATTTATTGGTCAGTTAGAAAATCATCTTCATCAGTCTAGTGGAACCATCGCATCCGTTATTGGCCGCTATTATGCCATGGACCGTGATCATCGATGGGAAAGAATTAAAAAAACATATGACTTGCTCGTATATGGAACAGGAAAACCAAGCACCAACATTACTGAAACCATCAAAGCATCATATCAAGAAGGAATTACGGATGAATTTATGCTTCCCATTATTCAAACAGATCAATCAGGTAAACCTATAACAACTATTCAAGAGGGTGATGTGGTTATCTGCTTCAATTTCCGTACAGATCGTGGTCGCGAAATTAGCATGGCTTTAACGCAACAGGCTTTTCCTGAATTCAATATGAAACCTTTAGGGTTACACTATATCACCATGACGAATTACGATGACACATTTAAAAATGTTCAGGTCATTTTCAACAAAGAGGATGTCACCAGCACCTTGGGCGAAGTGTTAGACCATTATCACAAAAAACAAATTCGTATTGCTGAAACAGAGAAATATCCACACGTCACATTTTTCTTTTCCGGAGGCCGAGAGAAGGAATTTTCAATGGAAAAACGCATTATGATTCCTTCCCCCAAAGTTGCTACATACGACTTACAGCCAGAAATGAGTGCCAGAGGTATTACAGAGGCTATATGTAAAGAGCTTTCCATGAGATGGCCTGATTTTGTGTGTCTCAACTTTGCCAATCCCGACATGGTTGGTCATACGGGGGTTTTTTCAGCAGTTGTTAAAGCCATTGAAACTGTTGATCATTGCTTACAACAAGTTGTAGAGTGTGGTATCACTGGTGGATATTCTTTCATTATCCTAGCTGATCATGGGAATGCTGATTATATGATCAACGAAGATGGATCTCCCAATACATCTCATACTACTAATCCAGTTCCATGTATTTTGATTGACACAGAATACAACCACATTCAAAACGGAAAACTAAGCGATATTGCGCCCACAATTCTAACACTAATGGGCATCCCCATCCCCGAGGTTATGAAAGGAAATGTACTGATATCATGATGAAGAAATATGTTATTCTTTTTTGCACTGTCATCCTGTGTATTTCCTGCCACGACAGGACAAAAAAACAAAAGCCTAAACAATTTTTTAGTCTGAAACACTTTTTTGAGCAGGAAGAAATCCGATTATCAAAAACAAAAAAAGACATCCATATAACTAAATCAGTTTTACACAATGGCCAGTTCGAAAGGAAAAACATTATTATCCAGAATTGGAAAAATGAACTCAGCACCTTTATTGAATCAGATATCAATAAGCCTGCTTGGAGGGACAGCTATCGTACGCTAGGAGACAGCACACATATCTATTATTATGCTTTAGATAGCAATCTACGCACGCGCAGCATTCATGTTCAAAAAAATATCGCCGGAATTGTTCGAATAGATATTATTAATAAGACAAGCAATTTATTATATCAATCACACGAACACTTGATTTATATACCTGACTCAATATACACTATTAGAAAAAATCAACATGTGATTTTACTTGGTAACAACTCCTACCTCATCAGTGGTAAATTCGGCTATTCTCTCCCATCAATACGACCATAAATCATGTTCATAGTCCATTAACTCTTTTTTAATTCGTTCTGATTCGTATAATCTATCAATGCCCTGCGAATAATCTTTGATCCGAAGATCTTCCACATTTGACTCCTTCACAATATAACTCGAGAAAATGCGCTTAATGAACAAGTCATCGTAGCTCAAATTCGTTACATCGTTTTTTCGATTAGCAATAGCCTTGGTAGCAAACAAAGGCCTCGCTTCCGGATAGTAGACCCAAAAAGCGGGCTGATCCTCTAAAGACAGTCCAGCTGCTTTAATTTTAATCATCGGAGCTATCCCAACAATTCGTGGCTCAAAAACGGAACGTTGCTTGTCAAATATCCAATCTTCCTTAATACGATACTTGGTCACACTATCTGGATTGAATTCACCTGGTTTTACTGTAGACCCGATCGTATTTCCATCTTTATCTAAAATAGGTACTAACACACTATCGGCTAATTTGCCCATCACCTGTTGTGGAGTCAAAATGGATGAAAACTCATCTCCGTTCACATCTCCCTTCCTTGGTGTTGGATCATATGCAGTTAATTCCCCCGCATTCACCGCATCCAAAATAATATCGATCAACCTGGCTTTCGGTGCTGCAAATACATTATTCAACTTCTCTCGAAGATCAATTTCTCGCCAGATACGCTTGGAGTAAATCACATCTGCTTCTCTCATGGCTGCATAAGGTGTTACTTTTGCATTTTGAACAAGCTCCTTTTTATAATAGCCATCAACTGGTCGGTCAACCTTTTGAGCGGATTTTTCAGTAGATGAAACTGATTTAGTCACACCTATTTGCGTAGTAGGAGATGCTCCTGCTGAGCCTTCATTAAACTGAACCGACGTAGTCGTACCACTCAATGGTTTGCTTGGCAGAGCAGGAGCAGCAGTGGGCTTTACCAACTCATTCAACTGAACCGATGGACTTATTGACGATTTATTAGGCCGAGTAGACGATTTCCCCCTACTCCGTGACTTAGGTGTCTGGGCAAATGACCAGACACTCAAAAGACAAAACAACCACACTGTAATATTTTTTTTCATAACAGACTAATTTGCTGTAAATACGACCCCATCTAACTGTCTTGGTGAACCGTCTGGACCAACCGCAACAATATTATCAAAAATCACCCGCGTACCTGGTGTTACCCCAGCAATTGCTGCCCGCATAGAAGCACTAAATGTATTACTACTTGACTGCAAAACTACTGCATCCGCACGAGGCTTTGAAATGATTAGATTGAATCTTGTTACTGTAAACTTTGCATCAAAATCGAAATTATCTAAAATTGCAAAAAGAGCATCCTGTGCTTTAATAGCAACAGCACTCATACTACCTCCAGTCTTTCCTCCAAATTTCGCTTTAGGATCAGGAATACGCTTTACTCTAAAATCAGTAGCTCCAATTGTTTGAATTCTACCATTTACTTCAGCGGCCACTGTAACCTTTGCTGTTGAACCAGGTGTCTTCACGGTAACAGTGTACTTGCCATTAGCTCCTACAATATTCCCCCCCGTCATACTTATCTTTAGCTTCTCCTTGGAAATCCCAGGTGCTGATATCGATACCGGATTAGGCACCCCAACATAAAACACATTCATCTTATCTGCTGAAACAATAGCCGATGGCCGAGCCACTTGATATTTTTGTTCTGGAGTACGATACTCTTTTACCGTTCCATCAGTTTGTCTGATCCGAATAATACCCGTCCAACTAAATATACCTTCACTACCCGTATTAACGGAATAAACTCCTTTTCCTTCTTTCACCGGCAATGTTGCTCCCCCTACTGTAATATCTGGATTGGTTCTAGAATCTGACGCAGTTAAGAACACTTCTGCTGTGTAAGGTTGTCCTTGAAGGACATACGATGTCGGAGCGATAGCTACAGCAGAAAATCGATCCAGATTAACCACTGCCACATCCATCTTTCCTAGAACTTTCTTCACCACTTCCGCTTCTGCATTTCTATTATCTGACTGAATTTTGGTTAAAATAGTCATCGCAGCCGTTAAAGGAGTCCCTTCTCCAAAGTTAACTTCCTCCCACGTACCTTTACCACCCGAAACAGCCTCCTCCGGATCCTTTGCCTCAAGAGAGAAGGCAATATCTTTACGATCATCTGGGTCTAATAACTGAACTAACTTCTGACGCGTATCATTAATTTTCGCTTTTAGCTTTTCACCCTCGCCACGATTAATCATGATACCTTGGGCGATATCTAAATTAGCTCTCTCAACTAGATCACCTGTCCGCTTATCTCTACCTTGTCCTTCAACAACGAACTCATTTTTTAGTTTTTCTAAATAAGCATTAAGCTCCTCTGAAACCGCTTTTGCTTTTAATGCTTTTTCATAAAACGGTCTAGCTCGCCCGGGCTCATTTTTAAGCTTGGTTTGCTCAAATGCAGCAAACAGCTGTTCTGTACTTGTATTCACATTAGTCTGTGATGTACTCAAACTATCATTCAAATTCTTAAAAGCATCTAGAATGGAGTCTGAAACATTCAATGCTAACATTGCGAGCAACACCAAATACATGATGTTGATCATTCGCTGTCTCGTAGATTCTTTACCTCCGGCCATGATTTATGTTAAGTTAAAATCAAAAAACTTAAAATTAACCTCGAGTTTGGTTCATGGCACTTAACATATTTCCATAAATCGCATTCATGGAAGCTACATTCTGAGCTAATTTCCCAATCTCATCTTTAAATCTTGTCGAATCTTCCATAGAATCATTAAAGTTCTTCATCGTAATCGCAATATTCTGATAGAACTTATTCATGGATTTTAAATGGGCATTCGAATCCTGTAGTTCTAGTTCATAAACAGCATTTAAAGTAGCCAAGTTTTTTGTCAGTGTATTCACTTGTTCATGATAGGCTTTAGAATCTGAAGTAGTCTTAGCCATCTCAACAATATCTTCAGAAGCTTTATCAAAGGAAATACTCAATTCGTCAAAACGCTTAGATGCTGATTTAATCTTTGATGTAAACTCAGAAGTGGCAACAGAAATATCGGCAGTATTTGATATAGCTGCCACTTTTTCACCGAATGTGCGTAGCCCAGAACCCAAGCTTTCGATCAACTCAGGACCTATCTTTGCATCCGTCATCATTTTGTCTAATGCTGCTGTGGAAGAATACTTAGGGCCTCCACGATCACCACCGCCCCCACTGGCTGGGCCTTCATACTCTTCAGCAAGTTCCGGATATACGCGATGCCATTCCGGATCTTTAGGTGGTGGGAAAAAACCTGTCAAGAAAAACAAACACGCTTCAACCCCTAGGCCAAGGCCGATCATATAATTTCCATAAACCCCACCCAGGTGAAGAATTTTAAATAATGCACCAACAATCACAACACTCGCCCCCCACGAAATAGCAACGTGTAGCCAATCGAAATTTTTCTTCTGCTTCATAAACTTAATAGCTTACAGATTTTTGATAATTATAGTTTGGATTGATTTATATTTTAGTATCTCTTAAGTATTCTTTAAAAAACATCTCTAATCCCCAGCATACATCACAAATATGGGTTCTTCTATTCCCTTTATGATGCCCCAGCGAAGATACATGCTAATGCGACCATTTCCATGTACTTATCTATAAAATCCTAAGTTAAAATAAGTTAAAGTCTAAACTTCTTAATGCCTATCGTGGATGTCGCGCCCCTGAAACTTAGAGATACAGCGAAATCCAATATATGACTTTGCAGTGTCCTGATACTCAAATGTACTTGTCGAATTTTGCAAGAAATAACCGATGTCTTTCCACGACCCCCCACGAACCACCTTACGCTTCAATACCTCGGGATCAGTAGGTTTGGCTTCATATTCATAGGTTGGATTAAAATCATGTGTAAAAGACGATGCGGCTTCATCAAAAGCAGATGAGGTCCACTCCGCCACATTACCGGCCATACAATATAAACCAAAATCATTCGGGAAATACGATTTTACATCTACTGTAAATGCACCTCCATCATCGATGTAATTACCGCGACCAGGTTTAAAGTTGGCCATTAAACATCCTTTAGCATTTCTAATATAAGGCCCTCCCCACGGATAAGTCGTTCCAACACGCCCCCCACGAGCAGCATACTCAAACTCCGCCTCTGTTGGCAAACTATATTCAGACCTCGTTGGTAAATGACGGCTCTCTTTATAAGAATCATTAAGCCTAGTGCGCCAAATACAAAAAGCCCGGGCCTGCCTCCATGTTACTCCCACTACAGGGTAGTTTGCATAAGCCGGATGTGAAAAATATCCACGAACCATTGGTTCATTTTGTGCATAGGAAAAGTCAGCTAGCCAAACTAAGGTATCTGGATAAACAGCTACTGTATCACTCAAAATAAAATCAGAACGTTTTTTAGAATGATCCCCCCTACTATTAGCTGCTTCACGCAGTTTAAGAAAAGAAAAGTTATACTTCAACAAGCGCACATCAAGCTCGTTTTTATCAAAAACACGATCCTCTCCCTGATAATACATCGGCTGCATCTTGGAGGCATATTTGGCCCCCCATAAACTACGTCCATTTCCCACCTTGGCCCAATTAATAAATTTTTTTGGCCGAACATTCAACGTGTCTCCTTTTCCTTTGGGCTTGATATAAAGTTGCTCATCCTGAGCATAATTGGTTACCGCTATCGAATCTCTAACCCAATTTACAAATTGACGGTACTCACTATTGGTGATTTCCGTCTGATCCATATAAAAAGCTTGGATCGTAATTTGTTTGTTTTGTGATAACTGAGACGAAGTAATATCTTGATCTGTTGGTCCCATAATAAATGAGCCTGTCGGAATATAAACCATTCCATAAGGAATTTCTGCCTTTTTAAACCGCTTGACCGGAACTCCAACTAGCTCCCCATTTGATCCACCCCCACTACTACCACATCCCACAAGCAATAGGCCAAATGTGCCTAAAACTAGAATTAAAAATACACGCATCATCTGTTTATATTTTAGGAGCATTTTACGTACCCAATATCTCTAAGTTAAATAATTAAAAACAACTGTGCAAAAACTTTGACTAATAAAACCTTAGTACAAGTTATTAAAAATAAATTAAAAAAACAATACCCGTACTTAATATATTAAATCATTATAAAAAGGTCTTACCATCGTACTCAATTACTAAAACACCAATGACCTACTTTATAATATTCATACAATTAACTATAAGAAAATATATTTTACCAAAATAAGTCTATTAATCGAGAATACATCTTGATATGGTATGCAATATTTCAGCTACCTTCGACCTAATACTGACCAAATCAATAGGCAAATCTATGAATTTATACACGATCGATACGGGATTCTTTAAACTAGATGGTGGGGCCATGTTTGGTGTTGTTCCAAAAAGTATCTGGCAAAACCTAAATCCTCCAGATGAAAACAATCTGTGCACCTGGGCCATGCGATGCTTATTAATAGAGAATAAAGACAGATTAATACTCATCGACAATGGCATAGGAAATAAACAGGGTACCAAATTTATGAGCTACTATTATTTACATGGAGATGATACTTTAGATCGCTCATTGGCCAAGCATGGTTTTTGCTCCGATGATATTACAGATGTCTTTTTAACGCATTTACACTTCGACCACTGTGGCGGATCCATCATCCGTGAAGGCGAAAAACTAAAACCTGCTTTTAAAAATGCTATTTATTGGAGTAATCAGAGTCACTGGGACTGGGCCATTACACCAAATGATCGAGAAAAGGCCTCTTTTCTAAAAGAAAACATTCTCCCTATTCAAGATAGTGGGCAGCTACAATTCCTACCCATGGAAGACGGCATCACTTTTGCTGATACCATGACCATACGCTTTGCTTATGGTCATACCGAGGCAATGATGATCCCACAAATTAGCTACAAAAATCAAACATTACTTTACATGGCCGACCTCTTACCCGCTACCATGCATATCCCAATTCCCTATGTTATGGCCTATGATATGTTCCCATTACAAACCTTAAAGGAAAAAAAACATTTTCTAGAGGAAGCTTTCACTAAAAAATACATTCTTTTCTTTGAACATGATCCCAAGGTAGAATGCTGTACCCTACAACAAACCGAAAAAGGTATCCGCTTAGCAGAAAAATTTAAACTAGCTGAACTGGATTAACTATTATTTATTCAATGACCAAATGTTACTTACTAGGCTAGACATCAAAGGTTTTAAAAGTTTTGGAGACAAAACAACAATCCATTTTAACCAAGGCGTTACAGCAATCGTTGGACCCAATGGCTGCGGAAAATCAAATATTGTGGACGCTATTCGTTGGGCCCTGGGCGAACAAAGTACACGAATCTTACGCTCAGAAAAAATGGAAAATGTCATTTTCAATGGGACCAAAACACGTAAGCAGTCTAATTTAGCCGAAGTATCCATCACTTTTGAAAACACAAAAAACATACTTCCAACAGCATTCACACAAATTACACTCACCCGAAAGTTATACCGAACCGGCGAAAGTGAGTACCGTTTAAATGATGTACACTGCCGCCTCAAAGACATCACCGACTTGTTTCTTGATACTGGAGTAAGCCCCGACTCCTATTCGATCATTGAACTTAAAATGATCGACGAAATTATTGCCGACAAAGAGGGCTCTAGAAAAACTTTGTTTGAAGAAGCATCCGGGATTTCTAAATACCGACTTCGCAAAAAACAAACCTTCAGCAAACTAAAAGATACTGAAACTGATCTCAGTCGAGTAAATGATATCCTTTTTGAAATTGAGAAGAACCTTAAAACACTTGAAACCCAAGCCAAAAAAACCGAACGCTACTATCAGCTTAAAGAAGAGTATAAGTTCTATAGTTTACAGCTGGCCTCTTTCCAACTAATTACTCTAGACCAATCACTAGAAAAATTAGACGAACAAGAAAAGACCCAGCATCTAGAAAAATTGAATCTAAACACACAAATAGATATCCTAGAAGCCGATTTACAACGGCAAAAACTGGATCATCTAACCAAAGAAAAGAACTTATCCACTGGGCAAAAGGCCCTCAATGAATATATTGCCCAAATACGCAGCCACGAAAGTGATCAGAAACTAAAAACTGAACAGTTGAGGTTTATAGAAGAAAAGAAGACCCGACTTACTGAAGCCCTTGAACGCGATCGAAATCAATTAAACCAAATTCACGACCATCTCCAACAACTAAACAATGAACTTATTCTGGAAAACCAATCACTAAAACACATCCAGGAAAATCTAAAGGAATACGAACTTCATGTCGAGCAAACACGAGCAAAACAACAAGAAAATAAGCTGACTCTTGATCACCTGATCAAAGAAAATGAAAGCCTACAAAATCAATTCTACAAACTGGAGAAAGACCTAACCATTTTAGGTATCCAAAAAGAAGCACTTTTGCAAGAAAGTAAACGAAATCTACAAGACACTAATCACAGAACACTTGCACTGGATGAATTTAAAAAAGTTATTAGCACACTTCAATTCGAGCTTCAATCGAAGCAAAGCACGCATACGCTTCTACAAAAACTAGAAGATGATATCGAACAAAACATAGAAGCATCCAAGAAATTAATTAACGTTAATGAGGAACATTTGCACGCCAAAAATCGTCTTTTAGATGCTAAAAACAATGAATATAAACTCCTCAAATCACTACTGGATAGCTTAGAAGGATTCCCAGAGTCAATCCGATTCTTGAAAAAAAATATGCATTGGGCCTCCCATCATACTCCTTTACTTTCAGATATTTTCTTCTGTAGGGAGGAATACCGAATTCCCATAGAAAATTACCTGGAACCTGTCATGAATCACTATGTCGTAGAAACGCAGATTGAAGCAGTACATGCTATCCAGCTATTAAATAAGTCGTCAAAAGGGCGTGCCCACTTTTTTATTTTAGATGCCATTCATAAACCCATTCCCAGCCAACCGTTACCTACCACTGCCCATAAAAACCAATGGATACCCGCACTTCAAGTGATAGATGTCGAACCAAAATACCAAGCCCTCTGTGAATCCTTATTACAACATGTTTATCTCCTCCAAACTAATGAGAATGAGGAGCTGGAATCAACTCTACCAAACCAAGATGTGATTCTTCTAAGCCGCACAGGTCAATTTTCAAAATCTAGAATAAGTTTATCTGGAGGATCTATTGGGCTATTTGATGGCAAACGCATTGGTCGGGCCAAAAACTTAGAAAGTCTTGGAAAGGATATCACTTTACTTGAAGAAGATATCACCAGGCTCAAACAGGACATTAACCAAGAGAATCAGAAACTCAACACTTATAAATCTGCTTCAAAAAAGCAAGAAATCCAGCAAATCCAAACCGATATCAACAAACTTCTCCATGAGTTAACCTTGATTGAAACCAAAGAAGAACAGCACCTCAGTTTCATCCAAAATAGCCAAAATAGAAAGCATGACATCGAAGAAAAAATAACTTCTATTGACCAACAAATACTTCTCATCACTCCGGAACTACATGAATTAAAATCACAACAACAACTAAAAGCAGACCTACTTGCTCAGCAAAAACAGACTTATACTGAAGTAACCGAGTTGCTTACACATCACTCGGCTACTTATAATCAAGAAAATATTCGGTTCCACCAACAACAAAATAAGGTTGCTAATAGCAACAGAGATATTCATCTCTATAACGAACAAGAGCAGAGACTAACTAATATTATTGCAAGTCATGACCAAGAATTAACACAGGCTCGTATAGACATACGGAACATCCTTCAACATTCAAAACATAACAACGAAGACTTATCTCTCATGTACGCCGAAAAAGAAAGCATGGAAGAAGGTTTACACGAACTCGAGCAGTTATTTTACACCTCACGCGGACTAACCACTGAAACCGAAGAAAAAATAGCCCGAATACGCAAAAACAAAGAGCAAGTCGACCTACTTGTTAACGAAATAAAAGACAAAAAAAATGCACTAAAAATTGAGCTAAACGCACTTAAAGAGCGTCTATCTATTGAGTTTGCTATTGATATCCACAATTTACTAGATACAGAAACTCCCCAAGAAGAAAAAGAGGAGGCTATACGTGAAAGAGTTAATCGCCTCAAACAAAAACTTGACGAATTTGGGACCATTAATCCCATGGCGATGGAGGCTTATCGAGAAATCAATGAACGCCACACCTTTATTCAAACTCAAAAACAAGATTTATTAGATGCCAAAACTTCTTTAATGCAAACAATTAAAGAAATCGACGATACTGCCCGCGAAAAGTTCATGTCTACATTCATCAGTTGCAGAGCACATTTTATGAATGTATTCCGCTCTTTATTCAACGAAGAAGATAGTTGTGACCTCATACTAAGTAATCCAGATAATCCTTTAGAATCAGATATTGACATTGTAGCCAAACCCAAGGGAAAACGACCACTTTCCATTAATCAGCTTTCCGGTGGAGAAAAAACACTAACTGCTACTGCATTACTCTTTTCGCTGTATCTGCTCAAACCTGCTCCATTTTGCATTTTTGATGAAGTAGATGCTCCACTAGATGATACCAATATTGACAAGTTCAATACGATTATACGCCAGTTTTCTAATCAATCGCAATTTATTGTGGTTTCCCATAATAAACGTACTATTGCGAACACTGACATTATTTATGGCGTAACGATGGTGGAGCAAGGAGTCTCACAAATTGTAGCCGTTGATATGTGTGAAGCAGTGTAACCCCCCTATTTGTTATCTACTGCATTACCATCCTTAGCGTCCTTAAATTCTTTGACACCGCGGCCCAAACCACGCATCAGTTCTGGAATTTTTCTTCCCCCAAACAGTAATAAAACAACCAATAGGATAACTAATAATTCAGAGCCACCCAGACCAGCAAGCAATAATAGATTAACTATCATGGTTGAAATTTTTAGTATTTGACTTATATTCCTTGTCTTTAGCTTGCTTAGCTACATCTGAGTCTTCCAAAGCATGATTAATATTTTTATGAATCTCCTGCTTCACTCCTTCAGATGCATCTTTAAATTCACGAATACCTTTTCCAAGGCCTCTGGCTAGTTCCGGCAGTTTTTTTCCACCAAATAGTAGTAAAATAGCAAACAAAATAAGCATCGTTTCTGATGCGCCTAAGTTTAAAAATAGTAAAGTATGATCAAACATAATAACCGATAAATACTGATTTGTTAAAAAATCCAGCTACAATTTCAGCTGGCTCGAGAATTTACACATTTAGCTGATTTCGAATTAAATAAATCAGGCATAGTTAATTGCACTGCGAAGATACAGATAAAAACCAACATGTTTTTTAATTTGCTAACCAGCTTTCTGGATTCAACGGCGCAGCTCCCTTACGAACCTCAAAATGAACTTGTGTAGTTCCATCACCAGTATCTGTCAGTACTGTACCAATAGCTTGTTTTAAAGAGACTTTCTGTCCTTTGCTGACATTCACCGAACGCAAGTTCGAATAAACTGTAAAGTACTCCCCATGCCTAATTAAGATAGCATAAGACCCCGCAAAATTTTGTACCGTAGCAACCTCTCCCGCAAAGACCGCCCTTACAGTGGATCCAACTGCTGTTTTGATGTCCACTCCATTATTTTCAGTCTTTACATTGGCTCCATAACGATGCATACCGAACGATTCCATAATCACACCATTTGTCACTGGCCAAGGTAAATTACCCCGACTACTTGCAAAATCAGAAGATAACTTAGCCGCTTCAGGCGTCGCTGCCAATATGCTTGAACCTTTTGACACCGGCTTTGAGCTTGAAGCATTTTTGCTATTTGCCTTTGCTTCAGCTTCAGCTTTGCGTCTAGCTTCTTCTATCTCCCAATTAATTGCCGCTTGTATAGCTTTATTTAAACGCGCAGATTCTCTTTGTTTCTGACTAAGTTCCTGTTTGAGCTCCTTCTCCTGCTTGTTAAGCCCAGTTAATACTTTTGCTTGATTACTTTTTTGTTTTCCTAGCGTCTTTTTCTCTTTCTCTTGATCTTGAAGTAAATGGTTCTTCTCCTGCTTATCGTGATCTAGTGCAATGATTTTAATATTAAGCTTTCTTTGCGTGTCTTGCATCTCAACAGCCTGTTTTCGTCGATATTCACCAATTTGATGCAGATATTTTAAACGTTTATAAGCCTGATTAAAATCCTGGGCCGCGAAAATAAACATCAACTGATTGTATGAATCTTTATTTCGAAAGGCAAATAGAATCATCTGCTCATACTCCTTTCTGAGCTGAGCGAGTTGCAATTGTAGCGAATGGACCGTACTAGTATTTTTAGATATCTGATTTTTTAGCAAGAAAATTTCAGAATTGATCGTAGCAATCTTAGCTTCACGCAAATGAATCTGCGCATTTAATGCTTTTATCTGCTTTAGTGATAGACGTTTACTACTTGAAGTTTGGTTTAGACTACCATTAAGTGCTTCTATCTCCCGGGTAAGTGCATCCTTACGACGCTTGAGTTCAGCACTACTTTGAGCAAAGGTGTATGAATCTATACAAACACCAATAAAAACCAAAAAAAATACAACCCACTTCATTGGTGTAAATGTATTTAATTTTTGACTGAAAACCGTTTAGGAACCGTGAATGGAAAACTTAACACTTCATCTAAATCTACCCTAGCATAGTGCAAATCTAATTTAATATACCGATCATTCACCTGAGATTGCATATTTACAGACTGAGGTATGTTCTTACCCGAAAGTGTCATAAAATCAGCATAGTCAATAGTCAAACTTTGATTGTTTTTTTCCCCACTCAAACTAGCCTGAACCAACTTATTCCATGCATTGAACTGATAATCAAAAGCTAAAGAGTGAACACCTCCATTGAACTTCGTTCTATCTCCATCGATAATCATTCTAGAGGTATCCCCCATCCACTCGGTAACGGCATTTCCTATCAAAACAGCTTGGAGTGCTTGAAAATTAATCTCTTCATGTGTAAACTGATGAATAAAGCTAAAAGGCTTAACTGTATAAGTGCCTTCCAAACGATTGAGTACTTTAATACTATCTGGGGTAATTAGTGCTCTTGCCACCTCTAAACCTACCAAAGCCGTTACCGACACCCATATTACCTCATCTTTTTGCATACGAATATTCATCGTCACATGGTTATGGCTATCTTCCATCGTTAACTCAGCCCTAGCCTTAATTACATAGGTATTAAAATTAGCCTGTGCTTCACGAATCGCATTCAAACGCTCTTGTTTATTCTTACTCTGCTCCACCACTACACCATCATTCATAGATCTTTGTTTTTTCAGTGTCTCTTTCCGCAACTTACATCCCCCCAACAAGATTAATAATCCAATAGATACCAATGCACTATTCAATATACTTCTGTTCATTAATTTTTTTTTCTAATTGGTATGACTTATTTCCAGCAGCTTTTGCTTTCCTCCATTGTTCAAGGGCTTGTTGCTTTTCACCCAGATGGTATAAAATATCACCACAATGCTCCAGCTCAGTACCGCTGCCTACTCGATTATCTTGTATGGCTTTTTCAATCCAAATGCGAGCCTCATTATATTTTTTCTGCTTAAACAGTACCCATGCATAAGTATCCTCTACTGAAGAATTGTTTGGATCAAGTATGATCGCCTGCTGAATCATCTGCTCCGCCTTATCAAGTGCCACCCCCCTGAGGGCCAAATAAAATGCGTAATTATTTAAGGTATAACTATTCAAAGGATTAATCGCTAATGCTTTTTCAAATGCTTGATCTGACTCATTATATCGCTTCAAGGCATTATAAGAATCTCCTAAAGCAGCATATAACTGATCCAAGATTTGTGTATTGTCCGATCCAAGATTCACCGCACTGGTAAGATATTCAATGGCCTTCTCATGTTGCTGTACCCGCGCATAAGCTATCCCTGTAAACAAATAAAGTGTTACCTGATTAGGGAAAATAACCAATGCCGATTCCCCATCAATGATCACTTGCTCAAAATCATCACCACTAAGCTCAATCCGCAGTACCTGCTCCCACACTTCATAGACCTGACTATTGAGCCTAAGCGCATTTTTATAGGATACCAAAGCCTCTGGATATTTCTGCTCTTGAAACAACACATCCCCATAAATAGCATATGATTTCGGATCATTCGGAAAAGCACGTGTCGTTACGGCAGCTAAGTCTTCTAATGAAGCAAAATCGAAAGCATCCCTTAATAATGGAAGAAATCCCAAGAGAACACGTACTTGATCATCAATACTTAAATCCCCCTTTTCAAAAACTACTTCGAGTGCCGCAAATGCTTCATCAAAACAATTTAGATCCTTGTAATTATCCGCCAAAGCCAATAAAATGAGCGTATTCTTAGGATCGATGGCCTTACCTTTTTGTAATATTTCAATAGCTTTCTCTCGATTACCTAACTGCGTGTATACGTCTGCTAAATAAACATAATTATTAACATTGGCGGGATCGCCTTGAATCAATTTTTCAAGGGTCGAAATAGCTTTAGTTGACTTACCCTTTTGAAGATAGATTTGCTGACGCATCTTAGTAAGTTCATCTGAAGACCCAAAACGCTTCCCGATCTCCTGATAAACACGATCAGCTTCGTCCAATTTATTTTGATCAACCAGAATGGCCGCTTTAGCCAAATAATACGCCTGATCATCTGGAGCCAATCGAATAAGCTGGTCGTAAACCCATTCCAACTGAACAGCATTACCTATTTTGACATAGATGTCCTCTAAAAGTATCCAATACCAAAAATTATTGGGATTAATCGTGGTAGCTTGCTGCATCAACTTTTCAGCATCCTCATTATTATTTTGAGCATTATAAATAGAAGCCAGCTCATACATCGCTGCATCATTAGCTGGGTCAAGGTCGATTACCCGTTTAAAATAATCAGACGCTAAGGCCCTATTTTGAATCACCTTTTCACGTAATCCATCCAAGAAAAACTCCTTAACCCGCAAACTATCCGCCGCACTTAACACCTTACCAACAGCAGTTTGCCTAGACTTTGTCTGCTGAGCAAGAGACAAAATCGAAAATGAAATCAAAGTAAGAATCGTTATTCCTTTTTTATACATGATAAGCATAGATCCAGATTGCATAGAGGCAACCCTTTATATTGAAGATTAAAAAAATCAACTTACACGACTACGTACTAAGGTACTCAAATTACCTGTTTATATTTTTATAAAAACAAAAGACAACACACCAAGAGCACATATTCATAAAAATAGCATCAAAAACACAAAAAAATGATTCATTTTGTAATAAAAAACATATTTTATTCATAAAAAATCACAAAAAACAAAAAATAGTAAACAAAAAATATATTTTAGCATAAAAAAAGATATAAAAATATGTCAAAATTAAGATTTAGTGCCTTAAACGCTGTACTTTCAAGACATATACCTAAAACAGAGACACCTTCACCGAAGATTTCTGATTTTTTTGGGACTAATGTCTTCGATAAGAAAAAAATGAAGGACTATTTATCCAAAGAAGCCTATCAAAGTATTATCAATTCCATTGAACTAGCCGAACCGCTTGATCGTGTAGTTTCGGAACAGGTTGCCTCAGCAATGAAATCTTGGGCCATGAGCAAAGGTGCCACCCATTATACGCACTGGTTTCAACCCCTAACGGGCACTACAGCTGAAAAACACGATTCCTTTTTTGAGCCCACTGCTGATGGCTCTGCCATTGAAGCCTTTTCAGGTACTGCACTGGTTCAACAAGAGCCAGATGCCTCAAGCTTCCCTAGTGGTGGTATTCGAAATACCTTCGAAGCCAGAGGATATACTGCCTGGGATCCTTCATCACCAGCATTTATTATGGAAAGCAAATCGGGTAAAACCCTCTGCATTCCCACTGTATTTGTTTCTTATACCGGTGAAGCCCTAGATTATAAAGCACCACTACTTAAAGCCCTATCTGCGCTGGATAAAGCAGCTGTAGATGTTTGCCACTATTTCGATAAATCGATTGAAAAAGTAAATGCCTCATTAGGTATTGAACAAGAATACTTTCTAGTAGACCTGGCGCTATTCAACGCGCGACCAGACTTATATCTTACAGGAAGAACCCTATTCGGACATATGTCAGCTAAAGGTCAGCAACTAGAGGACCATTATTTTGGGACTATACCCGAACGGGTTTATTCGTTCATGGTTGATTTTGAGATTGAAGCTTTAAAACTAGGTATTCCCCTAAAAACGCGCCATAATGAAGTTGCTCCTTCTCAATTTGAATGTGCTCCTATTTACGAGGAAATCAACTTAGCCATTGATCATAATCAACTGCTCATGGATTTGATGGAAAAAATAGCCAAAAGACATCACTTCAAAGTACTCCTACATGAAAAGCCTTATGCAGGCATCAATGGATCAGGAAAGCACAATAACTGGAGCATGATTACCAATACCGGCAAGAACTTGCTTTCACCTGGTAAAACACCCAAAAACAATTTGATGTTTTTGACCTTTTTTATCAACACGATTAAGGCTGTTTATGAGCACGCTGACCTATTACGATCATCCATCACATCGGTAAGTAATGATCATCGCTTGGGAGCTAATGAGGCTCCACCTGCCATCATCTCCATTTTTCTAGGTAGTCAACTCAGTGAAGTTTTGGATGAATTAGAAACCTCTCGTCTTAGTAAAAAAGTAAAAGAAGATAATACACTCTGGCTAGGCATTCCCAAAATACCTCAGATTTTGCTAGACAACACCGATCGTAATCGTACCTCTCCCTTTGCCTTCACTGGAAATAAGTTTGAATTCCGGGCAGTGGGCTCCTCAGCAAACTCCTCGGCGCCAATGACCATTCTCAATGCCATTGTCGCCGATCAATTGAATGCGTTTAAACTAGAGGTCGATAAATTGATCAAAAAAGGAGAAAAAAAGGACTTAGCGATTCTAACCGTACTTAAACGTTACATCAAGGAATCAAAAAATATCCGATTTGAAGGCAATGGGTATAGCGAAGAATGGGAAAAAGAGGCTAAGGATCGAGGACTATCCAATATCAAAACGACACCTAAAGCATTGGATGCAGATATCAGTCCTAAAACCATGGACTTATTCCAAAGAACCAAAATTTTCAGTAAACGAGAAGCACATGCCCGTCATGAGATTAGACTGGAAAGCTTCTACAAAAAACTTCAAATTGAGGCTCGAGTAATGGTAGAACTCGTCAAAAGCACCATTATCCCAGCAGCTATCACCTACCAGAACCGTTTGATTGAAAACGTAAAGGGCTTAAAAGCGATTGGCTTAACTGAAGATACTTATGAAGCACAATTAACTATCATTTTAGCCCTCTCAAAACATATTAATGCCATCAAAACAAATATAGATACCATGGTTGAGGAGCGTAAAAAAGCCAATAAAATTGAAGATTCGCGCGAACATTCCATTGCTTACGATGAAAAAGTGAAAGCCTATTTTGAGCCTATTCGCGATCACGTAGATCGCTTAGAACAATTAGTGGATGATGAATTATGGCCATTGCCCAAGTTTAGGGAATTATTATTCCTGAAGTAAAAAAGCCTCACCCCAACCCTCTCCAAAGGAGAGGGAGTTCAAAATTTACCTCTTAATAAAACGCCTCCCATCAGACCAAAAAACTTCAATGATAACCCGAAGGCGTCGCACTGATACGTTTAATATTGGCTCCTAGGGCCTTTAATCGTGTGTCGATATCCTGATAACCGCGTTCGATCTGTGCAATATTATGGATGATCGATTTACCTTCCGCTGATAATGCCGCAATCAAGAGAGAAACACCCGCTCGAATGTCTGGCGAAGTCATCTCGATTCCCCTTAATTTTATTTTTTTGTCTAGACCAATAACCGTCGCTCGATGTGGATCGCAAAGAATAATTTGAGCACCCATATCAATCAATTTATCTACAAAAAACAAACGACTTTCAAACATCTTCTGATGAATAAGTACGTTTCCCTTAGCCTGGGTAGCCACCACCAATACAATACTGAGTAGATCCGGAGTAAAACCTGGCCAAGGGGCATCAGCTATGTTCATGATAGAACCGTCGATAAATGTCTCGATTTCATAGTGTTTTTGAGCTGGGATAAAAATATCATCCCCACGAAGAAAAAGCTGAATACCTAATCGACGAAATACATCTGGAATAATTCCCAGCTCCTGATAATTCACATCTTTGATCGTAATTTCCGACTCCGTCATAGCCGCTAACCCAATAAAAGAACCCACTTCGATCATGTCTGGCAGTAAACGATGAGAAGTACCCCCCAAATGATCAACCCCCTCAATATGCAATAGATTGGATCCAATACCAGTAATTTTTGCCCCCATCCGATTGAGCATTTTGCACAACTGCTGCAAATAGGGTTCGCATGCTGCATTATATACAGTTGTTACCCCTTTTGCCAAAACAGCTGCCATCACTACATTAGCTGTCCCGGTAACAGAAGCCTCCTCTAATAAGATATAAGTACCTTTTAGCTGACTAGCGTCAATATGGAAGAAATTATTTTTACTATCGTACGTAAACTTTGCACCAAGCTTTTCAAACCCAAGAAAGTGTGTATCCAGGCGTCTTCGTCCTATTTTATCGCCTCCTGGTTTAGGAATTGCGGCTTTACCAAAACGTGCTAACAAAGGACCAACGATCATAATCGAGCCACGTATACTACCGCCCGAGGCTGAGAAAGTGTCTGACTGAAAAAAACCTAAATCAATATCCTTAGCCTCAAAAGTATAGGTATCCTTACTAAGCTGATTCACAGAGACCCCTAATTGAATCAAAAGCTCAATTAGCTTATTTACATCTTTGATATCAGGTATGTTGCTGATGGTAACTTGTTCTTCGGTTAAAAGCACAGCAGAAATCACCTGCAATGCCTCATTTTTTGCCCCCTGTGGAACGATTTCACCTTTCAAGGGCTTTCCACCCACAATTTCAAATGCATTCATGGATTAATTATTTTTAGTTTTAGAACCCCAAAAGAAATATCTAATAAACTTTAGATCGGTCCCTAAACATGATGCACTAAATACTCCCGCTCCCCATGCAATTTTACAGGTCGTTTCATCATCCAGTCCGTTTGCATTTGCCCCCCTAAATCGAATAGGTGAGTATCGAAATAAACAAAGCCCCACTGCTCGTAAATCTGTATGGCGCGCTTATTTTGTATAGAAACACCTAACCAAATGATCTCAAAATTGCCTCGAGCAGAAAAATTAAGACTTTCGCCAAGTAAAGCATGTCCAATATGCATCCCTTGAAACTTTTTTAGCACATACATACGCTCCAATTCAATACACCGATGAGAATTTAATTCGGGATGCTGCTCGTGTTCATCAGATACAAGCTTACAAAACCCAACTGCTTGACCATCTACTCTAGCGATAAAGAAGTGATTGCGCGGAGTATAAAACTCTTTTTCAATTGCCTCTAGTGTATGATTTCTTTCCAAATGTTTCTGAAAATAGACCGGATCATCTAGATGTGCATAGGATTCGATGAAAGTAGCTCGCCCAAGATGTGTGAGTAGTTCAATGTCGTTAGAAACGACAGGTTCAATAGAAAGTGCCATTTTTTTGTTAATACCTTTTTCCTCCGCCTCCATTATTTCGCCCGCGATTATTGGCAGAAGAGTTATTTCGATTATTATTTTGCCGATTTTTATTACCCCCACTAGAACGCTGTTGCCGATTACTCGGATTAACCTGACGAACATCCACACGGTTTAAGTTCACATTATCCTGTAGCTGAAGCTCCCCATGAGATAGCTCACGTAAATCCTTGATAATCGTTTCATCTGAAACAGTATCCTTATTCCAAGCAACATAAGCTGCTTTCATGGTATTGGCAATCATTTTGACCATTTGCTGCTTACGCTCGGGATTATCTATCATCTTAGCTTTATCGATCATCAACTCAACCATTTTCCCATAATGCTTATACTTTATCCGCTGTTGTGGATAAGCTAAAGGAGCCGGTTTAAAGTGGATGGCATCTTCAGATGGTTTGGGATAGGAAGAGTCAACGTCTATTTTAAAATTAGAAATGATATGTAGATGATCCCACAACTTATGTTTAAAGTCTGCCACATCACGCAAATGTGGATTTAAAAATCCCATTAAATCAATCACCACTTGGGCATATCGATTACGCTCATTTTTAGTAGGTAAACTACAAATGTACTGAACCATGTTCTGCACATTGCGCCCATATTCAGCAAGAATTAGCTTTTTTCGAGTAGTATTATAATCAAACATCATCTTGGCGTATTGATCAACAAATTTTTAATAATTAACAATCGTAGTACTCACTTCACGATTTTTAATTTAGCAAATTTAAGTAACAATTGCTTCTGTCCTAGGTCCTTGAAAAATATTGTTGCTTTCCGATCTGATGGAGATCCATCGAGATTAATCACCTTACCATAACCGAAACGCTCATGCTCTACTTCCATACCCACCTGTAAAGCCGAGGTATCAGAGGGAACAAAATCTTTACTAGGAATATGCGCTTTGGGTAATATGGACGTTGTTTTTGGTTTTGAAACTACACTTTTGGACTTACTAAACGTCTCTTGACTTTGCCAGGATGTGCGCTCTTTACTAAAAGAAAAAGAATTTCCCTTCATTTGTGATGCCACAGACTCCAATTCCAAGTATTGCGGATCTATTTCATCAATAAACCGGCTAGGTTCACAGCTATGTAAACTACCCCAACGATAACGAGATGTGGCATAACATAAAACCAATCTTTTTTTGGCCCGTGTAATGGCAACATAAAATAAACGCCGCTCTTCTTCCAAATCAGTACGCGAATTTAAGGCCATCTGTGATGGAAAAAGATTCTCTTCCATCCCCAGCACATAGACATAGTCAAACTCAAGCCCTTTAGCTGAATGTACTGTCATCAAGGAAACTGCATCTGCATTCGGATCTTTATCACGATCGTCATTGGTGAGCAAAGCAATGTCTTGCATGAAAACATGCAAACCTCGATCGGCTATATCTTCACGCTCACTAAACTCTTTAATCCCACTTAAAAGTTCCTGAATATTCTCATAACGACTCAAACCTTCTACTGATTTATCGTCATACAAGTCTTTTAATAACGTCGACTGTTTAGCAATATGAGTAGCCAAACTATAAGCATCGTGCGACTGAGCCATCGCCTGAAAACTTTGTATAAGTACAGCAAAATTGGAAACCGCTGCTGAATTTCGAGCGTCCAAATACTGAGAAGCATGACAAATAACTTCCCAAATAGAAATATTGTGCTGACTAGCTGCCAATATAATTCGGTCCAAACTGGTATCACCAATCCCTCGCCTAGGATAGTTAATCACACGTTTGATCGCTTCTTCATCATTTGGATTATACGTTAATCGGAAATAAGCGATTAGATCTTTAATTTCTTTACGTTGATAAAAAGATACCCCGCCATAAATTTTATAGGGTGTATTAAGCTTTCTCAACGCTTCTTCCACCGCACGCGACTGAGCGTTGGTACGATAAAGAATGACAAAATCACGGTACCTAGCCCCTGTATTGCTTCTCTGTTGGACAATGGCTTCAGCTGCGATCTTTCCTTCTTCATTATCACTAAAAGCACGAATAACCTGGATTTTATCGCCAATCTCATTCTCTGAAAAAACTTTTTTCTTGAGCTGATTTTTATTGTTAGCAATCACACTGTTTGAAACATGGACAATATTTTGTGTCGAACGATAATTTTGTTCTAATTTAAAGACCTTCAAATCAGGGTAATCACTTTCAAAGTTTAAGATGTTCTGAATGTTTGCCCCCCGAAAAGCATAGATGCTTTGGGCATCGTCTCCCACGACACAGATATTTTCATGAACAGCAGCCAGTTTTTTCACAATCAGATACTGCGAAAAATTGGTGTCTTGGTACTCATCAACCATCAAGTACTTAAACTTGTTTTGATATTTATACAAAACATCGGCATGATCCTTGAAAAGCATGTTCGTTTTAAATAGCAAATCATCAAAATCCATCGCACCTGCTCTAAAACAGCGCTGAACATAGGTCTGATAAATCTCACCTAGTCGAGCCCGTCCGCTCGAAGAATCCTCGGCCTGTATGCTCGCATTGGCTAAATACTCCGAAGCAGATACCAAATTATTTTTTGAAGCTGAAATACGACTGTAAACAAAATTGGTATTGTACAACTTATCATCTAGAAGCATTTCCTTCACAATGGTTTTGAGCAAATTTTTGCTGTCGTCGGTATCGTAAATGGTGAAATTTGTGGGATAACCTAGCTTGCCGGCTTCTGCACGAAGGATCCTAGCAAAAATAGAGTGAAAAGTTCCCATCCAGATATCGTTTGCTTTTGGTCCTACCGCATGAGTAATACGCTCACGCATTTCTTTAGCCGCTTTATTGGTAAAAGTGAGTACCAAAATCTGGAAAGGATCAATCCCTTGCTGAATCAAATGGGCTACTCGACAAGTAATCACTTTTGTTTTTCCTGATCCCGCTCCCGCTACAATCATCACAGGTCCTTCTGTTTGTTCTACCGCCGCTCGCTGCGAAGGGTTTAATCCATTTAAATAGTCCAAAATATAATCGTGTTTTGACATTTATCCCACATTTTCATAACGCATCTGCTCAGCCATGTGCTTTGAAAAAATCAATAACACGCTCTACCATTTGATTTTTAGTCATATAATCCGAAGCCTCAAGCCTTATTTTTTTATTTTCAAATTTTTTCTTCATTTCTCCTAACAGGTAGTTTTCAAGCTCCTCTCGTGCAGTAGTTGGCCCAAAAATAAAAATGTCCGTATAAGATAATAATGCTTCCGCTATCTGCTTATAAAATGCATGTATTTGATTCTGTTGTAGTTGGTGTTTAGTGTATTCATTATTCGTTGAGTGATATTTTCCCACCCTAGTTCCATCTGCAGCTTCTCCCGGAATCCGTTGCCTACTCTCTAATGAGGAATGAATTGTGTTGATAATACCTTGATCAATATAAGGCCTAATGAAATGTGCTTCTGAATGATCAAGCCAGATGCCGATATATTCTTTATTGTTTGTATACTTTTCCATGCTAGTTCATTTTTAAAAGTTTAAACAAGCTCAGTAACTAAAAACTTACTTGTAATCCGAAGACCTATCCAAAACTTTATGTTAAGATGAAGCCATCATCTTTACAAAATCATCAAAAAGGTACCTGGAATCATGTGGACCAGGGGAGGACTCCGGATGATATTGCACTGAAAAGGCTTTCTTCCCCCTGATACGAATTCCCTCGATAGACCGATCGTTAAGATTGACATGCGTCACTTCTACCTGGTCAGATTGATAAATATCTTCAGGAACAACTCCAAAGCCGTGATTTTGAGACGTGACTTCGCAATGATCAATAATCACATTCTTTACCGGGTGATTAAGCCCACGATGACCATTAAACATTTTCACGGTACGAACCCCATTAGCCAAAGCCAATAGCTGATGCCCCAAACAAATTCCAAATAAAGGCCTATCAGCCGCTAGAATGTTTTTAACTGTTTCAATAGCATAAGGCATTGCTGAGGGATCCCCAGGGCCATTTGAAATAAAATAACCATTGGGCTTCCATTTCTCCATCACTGAAAATGCTGTTTGGGCCGGAAAAACTTTAGCATAAACACCACGTGATTCAAAATTGCGCAAAATGTTTTTTTTCACTCCTAAATCTAGCACAGCCACACGATAAGACGCATCTTCATCACCATAGTAATAAGACTCCTTCGTTGATACCTGTGAAGATAGTTCTAAACCATCCATGGATGGAACTTGTCCAAGCTTTTCCTTGAGTACATGGATATCCAGCACTTCGGAAGAAATAATGGCATTCATCGCCCCCTTATCACGAATGTGACGAACCAAAGACCGCGTATCTACATCAGTAATCCCCACGATATTCTCATCCTGAAAATAATCTTGAATCGATTTATTAGCTTTTTTTCTACTATATCCGATATTAAAGCTTTTACAAACTAAACCCGCTATCTGAATACGATCCGACTCCACCTCATCGGCATGAATACCATAATTGCCAATATGCACATGGGTAGTTACCATAATCTGTCCGAAATAAGACGGATCGGTAAAAACTTCCTGATAACCCGTCATTCCGGTATTAAAACAGACCTCCCCTGTAGTCGTACCAATCTTTCCAGCAGCTTTCCCATGATAAATAGTTCCGTCTTCCAGAAGCAGAATAGCAGGCAATTTGGTGTAAGAGATCATTTTAATATTAGGAATAAATAGTACTCGGCAACAGTAGCTCCAAATTTATCCGAATTAATTGGACGCTAGCTTCATAAACGTGGGAGACGAAGTTATACTTTTTTTAGGAGATGACCCTTATACCTTTCTTACTTCGTCCCCATAACGAGAAATCCAGATAGCGAAGATACATGGTTCCCTTTTTGATTTTCTTGATCAAGTGAATGCCACCAATCTGTTACTTCTGTCTCAGTAAAGACCCCTTTTTCAATACCAGTAGCTAAAATTCCCCCATATATTTCTTTCAAAGCGTCACATGACATCATATAGCCAAACTGTTTCACCGAACAGTCTCTAAAATTGGCATTGTTAAAATGACTCAGCAATTCTGACCCAATTCTTCCATTAGGGAAGCTATCAGAAATAAATGTGATAATTTTTCGCGTTAAGCTTTTATTAGGATGAGCGATGATTAGTCCGTCCATATCTACATCAAATGCCAAAAGCCTACCTCCTGGTTTCAATAAACGATAAAATTCTTTAAATGCCCGATCCAATTCCTGAACATAAAGTAGTACTCGCTCTGTTCTAATTCGATCAAAAGAAGCATCGGGGAAAGGCTGCTCCGTTGCACGAGCCATTTGAAAAGTTAAAGGTAATCCAAAGGTTAAATACTGTTTTTTGGATACTTCAATCATGCTTTCACTCATATCCGTTCCAACAACTTTACCTAATGGACCAACCCGTTTAGCCATTTCAAAAGCTTGATTCCCCATTCCACATCCAACATCAAGAATGGCATATCCTTCTTTAATGTCAAGCCATCTCAATTGCTCCTGTAAACACTCCTGAACAGACGGGGCTGCATTAACACGTAATAGTAAATTAATGAGAAAATCAGACTGTGCATGATCTACCTGCTGAAAGCCTGTGGCAATGTCTTGTTGTTTCATGATAGTTTCAATTTATGATGGGCCAATATAGAAAAATTGGGGGTTACAACCATTTTTTACCACCTTTGCCCTTAACGTATAAATCACACATTTCGGACTTAATAAGACAAAACGAAGCCTTAATATTCTCATATCGATTAAAACCACCATCTATAAAAGATCATGTCTATTCAAAAAGAAATCAAACGAATCACTACAAACACGATTCAGGAAATGAAACAAAACGGTGAGAAGATAACGATGCTCACAGCCTATGATTTTTCAATGGCAACAATTGTAGACTCAGGTGGTGTGGAAATTATTTTAGTAGGAGATTCTGCTTCAAACGTCATGGCTGGACACGAAACCACCTTACCCATCACACTTGATCAGATGATTTACCATGCCGCATCGGTGGTACGCGCAGTCAAACATGCTTTAGTGGTAGTTGATCTCCCCTTCGGTTCCTATCAAGGCGACTCAAAAAAAGCACTATACTCGGCAATACGTGTCATGAAAGAATCAGGAGCACATGCAGTTAAATTGGAAGGAGGAGCAGAAGTTAAAGAATCTATAGAGCGTATACTTATGGCTGGTATCCCTGTAATGGGTCATTTAGGATTGACTCCTCAATCGATTTATAAATTTGGGACCTATCAAGTTCGAGCTAAAGAAGCAGCAGAAGCAGAAAAATTAAGACAAGATGCCCTCCTTTTACAAGAAATAGGCTGTTTCTCCATAGTCTTGGAAAAAATACCTGCTGGGCTCGCTAAAAAAGTAAGTGATGGCTTAACTATTCCAACTATCGGTATTGGTGCTGGCCCATATTGTGATGGACAAGTCTTAGTCATCAATGATATGCTTGGTTTAACAAAAGGTTTTAAACCTCGATTTCTGCGTCAATACCTGAATTTATATGAAGAAATTCACGGGGCAGTAAAAAGCTACGTGAATGATGTAAAAAATAACACCTTCCCTAGTGAACAAGAGCAATACTAAAATGCCTCGCACCGATATTACCGATGCCGATGTCTTATTTGAAGACAATCACTTAATAGCTATCAACAAACAGGCTGGAGATATTGTACAAGTAGACGACACAGAAGATGAGCCGTTAGACGAAAAAGTCAAACGATATATCGCCCAAAAGTACCATAAACCTAATGGTGCTTTTTTAGGTGTTGTTCACCGATTAGATCGTCCAGTTAGTGGTGTGATTCTTTTTGCAAAAACAAGTAAAGCACTCGACCGAATCAACCAGATGTTTAAAAACCGCGAGATGAAAAAGACTTACTGGGCCGTGGTACGCAAACGTCCAGAGATTACCGAAGGTAACTTAGTTCACTGGTTAGTCAAAAATCCACAGAAAAATATAACCAAAGCCTATGATCAAGAGGTTCCGGGAAGCCAACGTGCCGAATTAAATTATAAACTGATTGGAGAATTAGATGGTTATTATTTAATAGAAGTAGATCCAATCACTGGCCGACCACACCAAATACGTGTACAACTATCTACATTGAATTGCCCTATCGTTGGTGATAATAAATATGGCTATCCAAGGGGAAGTCTCAAAAAAAGTATTTGTTTACACGCACTCAAACTACGCTTTATTCACCCCGTAAAAAAAGAACTTATCGAAATAGCTGCCCCCCTACCTAAAGATGGTTTTTGGGAACGGTTTGCCATTTTTGCTTCCTAACATTTTCATCACTTGTCTGACAATTCCCATCACCCCTTTATCCTAATTCCAAACCTAGAAGACCACTTTTTGACCAAAAGTGTTAACTCATCATCCAAGGGCTATATCTAGCCTGTGAATGCATTATCCTCTATATTATTAGTGCTAAGTACTAATTATGTACTTATACTAAAACTATGACACATTGCCCAAGTAAATGGACTATCCTGTCCTTCCTACTACTTGTGAATGTGTGCGTGTACGCACAACCCAAAGAATACTTCCATTTTCCAAAATCTGTTCCCAAGCCGCACTGGTTTGATCAACTAGACTGGAAAAATATCAATGTGTTCAGAAATGATTCAATTATTCACAAGTTCCAAGAGGAGAATAGATTAGAAAATCCGAATGAAAAAAATCTTCCGAAGAACCCTATCTCGAAGCTTATAAAAGATGGAGAATAAGTGTCCAGCCTTATATCAAATCAGATGGGAGTCTTGATTTCACTTTAAAAAAATCCACAACAAGCAATAAGACAAGATCCGACAAATTATCATTCAACGCCGGAAATTGGACTTTCTTAGGGCCAAATGAAGCGTATGGAACGGGCAAGATAAAGGGCAATCAACAAGCAAATATTTACACACTATCCATTGATCCAAATAATCCTAACATCGAGGTGATCTAAAGTTTTCAATTTATTCTAATTGTTTTATTAATTTTCTTGATGAATAAGACAGAAAAAGCGATCCAGTGCAATGCCATCCAGCTAGATATGGTAGTTTCGAATCAATTAATTAGGGCTCTAAAACCATCAATCCAAGCATTAGCACGTTCAATAACAAATCGTCTTTCGTCAAAGAAATGTGCTTCCTGATTGTCTTCTTTAGTGTTTCTTGGATTGATTTTGGTGTTGGCTTCAATCTCTTTTTGAATGCAGATGCTTCTGAGTTCATTAGAGTCAAATCCAGCATCTGCATTAATAAAAATGCCTCTGGTATCAATTCCAGCAGATTTTAGTTGATTATTCATCTCATTAAACGCTTTTTCTATCTCAAAAAGATCATGGTGCGATCCCTCCTGCGGTGTGAACATAGCTAGCATTTGACCGGAATTGTCACCCAGGAACAAACTATTAGTGGTATTTGAGGCTTTTCTTCCTTGATAGCCTACGTCTTCACCTCTTTTTTAGCTGGCGTGTGACTTCCGTCCAGTTGTACGCTCGACATGTCTAGTTTACATCGATTATTTGCTAATAACTTGATCCGTTTTTTTTACCAAGATCCATCCTTAACCCATTCTCTAAAATGATGATAGATTGCTTTCCAGCCCGTAGTTGCTTCCGGGGAAAAGTGCCGAATGGGTATCTGATGCCATTTACAGCCTAAATCTAAGCGGTAAAGAACAAACTCAACTACTTGATATAGTGGAAATAAGGGCTTAGGACCACGTTCCCCCTTACTTAAATGGGGAATAATATATTGCTCAATCATATCTTTGCTCAGGATTCCCAGTTCGGATGTTGTGTTTTTTGTTTCACACCACAAAAATCAACTTCTAACTGGGTTTTCTTTTTACTGACAT